>Ga0326513_10001304_pt1 | contig 19944 bp, 17 predicted proteins | sample 2_2465_0518_D_FD_203654 | JGI IMG/M metagenome (GOLD analysis project Ga0326513, IMG submission 203654) | Bovine rumen microbial communities from UC Davis, California, United States - 2_2465_0518 | ecosystem: Host-associated > Mammals > Digestive system > Stomach > Rumen | place: USA... | reverse complement strand
ATTTTCCAGCATCTGCCGTGAAGATCTGCTCGACAGGAATTGGCAGAGATTAATTTTATCGCATCTGACTGAAAAACAGCATCTGGGCGTTCTGACCGGATCGCCGATCACTGATATGAAAATTACTTTCACTGCCGGAAAAGCTCATAAAAAACATACTGAGGGCGGTGACTTCCGTCAGGCGACTTACAGAGCCGTTCGTCAGGGACTAATGCAGGCGGAATCTGTTTTATTAGAGCCGTATTATCAGTTTACACTCAGACTTCCTGTAGAATATCTCGGCAGAGCCGTCACGGATTTACAGCTCAGAGGGGCAAAGCTCGAACCGCCTCAGACTTCCGGAGAAGTTTCCGTTATCGAGGGGAAAGCTCCGGCTGTGGTCATGATGACATACCGGACAAATGTCATGGAATATACCAGAGGCAGAGGCATTCTCTCCTGTCTGCCTGCCGGATATGCTCCCTGTGCTAATCCGGAAGAAGTCATTCAGAAATTTGATTATCATCCCGAAGCCGATCTTGATAATTCTCCTGATTCTGTTTTCTGTTCTCATGGCTCAGGAAATCTGATCAAATGGAATGAAGTCCAGAATTATATGCATACAGAAAGCTGTCTGAAACCGGAAACGGAAATTCAGTCAGAACAGATTCATCAGCCTGTTCATCAGAATTATACCGGAAGTTACGCTCAGGATCAGGAATTAATGAAAATCTTCGAACAGACTTACGGGAAAATTCAGCATGACGATCGTGATCGTACACATATTATGCATACGGAAAAACAGATCAGTCATAAAGCAAAGCCCGTTCCCAGAGGCGAGGAATATTTATTAGTCGATGGCTATAATATTATCTTCTCATGGGAGAATCTCTCTCAGATCGCAAAAGAAAGTCTTGATTCCGCAAGAGCTGAACTGATTCATAAATTAAGCAATTATCAGGGAATCCGGCAGTGCAGAATGATTATCGTTTTCGATGCCTATAAAATCAAGGGCAATGCCGGCAGTATCGAGGAAATCAACAGGAATATCCACGTTGTCTATACGAAAGAAGCCGAAACTGCTGATACGTATATCGAACGCATCTCTCATGATCTGAGTCAGGAACACAGAGTCAGAGTTGCTACTTCGGACGGAACAGAACAAATGATCATTCTCGGAAACGGTGCTTATCGCATGTCCGCTGAAGAGTTAAGACAGGAGGTTCTGACCGCTGAACACTATATTCAGGAATATCTGAATCAAAACGGATAAGGAGGTTATTTTTTATGATATGCAATCATTGCGGAGCAAATCTGAATCCAGATGAAAAAATCTGTTCTTATTGTCGCTGTCAGGTGGAAGAGCCTCAGCCGATACAGATACAGAATTTTCAGCAATCACAAGTACCGACAGTACAAAAAAAACAATATCCAGATTATACAAGAAATTATCAGATGAATATGCAGGGGAATTTCTCTCCGGCAGCGGCTGTGCCTCATCATAAGAAATCGGCTTTGCTGATGTGTCTGCTTGGTTTTATCGGCCTTGGCGGTCTGCACAGATTCTATTCCGGAAAATTCGGAACAGGTCTGTTATGGCTTCTGACCGGAGGGCTGTTCGGACTCGGAACGCTGATAGATCTGATTATGATTCTGACTAATGCTTTCTATGATAAAGACGGCAATCTTCTGCAATAAAAAAATTACAGTACAGGTCAGGAAGCCTGTACTGTTTTTTTCAGAGCGAATATTTACTGATAATATCATCAAACGGATTCTGTGACAAACCGGAAATATATTTCATCAGAAGCATCTGCATTTCATAGTATTTTTTCTGATTGGCAACTGTGAGCAGGTTTTTAGCATCAGTTTCAGAAAGGCCTTTCAGAGCAAGCAGATGTTCCATTTCAGAAAAGCGATGATCCTGCATGAAGTTCATTGCCATTTCTCTGCCAAGCCGGAGCAGTGCTTTATAAAACAGCTGATTTCCGGTATAGCGTTCGCAGAAATCCATAATTAATTCCTGCTGATATTCCTGTATCAGTTTCTCAAATAAAGAAAAGCATTGTTCAGGGTCTTGTGTCCGGACTGTTTTGAGAACAAACCAGTTGCCGTCTTCATCGGAAGGCCAATATAACTGTGTGCTGTAATCCGTCTTGATTTTCTCAAGATTACAATGAAAGATTCTGTCATGACACTGAATTTTAATCAGCAGTTCTTCCTGACAGCTGATTTCACCGACAAATTCCACTGTTTCGGGAATGGTGATTTCTTTCATGACAGTATTCTGAAATGCATGAGCTTCGATTCTGCGGAGTGTCTCCGGAAACTGAATTTTCTCTTTCATGACAGGAACGGCAATTAATGACTGCTGATCTTTATCATATAAAGCTCCGTCGCAGGCTGAATAGCAAGTATTTCCCTGTTCGACAGAAATTTCTTTCAGGGAATAGCTTCCGAGTCTGTCCGGATGAATTGTATTATCTTCTTCATCATAATTATTTTCCCAGACACATAATGGGAGTGCTTTACATGAGTTTGCAATCCGGAGCGTTTCTCTTCCACCGCAGACCGCAAGCAGTTTCCGGCGGGATTTATTATATAATGCATGATCAAAAACAGAATAATATTTATTATTCTGATCAAGACAGATTTCTTTCAGATTCGGCATATAACAGATAAAGCCTAATCCCTTGTAAGGCGCAGGATGCATCGGCCACAGAACAGGGTCTTGTCGGGGCTGTATTCCATAAACGCATTGATAATAGCCTGCATTTTCGACTTCCCACCATGCATCTTCCTTATCCAGACGATCAAAAAAATAGGGGTCGAATATTTCATCCAGTGCTTCATCATCATAGTCATATGCTTTCTCGTACTGATAATAACTATCCGGCAGATTTATCAATTGAAAAGGCCGTTCCGGAGGAAGATTCCGGAAATACTCTTCCTGTTCTGTCAGCGGACGTTTCATAACGGGAAGCATTGTCACAAAATACTCCGGAATATACAGCGTTTCGACAACAGTATCTGCAAAAGCATTTTCATCAATAAAGCATTCGTTATCCGGCAGGAAGACTTTTTTCAGAGCCATACAGCCCTTGAAAGCTCCCCAGTGAAGTTCTTTCAGAGTCGAGGGCAGTCCGACAGAAACCAGATTCTTAGAATTGATAAATGCTTCTGAATTAATCAGCTTTACTCCCTCCGGAAGCATCAGTTCTGTTTCATCCCGAGCGGTCAGATAGCGTGTGATATATTCCATTGATTCATCAAACTGTAAATTCATAACACTCTCCTGTTATCATGAAAAAAGAATATCTCTGAATGTAATTATTGCTATGATGATACAGATTATTAATATCGGAATTAAAATAACATATCCGAAAATTCTCAGGGCAATGCCGAGTTTTTTTCTTTCCGTCTTATGATACAGAATTGTCCCGACAATTACCGGAACGATTCCGAGTCCCAGCAGAATACAGAAGCCTATGAAATATACAAAAATCATACTGATAAAAGCCATGTTATCACCTCTGATTTCTGACAGAAAAACAAAAACCGGCAGAAATGCCGGTCTTGATTTTTGATAAAAATAAACCGCCTTGCCGTCATATAGAGAATAAAACCAAGCGTCTCCGCAAGGTGGGTATCCGCCTGAAATTCTCTCGCTCCCAACGTCCGCCGAATCTGGGCGGGAGGTCTGCAATCCTAAGTCAGAGCATAAGATTCCCGAAATATAAGTGTTGGATTATAATAGCTATATTTACCCGTACAAGGCAGTAAATTATTTAATTAAATGGATTCAGTTTCTTCGTCTTCCTCCTCTTCCCATGAAGCGAAGCGTTCATCAAAGATTGCACCAATGCGTTCTTCTTCTTCTTCATCGAGAACATCGAAAACATCACTGCCGTCTTTTTCAGTCAATTTGAGGATTGCATAAATTCCCCTGTCACTTTCGAGCAGTTCTTCCGGATTTTTTGCATAAGGTGCAAGAGCGTAATACAAAACGCCTTTTTCTTCGATCACATCGAGCACTTCATAATCTCTTACATTGCCGTTTTCATCAGCGAGGGGATAAATTTCAGGAGTATACTCTTTTTCTTCCATTGAATTTCTCCTTCCTGAATCTGTTTTTTTATATTATACTATAGATTGAAAGAAAAATCAAGAGGAAATTACAAATTTGTTCAAATTATACAAATACATGATATAAATTTTATTTAAAATATCTAGCTTTTCTGAAATCAATCGAATGCGTGAACGGTCTGGGGAAAATATCAGTATTATCTGAAGTATAGATTAAATATAAATTCTGATAAAACAACGGCAGAAAGCAGTTTGTTTCAAGAATCGCCTTTTCTGTCTGTCCGTACAGGGCGACTTTATCAGAAAGCTGACCCTCTCCGGAAAGAGCATTCAGAAGCATATCTGCATTTTTACTGTCGAAGCCGAATAATTCTGCATTGGCAAGAAAACTTTTCAGAGAAGCATAACAGCTGTTGCGGGGAGTCTCGAAAATATAGAGTGCAATTGTATAATCGCCGGAATTCAGACGTTTCTGATATTCCGAGGGGGGAACAAGTTCAATGCCGATATACCGGCCTGATAAATCCTGCCATTCCTGACAGATGGATAAAACCGCCTGTGTATCGCTGAACGAATCCGGAATCATGATTTTCAGATTGCTGATTTCATTCGCTGTCACGGACTGAAAGGCTTTTTCAAAGCACTGCATTGCATTTTCCGGAGAATACGGAAGCGAAAGGGGTTCATCTGCATATAATTCCCGATAGGGTCTGCCGAGAAGCTGGACTGCCGGAGGAATCAGACCGCAGGCCGGTTCTAAATTTCCGCTGAGTCTCTGGGCATAGTCTGTTCTGTCGATGCCATAGGCGAGAGCCTGACGGAGTTCCTGACTGGAGAGTATTTCGTTATCTGGATTAAAAATCAATCCGATTGTTTTGGTACAGCTGTTTCTGACAGTATAATTTTTAGAATCCAGATATTTTGCCGGATAGGTATCTGTCAGAATAGCATCAGAATTTCCGGAGGCAAAATCTTCATCGGCTTCTTTCTGGGAACGCATGATTGTAAATTGCAGATTTGAGGGGGAAATATTCTCGGCATCATGATAAAAATTATTTTTCCGGAATGTCAGAAAATTTCCGCTTCCGTAGCTGTCATATGCCCATTTTGACAGACAGAATGCGCCATTGCAGAGAATGGTCTGATCATCAAGGCCATATCTGCCGTTTGTGGAAAGAAAGAAATCCTGATTGCATGGTACAGCACAAGTCTGTGTAAGAAGATATAAAAAATCCGTTTCGGGATATTCCAACTGAAAAATCACTGTTCCGCCGTCAGGAGCGGAAACGCCTAATTTTTCAGGTTTTTCCTGTCCGCTGAGAATTGCAGAAGCATTTTTCAGGCAGAGATATTCTTCTGCATGAGGGGCATGTGTTTCAGGGTTCAGCAATCTCTGGAATGCAAAGACATAATCCAGAGAAGTCACAGGTTTGGCATCTTTCTGGTCTATCCCTGCCCTGACCCATGTGCAGTCATTACGGAGCTTGAATTCATAAAACAATCCGTCATCGGAAATCTGATAGCTTTCCGCACCTGCCGGAACGACAGCACCTGTTTCATCAAGCCGGAGCAGACCTTCCATGATAGTTTCTATTACGATCTGTGCGTTCTGATTTTCTGTATACTGAGGATCGAGACATTCCGGATTTCCTGCAAGCGTACAGGTAAACTGATAGCCTGTTCCATCGTCTTTTTTTCCGGAACAGCCGGAAAGCATTCCGCACAGGAAAGCCATTCCCAGCAATATACTGCTCATCCGGCAAAGCGAATTTTTCAGCATGTTTTTATCTCCTTTTTTTCTATCTGATATTAATTATAGCATTCCTGCACAGAATCTGCAACTGTTTTTCAAATTATTTTTTGTTTTTTTTTTAAAAAAACTATTGACAAATTATGAACTCCGTGCTATAATGTATTATGAAATAAGTATCTGTTCATGTTTTATACTCGCTGTTTAAGGAGGCGTTTGATATGAAAAGAGAAAGAACATCCTTAAAACTGAAAGGCTTTACTTTAGTGGAAATGATTGTTGTGATTGCCATCATCGGTGTTTTAGCGGCAATTCTTGTTCCCAGTATGCTCGGCTATGTCAAAAGAGCAAGATTCTCCTCAGCAAATGCAACTGCCAAGACGTTATATAATGCCGGCATGGTTGCCTGCCGTGAACAGGATGTCATCCATCCTATTCCCTCCGGAATCTATACGGGAGATTCTTCAAATCCCAGTGCGCCGACTGATGAAAATTCCATTGTCTATGATCAGACAATTGCAAATTATATCTATGAATATCACAGCAATCTGGAGGGAAAAGACTGGGCTGTAAAAATCAATGATGATGCTGTAGTGGCTACCTGCTGGAGAAAAACAACATCTGATGAATATTTCGGCACGTATCCGCATCCGAATACAGAACTGCATGGAACAGACAATACGCTCGCCAAGGCAATCGCTTTTGCAGAATCCGGCATATGGGCTTAAAATATCACCAAAAACAGGTTTGTATTTTTGTTGATATTGCAGTGAAAAAAATACAGATAATATGTTGACTTTTTTTAGAATAAATGTTATAATTAAATTATAATTTCATGAACGGAATATGAAATAAAATTTTTTTCTGATCAAGAGGTGTGTGAACATGAAAGATAAACTCCAAAGAGTAAAAGGTTTTACTCTGACTGAAATGATTGTTGTAATTGCAATCATCGGCATTTTGGCAGCGATTCTTCTGCCGGCCATGTCTGGTTATTATTGGAAATCCCGTGTGAAATCTGCCAATGCAGATGCAAAAATGGTCTATAATGCTGCACAGACCGAAGCACAGAAATATATCTCCAAAGACCGCCTCAGTGCTGATGCCCAGCAAAGCGGTATGGGTCGGCTCGATGACGGTACAAACAGAGTTCTGGTAATTTCTTATAACCGCAACGGAAACGGCGCATTTGAATACAGTGAGACAACAGGCCCTATGAGCTTCACTGCTGTGTCTGATCCTGCTGATGTTGAACTGCATCCCAATCTCTATACAGGTGTTGAAGTCGCTGTTACTGATGTCATCAATTCTGTAAACAGAAAAGTATCCGGTGCTGACCAGAAATGCTGGACTGTCTATATTGAAAATTATATCGTCAGAGGCAGTATCTCTGCTGATACTACAAATACTAACTATGTCGGCTTTTATACTTCCGGAAAAACATTTGCTGTAGAACGCACCAGAATCCCCTATACCAGCTGGTTGGGTACAGGTACGGGCGCAGGCATTGACTCTCTGGAAGAAGTCGCCGCTTTGTATACTTCATGATTGACTATGACTTGAAAAAGCCGGTAATAACTTACCGGCTTTTTTGCATTCTCTGTATAACTTTCCGGATTTCTGCCCATGCTGTCTGTATCAGACAAGAAAGGCAGGTTTTTTTCTATGATCAAAGGCGTGAATAAGAAAGTAATTGAAATCAACCGTCCGGACAGCGCATATTTTGAAAGAGCTGTACTCTATCTCAAACCAGACATCAAAGAAGTTCCGCTTCAGGCCGCACAGATGGAAACGCTGGATTATTTCCCCGCAGGTCAGAAACGGAAAAAATCCATCTCCGGATGGCTTCTGTTCCTGCTGGGTATGCTTGCCGGCGGCGGAAGTCTCTGGATTTATTTTCATATCATGAAAATATAATTTTTTTACAGGAATCGCAAAAAGTACTTGTATTTTTTTGATCTCCATGCTATAATAATAATAACTGCAAAAAAATCTCCCGTTTACAGAAAGGTGAATGTTATGCCCGAAAAAGAAAATATGATCATCGGCCGGAATCCCGTCCGTGAAGCACTCCGAAGCGGTCAGCCGGTTGATACTGTCTTTCTCAGCGGAAACAGCGGCGGTCTCGGCGAAATCCGTGAACTTGCCCGTCAGTCCGGTGCAGTGATCAAAACCGTCAGTGAACAGAAACTCAATCAGCTTGCCGAAGGCGGTGTGCATCAGGGTGTCATCGCCTTTGGTGCATGTGCTTCTTATGTCAGTCTGGAAGATCTGCTTGCTGTTTCAGAACAGAAAGGCACAAAGCCTTTTCTGATTATCTGTGATGAGATTGAAGATCCGCATAATCTGGGTGCAATTATCCGTACTGCCGAGACAGCAGGCGCAGACGGCATTATTATTCCTAAACGCCGGAGCGCGGCACTTTCACCCACTGTGTACAAAACCTCCGCGGGTGCGGCAAGCTATGTGCCTGTCGCCCGTGTGCCGAATATCGCTGCGGCGATTGATAAACTCAAACAGCAGGGAATCTGGATTTACGGCACGGATATGCAAGGCTCACTCTATACAGAAACTTCATTTGACAGTGCAGTCGCACTTGTGATCGGCTCAGAGGGCAGCGGCATGAGCCGGCTTGTCCGCGAAAAATGTGATTTTCTCGTCAAGCTGCCGATGCTGGGGAAAATTACTTCCCTCAACGCTTCCGTTGCCGCCGGCATTTTTATGTATGAAATCGTAAGACAGAGAATCAATTCCAACAGATAGGAGACCCCCATACATGAAAAAAGAAAGAGAGAACAGAGAAACAACAGAACAACATATCAATGAAAATTTAGTCCTCCGGAGAACGTCCGGCAATCCCCGAAAAGAACTGGAAAGCAGCCGCACAACAGTTTCTTTCATCGAATCCGGAACGCCGTCCCGTGATGCCGGAAAATCCGGTAATCAGGCCGGAACTTCGTCTGAACCAATTTATGATACTTCTTCTAAAATCCGGAGAATGAGCGATTCTACCCGTGCGAGAGAAGCTCAGAGAAACCGCCGCCATCAGAAAACCGGAAGAGAAGCCGAAGAAAATTATACTTATCAAAAAGAACGTCCTGACGGCGAATATGCTTATACACAGATTCATGATGCCAAAAAATATAAAAACAAGAAAAAGAAATTTTTTTCCCGTCCTGATGATGTCACAGCAATGGCCTCTGAAACGCTTCAGCTTGATCTGCGTGATATTATCCCTGTAGCCGTTCCTCAGCAGGAACCCGTCAGGCCTGTGGATGTCAATCCCGCTCCGCGTGCACAGAGAACCAGTATGAATCTGAGTGCTTCCGAACGAGGCACACTGACAGCTGATTCCCTTGATGTGACAATCCGCCGCACTCCGGAAGAAGCGGCCGCTGAAACAAAACGCCGTCAGCATGTCTCTAATATGATGACACTTGAAAAAACTGCCGATATTCGCTCGGATATTCAGGAACTCCGGAGTGCAGTTGCATTCCGTGCCGGAGGTCTGATGCTTGCAGCAGTGATCAGCATGTATCTTTCGCTTCGCTATGCATTTGATTTTCCGATTGTCAACAGCATACCGGAAAATCTGATCTGTCTGATGCAGCTTTTACTGGGATTTGCTTCAGCCTCGGTCTGTGTACCGGCATTGCGCAACGGTCTGAGCCGATTAATTCAATTCCGTGCGGATACGGACACTCCTGCTGCGATAGCATGGCTTGCCTGTATGATGGATTCTTTTTTCGGCATTTTCGGCTTGCAACATAACGGCTTGGCAAGTCATTTCATGCCGTGTGCAATTTTTATCCTGCTTCTGCATACAATAGGAAAATTATTTATTATCGACCGTGAAGAAACGAATCTGAAAGCCGCTTCTGACAGATCTGACTGTTACGGTCTGCATATTATCGAAGACGAAACCCATGCCGATCTTCTTGCAAGAGGAACAGTAGAAGATCTTCCCGTTACAGCAGCGATCAGAAAAACGGATTTTCTGAAAGACTTCCGCAAATACACATATTCAGCTGATTTGGCTGATCAGTTCTGTCGTTATGCCGCTCCGGCAAGCTGTGTTTTTTCTCTGCTTGCCTCACTGATTCTCGCTCTTGTAACAGGCAGCGGAATCGGCTATGCACTGGGATTATTCTCTATGTTCTCCGTAGCCTCCGGCTGTGCGGCGATTACATTTGTAGTCAATCTGCCGCTGTTCATCTCCTCACGGAAACTGACCGATCACGGAGCACTTCTGCTGGGTTATCAGAGTGTAGATGATTTCTATGATACCAATTCGATCATGATTGATGCTTCTGCGCTGTTTCCGGAAGGTTCTGTCCAGCTTCGGGGTGTCAAGATGTATTCCAACGTCAGAACAGAAGAGACGCTTCTTGCCGCTGCTAGTCTTTCACGTTATGCCGGAAGCGCATTCAGCCGGATTTTCAACGAAGTTCTTCACGGAAAAGATCAGATTCTCTATCCGATTGAAAATTTTTCCTATGAAGATGCTCTCGGACTGTGCGGCTGGATTCACAATCAGCGGATTCTGCTGGGAAGCCGTGAACTGATGCTCAGTCACAAGATCGAAGGCGTTCCTTCCAAGACCAGAGAAGCCGAACTCACCGGAGAAGACCGTGAAGCGGTCTATCTTTCTATTTCAGGCAATTTATCGGCTTTATTCGTCATCGAGCTTCAGGCTGATAAAGTTGTGGATTTCTGGGTACAGCAGGCTCTGAAACGTGAAATGTCGCTGATTATTCATACAGTAGACGCAGTGATTACAAAAGAAAAACTTGCCGGTCTGTTTCACATTCCGGCCGAAATGATCAAGATCATTCCTGCCAAGATGGCAGGAATCTATCATGCAGAAACTGCACCTGTCAAGGAAATGAGTGCATCCATGGCCTGTACGAACAATTTCAGCAATATCATGAGACTGATTGCCTGTTCCAAAGTCGTGAAAAATGCGGCAACAGCAGGAGTTTTTCTGCAAGCCGTGGGAATTCTGATCGGTCTTGTACTTGTGGTGATGGAATCGCTTCTTCATGTGGGAGTCACACCGGCATGGATGATGATTCTGCAATGCGTGGTTTCTCTGTTCACAGTCCTGAGCGTGAATATCCGCCGTCTGTACTGAGAGGAGGGTATTTTTCATGAATGATACTCCTGAACGAATCAATCATAATGCCGATCTTCCCCGTCCCAGACAGATGACAGATACATTCTGTGATCTCTATCAGCAACAGCATGAAACACTTCCGGATTTGCGCCGGAAAGAGCCTGAACCGTCTGCTCCCATGCGAACACAGGAATTCAAAATTCCCAAACAGCATAAAAATTCAGATTCTCTCGGCACACAGGAACTTGAAATTCCATCCGAAGCGGATGTTTATACAGAGACTCCCGATGAAGAAGAAGATTTCAGCTATGGTGCTTATGAAGAATATGATCATATCAGAAAAAAACCTGCTTCTCAGAATCAGAAAAAAAAGAATGCAAATCACAATTCCGGTCAGAATCATAAAAAAACTGAAAAATCAGCCGATTCTCATCAGAAAAACTCATCAAAAAAACAGGACTCCGGAAATCATCAGAAAAAGACATCTTCTCACAAGCATTCTTACGGAGGCGGTTTTTTGAAAAAATTAATCCGGAAACTGATTACATTCTGTCTGATTATTTTTATTCTCTATTCAGCTGTCGCTCTGCTTCTGATCCGACAGCTTGAAAAACTTCCCAGAGCAGAACGCTCTGTTACATCCGGAACGCTCGACAGAAGCTATGTCCGGAGTGTTCTGCTGATCGGCACGGATTCCCGTGATGTCGGTGCGGAACGGGGACGTTCTGATACTATGCTTCTGCTTTCGCTGAATTCCAGAACACAGCAGATTTATCTGACATCTTTCATGCGTGATGCTTATGTGAATATTCCTGATTATGGCTATAACAAGCTCAATGCCGCTTATTCCTACGGCGGTGCGGAACTTCTTATGGATACGCTTGAACAGAATTATCAGATCAGTATTGATGATTACTGTGTTGTCAGCTTTATGGGCTTTGCTGGTATTATTGATGCATTCGGCGGTGTGAATATCACGCTTTCTGACGAAGAAGCCAAGGCTCTGAACGTGATTCTTCAAAGTGAAGTGAATCAGCTTGCCGGAGATGATCCGTTATCTGATTTTATCGAAAAAGGCGGTACATATCTGCTTAACGGCAAGCAGGCTCTTTCCTATGCAAGAATCCGCTATGTGGGGAATGCTGATTTTGAACGGACTTCCCGTCAGCGCGAAGTCATGACTCAGCTTCTGCAAAATGCCAAGACCAGAGCCGTCACAGCTGTACCGAAACTGATTACTTCGGCTATGCCGCATCTGGGAACGAATATGTCTGATACTGAAATGTATTTATTATCGCTTCGAGTGCCTTTGGCTGTGAGCTATGATATTACACAAGTTCAGATTCCTGCTGACGGTACTTATACCCCTGCTGATATTGACGGACAGTCTGTACTTCAAGTAGATTTTGATTCTAATATACAGCTTTTAAAAAATACTGTCTATTCTTCTCCGGAAGCATCTGGGAATTTTTAAGGAGGGCTGTATGCGGAAATTTTTATTACTCTCTCTGATTTCTGTCTTTCTGATGACCGGCTGTCAGCATCAGGAGACAACACCTGTTTCCGGAAAACTGGAAATCACAAAAGAATCCGCTCCCGAAACGGAAGAAGAAGTCCAGACTGAATCCAGAATGCCTTCTATTCAGGAACGTGCGGAATCGTTTTCTGTTTCAGAACATTCTCATATCTATGACGAATGCGGCGGTCTGTCAGAAAAAGAAGCAGAACTGCATAATGCCTATCTGGAATGGCTTTCTGTTTCTAGGCTGATCAATGCTTTTGTGGTGATTACTGATCATCTGAACGGAAATTCTCCGGAACAGTTCGCTTCGGATTATTATCAGACGATTGCTGATCAGGAGCTTCCGGACGGATTTTTAGTACTGATCAATAACGATACTAATCAGGATTATATTTTCACGACCGGAATATGCAGTGCTTATCTGCCTCAGACAGAAGCCGCTGTCTTACTCTCCGGAGCGACTTATCATCTGATAGAAGCCAATTATGCTGATGCATTAGATCAGATTCTTCCGGCTCTGGAACGGATTCCGGCATATGTCTGTGATCGCACGGGAACGCTCACAGAAGCCGAATTACAGGAATTTTCTGAAAAAATCCAGACGATTCAGAAAGAAAAAGAAATTCAGTGTGCTGTTGTATTACTGCCGTTTCCCACAGAGAGCGAACCGGATGCGGATTTTTATTTAAAAAAATTCGACTGCGATAAAATTTTATTAATCGACCCTGTGAAGAAACAATGCCGGATTGCCGGAGAAAATATACAAATTCAGGATTCTGATATTATCCGGATCTGGGAATCTCAGAGTCTGCCTTGGGCTGTCCGTTTTTTTCTTGAAAATATCTAAAAAATTTTAAGAAATTAAAAAAAAATTAAAATTTTTTTCAAAATATACTGTACAAATTCAGAATGTTATGCTATAATAAAAAGGAGGATTTTATTTTTATGCAAAAAGATGTACAAGGCATTTTACAAAGTGTCGGAAAAGTCATTGTTGGTAAGGACGAAACTGTTTTACAAGCTGTTATCGCTATGTTATGCGGCGGTCATGTTTTGCTCGAAGATGTCCCAGGGGTCGGAAAAACACAGCTTGCAGCAGCTCTCTCCCGTTCAGTCGGCGGCGAATTTCACAGAATTCAGCTTACCCCTGATATTATGCCCTCGGATATTACAGGCTATTCCGTTGTGAATCAGAAAGACGGTTCGCTCGAATACCGTGCCGGTGCGGCTGTCTGTAACTTCCTGTTAGCTGACGAGATCAACCGTGCTTCTCCGAAAGTACAGTCTGCCTTGCTGGAAATCATGGAAGAACATCAGATCAGCCTTGACGGACAAACACATATTCTGCCCTCTCCGTTCATGGTAATTGCAACACAGAATCCTGTTGAAACTTACGGAACATATCATCTGCCGGAAGCGCAGATGGACAGATTTTTTATGAAAATCTCCATGGGCTATCCGACTCTCTCAGAAGAACTCGCCATTCTCGAACGAAACGGCGAGGGCAATCCGATCACGAATATCACAGAAGCTGTGATCTCTACTGATCAGGTCAGTGCATTACAGCAAAAAATCAATACAATTCAGGTTTCTGATCCGGTAAAAAATTATATTCTCGCTCTCGTGAGAGCGACCAGAGAAAGCGATATGTCTGCACTCGGAGTCAGTCCCAGAGGCAGTATTGCCTGTTATAAAGCTGTCCGTGCGGCGGCATTCGTACACGGCAGAAATTTTGTAACTCCTGATGATGTAAAAGAACTTGCTGTTCCGGTATTATCACACAGAATCCTCCTTTCTCCCAAAGGCAGGAACAGTCTGGGCAGTTCGGAAGCACTTGTCCGTCAGATTCTTGAAACGCTTCCTGTTCCGGCGGAAGCATGAGGAGTTCTCCATGAAAAAAATATCTGCTTTGCTGGAACGGTCTAAATTTTATTTTGGTCTGCTTGCAATGTTCGGCATGGCCTATCTGTTTACAAATTATCTCGATGGTGATATTGGTGTTGTTGTGTGGAGTTTTCTGATTCTTGCGCCTTTGATTTCCGTACTTCTCAGCTGGCGGGCGGCAAGACAGATTTCTGCTGAATTTGAAACACCTGCTTATCTGGCTAAAGGCCGGAGCTTCACAGCAAATCTGACAGTCACTGCCGAAGGCCGCCTTCCCGTGCCGTTTCTGAGATGCCGAATCGTTCCGGAACTGAATTTTAAACAAGAAGATCCACGTCCGGTTCAGAGTGCCATGACCGCAGAAGAACCGCTTGAAATTCCTGTTGTCATGACAGCTGTGTATGCCGGATGCGGTACAGTTTCCGTACAGGAACTTGCTGTCTATGATTATCTGGGCTGGTTCAGATTTCCGGTACAGCATGTTCCGGAATCTGTTAAAATCGGCGTGATTCCGGAAATTCCATCGCTTACGAATGCCAATTTAATTCTGCATACTGTCAGTGATATTATTCTGACTCAGGATGACGAAGAAGAAGAATCCTCAGCGGCATTCTCAGCACAATCCATGCCGGGGTATATTCACAGAGAATATATCGCCGGAGATAATTTAAAGCGAATCAACTGGAAAATGTCAGCCAAACGGCAGAAACTGCTTGTCCGTATGGATGAAGCCGCCGCTGCTGTCCGGCCGACTGTGATTCTGGATTTACAGCCCGAAACTAACGAAACGGCTCTGAAACGCCGTGAAATCATGATGGAAGGCGCACTCGGCTTTTTAATCCTGCTTGTCCGTCAGGGGATTCCCTGTACAATTCGGTTTGCTTCCGGACAGAACTGGAAAATGCTTCTGCTGGAGAGCGAAGACGATGTCAGAAACGGCGCAGTAGAAATGGCGGCGGCGGATTTTATCAATGACGGAAATCGAATCGACCCCAGTGCATCACATGAAAAAGCAGGAGCTTATCTGATTTATACAACAAAACCCGATGAGGCACTCGCCGCTGAAGCAGCAGCTCTGAAAGATCTGGGCTATGTATGCGGCGTATGTCCGGCCGGAGGTGATAACTCAGCTCTTCTGGATTTTAATGCCGTCTGGGCGATCGGAGAAGATTTTGCAATGCAGAATCTGAAAAAATAAAATCATTTATCAGAAACGGGGTGATGCCGTTGTGGCATAAATTACAGGAGCTTTCACAGCAGCCGGCAGCGAAATTCTTCAAAAAGCTGATTGGCGACCCTGTACAGCTCTATGCAGTATTTCTCGTAACAACTGTGATGTATTACTATCACAGCGGCATGGCTTGGCTTTATACAGTACTGTCTGTCATTGTCAGCTGGCTGATGATGCGTTTTTATGATTTTGTTGCGAGGCATAAATGGATCGGCCCTCTGACTTATCTGATATATATGTTCGCCGGACTGGAAATTGTGGGCATGATTACCAATTACGGACAGATCGGCTATCCGATCAGTTTTATGGTCTGGTTTCTGACACCGCAGAGCGTTGTTACATTCTCAGTATGGTATACGCTTTCGATTTATCTTCTCATGCTGGGATTCCTGACCAGTGCAGTATATTATTTTTCTAAAATCAGATACAGAATGAGTATGCAGTTTTTAATTATGCTCATTCCGCTGAGTCTGTACGCAAAAGAAGGCATTCACATGCCTGCTGTACTGGTGATTATTCTGCTGGCAAGCTATTTCCTGCTGATGGTCTACTGCCGTCAGCTCCGGAATCCGGAAGAAATCCGCTATCTGCCGAGTTTTCACGGCAGTATGTCGATTGCTGTATATGTACTGGTATTTTCAATTGCAGCGGCTATCATTCCCAAGCCGACTATTACAGCCGATCGTGAATTTATTGAAAATGCAATGTCTTACAGTACATGGTCTGATGTACTCATGAATGCAATCAGCATGTTCACAGATACAACGGATAATTCCGTCAGCGTTTCAAATAATACCAGAACGATTTATTATGCTGCTTCTCCGGAAGCACTCCGGCTGAGAACACAGACGTATTCTTATTATAAATCCGATGACAGCTGGAATGTTATCCGTGATTATGATTATCCGCAGCATGTTTATCCTGAGGGAGTGACAACTTATCGGCCGCAGGACGTTTTGCAGGCGATTCTGGATGCCGCCGCTCAGGACAGCGATTTTGCTGAAACTTATCAGCTCTCGGCTCTGACCGGAACAGTATTTCCGGAACAGAAAAAACAAACGCTGTGGCTGTTTACTATGTATCCGATGCAGGTGCTCCCCTCGCCTACGAGAGCAGTTTCTACTCCGCAGGGAAGACAGCTTACAGTTTCCTATACAGGTACATTTGCAGGAAATAATCTCCGTGACTGGTCAGAAGTACAGTATTATTCTGATACTTATGCAAGATATGACGCTGTACAGCCGATTCTGAAAAAACTATCCAATTCGGATTACTTGGCTCTCTTGCAGGATGCTCAGGCGATTCTTGAAAAAACAGAGCCTGACAAATCCGCTCTGCTTGCAGAAATTCAGCAGGAATATCAGGAAGCCTGTCAGTATCTGGACGAAGTACAGCAACAGGATTTCCAGAGCGAAATTATTCAAAATCTCGCTGAACAGATCACTGCCGGATTCAATTCTGATTTTGAAAAGGCAAGAGCGATCGAAAATTATTTTCTTCAGGAAGGCTTTGTCTATGATCAGGCCTATCAGAAGCCTGTCGGCTCGAATGCAGAATATTTCCTGACAGAAAGCAAAACAGGTGTCTGCTATGAATACGCTACTGCTATGGTTCTGCTCTGCCGGAGCATCGGCCTTCCGGCGCGGTATGTACAGGGCTATAATATGAGCGAATTGTATCAGAGAAATATTCAGAGACGGGATATTAATTATGTAATCAAAGTCCGTGATGCCCATGCATTTCCGGAGGTCTATATTTCCGGCTACGGGTGGATGAGCTTTGAACCAACTGTGCCTAGTATGGAAATTCTGGAAAATGATCAAGCCGAAAATCAGAACGTAACCAGATGGGGCTTTGTTCTGCTTGGATTCGCTGTCATTGCAGGTATTATCTATTTCTTCATGCCCCGTATCCGTGAAACACTGTTCCGGAAAAAATTAATCCGCATGACATCGGCTGAAAGTGCCGGAGCTGTATTCCGCCGGATGCGTCAGACAATGAAACTACCGGAAAGCACAACTGTCAGCGAACTTGCCGGATGCTCTCTTCCGTTCTTTACGGAACAGAATCTGTTTCATGATCTTGATATTTTATTATACAGTGAGGCTTCCGAGGCAGATTCTTCTGTCATGACTTCACAGCAAATCGCCCTGCAATATCAGAAATGGCAGGACAGCCGTGCACAGTTTCTTAAAGAACAGGCACAAAAACGCAGACAAGAAGCAAAAACAAATAAACAAAAATCTGAAACATAACAAAAGGAGATATGATTCCGATGGATTTTCTAAAACGTAAACTTGCAGTTGCAGGTGCAGTGCTTTCCGTAATTGTGAGCGTTTCTCTGCTGGGAAACTCTCTGATTTACGGATTCAGTGAAGACTATAAATCATGGAAACAATACGGCAGCAGCTGGAGTACTATGAATCTTGGTTCGAGTTCTGATACTGTCAAATCCAGCGGCTGTGCCGTTACTGCTGCTGCGATTCTGATGGTGCATTCCGGCTCGGTGACGAATGAAGATTTCAATCCGGGTGTGATGGTAGAGTATCTGAATCAGAACGGCGGACTTGATGCCTATGGCTGTCTGAACTGGTGGGCATTATCCAGTTATGCACCGGATTTTAAATATGCAACTGATGCAGATAATGTTCTGCACGGTACAACACAGGCCGAAAAAGCACAGGAAATCAAAAATTTCTTAGATAATGGCTATTATGTCATGGTTCGTATCAGTAACGGGAAAAATACACATTTTGTGGCTGTTGATTCTGTAAAAGGCTCAAGAGTCATCATGATGGACCCCGGAAGCACTTCGACTTCTTTATTTGAAAAATATGATGTCAGCACTGTTACACAGGTGCGGCTGTTCACCGGAAAGCATTCTTCTTCACAGGAAGAAACTGCCGTTCCGGAAACAGAAGCTCCCGAAACAACTGCAAATACAGAAGCCTCTGTACAGGATGCTCCGGAAACGACTCCGATCGTGATCGAAAATACTATAACAGAAATTGAAACTGAAATTGAACCTGAAACTGAAACAGAACCGGAAGTCATTATCAGAGATATTATAAAAGAAACATCGGCAGTCGCCACAGAAGCTCCTGTCATCACAACAACGACTGCAATTACTACAGCTGTTCCGGCTGAAACAACTACAACTGCTGTCACAACGACTACAACAGCTCCGGTCACTGCAATCCCCGTGACAACTACTGAAATCGTAATTACTACAAAAGCTCCTGTCCAGACAGAAGCTCCCGTTGCTTCAGAAGAAATTGCATTGACTTCTGCTGTTGATGAGATTCAGCCCGAAACGATCAATGAACCTGTCGGAGAAGAATTCTCCGGTCAGATCGAAGTCATTTTACAGGATGCTCCCGAAACCGCTCCCGTCAGCGAAGAAAACGAACAAACGGATTCCAAAGAAATCAAAAATACAAAAACAATTTATATCCCCGAAGAACAGGCAGAAGCGACTCTGATCGAAATCAGAGAACAATATGCTCTCATGTCGATCAGATTTACAGTCAATGCTGATCTGAATCTTCATACAGATGCTGATGCAGATTCTGAAATTCTGACCGTGATTCCTGCCAATACTTCCCTGAATGTCGTGGAAACAGATGACAATTTCAAATGGGGCAGAGTCCTCTATGATGGCTTTGAAGGCTGGATTGCTCTTAATTTCGCAGAACTCTGAAAATCAGAACCGCCGTCCGGCACTGAACGGCGGTTCTTGTTATCAATTACAGAAAGGACTATTTTTTCATGAACTGGATGGAAATTAAAATCATGACCGAAACACCCGCTCTGGAGATTCTCTGTGCTCTGCTGACGGATTACGGTGTAAAAGGCTTTGTTACTCAGGATAAAGAGAGTTTTCAGGAATTTCTTGATGATAAAACCGGAAAATGGGATTATATTGATGAAGATGTCATGCGTCTCTCGGACTGCGATACTCATGTGATATTTTATCTTCCTGATGATGCTCAGGGAACTGAACAACTCTCCGGTATCCGGAATCTGCTTGCAGATCTCAAAAGCAGAGAAAATGCCGGATTCTTCGGCAGTCTGGAACTCTCTGTCAATAACGTCAGAGAAGATGACTGGGCCAATAACTGGAAACAGTATTTCAAGCCGTTTCCTGTCGGAGAAAAATTATATATCAAGCCGTCATGGGAAGAACTTCCCGAAAATACGGACAGGACAGTTCTGGAAATTGATCCGGCTTCGAGTTTCGGAACAGGTCAGCATCATACAACAAGATTATGTCTGGAATTATCAGAATCTGTTCTGAATCAGCATGACAAGATTTTAGATTTAGGATGCGGAAGTGGTATTCTCTCGATCGGAGCAATGCTTCTCGGTGCAGATTC
>Ga0326513_10001303_pt1 | contig 19945 bp, 13 predicted proteins | sample 2_2465_0518_D_FD_203654 | JGI IMG/M metagenome (GOLD analysis project Ga0326513, IMG submission 203654) | Bovine rumen microbial communities from UC Davis, California, United States - 2_2465_0518 | ecosystem: Host-associated > Mammals > Digestive system > Stomach > Rumen | place: USA... | reverse complement strand
TAGATTAGAAACCAATTGATCAAAATCTTCTTTACATATTTTTATATTTCCACTGTTATCTTGAAGATCTCCATTTTTTTCAACAATGAAAATTTCAGAGTTCTCAGATACTTCAATCTGTATTTTCTCATTGGATAAAACTGAACCTAATTTAAAAGAACCCTTTGGAGTAACAAATTTATTTTCATAAGAATCAGCGAGCCCATTCTTTCCAAAGCACACTTTATCAGTTTCAAATGCTACATTAGGAAATTCTAAGCCCCAATCAATTAGCGTCATTTTACCATTTTTACTATCTGCGTAAAGAGTTAAATCTGAATCTTCAATCCTTTTATATCCATGTTCTTTAGCATATTCATCCTTATTATTTTCAGAAAGAATATCTTTGCAAGAATCAGCAAATTTTGCAAAAGTCTCAAAGTATTCACTACAAGATAAATATAATTGAAAATCATTACTTAATTCATCAAGTTTATTATCATTAAATACTTGTATGCCCTTACCACAAGTAGATATCGCCCACTTTTGTTCATTTACACAAATTAAAAAAAGAATACCATCTTTGTTATTTCCATAACCATAATTATTGTTATCATAAAAGCCATCTGCATATTCTTGAGCAGTTTTTCCTTCCAAGTTATCTACTGTTACTTCAACAATATCCATATTGTACATTTCGCTAAAATTTTTTAGTTTTCCATATAAACGATCTTCATCATAATCACTTAATATATTACCATTATCAACTATTCTACTATCATAAGTATTTTTTGCAAAAGTTCCTGTTGTTTGTTGAATTTCTGAAGTAGTTACTTGAGAAACACTTTCTGATACTGACTTTGATGGCACAGTCCTATTATTGCTCTTATTATTTAAACTAAAAAATACCACACCCACAATAGCAATAAGGGCAACTACAATGCAACTACTGATAACTGCAACCTTTTTATTTACAGAAACAGTTTTGTTTACAGATTTTGCTTTATTCGGACTAATGCTTGCTTGTGAAAAATCTCCATAATCAAATGATGTATTATCTTCTTTATTTTTATTAACTGATTCATAACTATTTTTCAAATTGTTATTATTTTCAGTTGTAGTTAAGGTTTTCTTTTTACGGAAACTTATAGTATTTTCAAATTGCGACTTAGAATCAAAATCATCCTGATTAGTAACTATTGGTTGCTGAATAGACTGCTTTCCAAATGTATTTTTAGTCTGCATGCTTGAATCAATATTATTTTCAGATTTTTGATCATCTTCTGATGTTAATTTATGACCACAATAAAAGCAAAACTGAACACCATCTATATTTTTATTATTACAGTTTTTACAAATCATTTGTATCTCCTAATTCAAAATATAAAACCCGAAATTTGTAATAATTCCGAGTTTTATATAATTAAAGTTTATCCATTTCTTCTTGAATTTTATCAGCATAAGTATCATACTCACTGTATTTTTCAAGATAATCTCTAAAGTCTGCTAAAATGCTTTTAATAACATATTCACCTTTAACATATTCATTTTCACAATCGGTTATAATGCTTTTTTTCTTTATATTGTTTCCTAAAAGAATTCCACATCCACCTAGAGCACCAGCAACTGTTAATACTAATAAAGGATAGGCCGATGTTGCCACTGCACCTATAATAGCAAGTATTCCTACACCAAAACAAGCAAAAATCGGCCATGACTTTATTTTAGAAATTAAGCTTTTCTTCTTTTCATCAATAAAGTTTCTGAATTTTCCACATTCACCAGATTCATTTCTAAGGTCAGCATTTGTCTCATAATCATTAAATTTTATATTATAATTATATTTAAATGCTGAACGATAAACATCAATATGCTTTTGAAATGCCTTACTGTTAAGATTCTTGGTTAATTTAAACAAATTGAGCTTAACCATAGGATTAATATCTTCTTTACCCGGCTTATAAATCCAATCTATCATTTCCTTGATAATATCGAATGAATTTTCTCTATGAGACTTATACTTTTCAAATTGCTCCTTTGCTCTTTCAACATCACCTTGATTACTAATGATATATTCATTATATTTAATTTTATCTTCTACTTCTAATTCTATATTATTTGGTTTTTCAATATGTTCTATAATAAAAGAATTAAGATAATCTTTCTTTTCTTTATCAGTGATGTTGACAATTTTTTGAATAAAACTTAAGAGTTCAATATTTGCTTTAGCATTATTCATCAACAAATTAAGTAATTCTTTTTCTGTACAATACTTTGATAGCATAGGATAATCTATATTTTCATTTGGGAGAAATCTTCTTGTATAACGATATATATCCGTTACAATTTCGTCCTCATCGTATCCATTGCTCTTAGTATTATCCTCCACTACCTGATTAATAAATTTCTTAATTTCATCCACAAATGCAGCACTACAATTTTGCTTAATGGCATCACTTTCAATAGTAAATAACATCAATAATGTTTGCTGATCATCACCGGTAAGTTCACAAGATCCGTAATAATTAAACCATTTTAGTGCAGCTGACTCTCTTCCCATTCTAAGATTAAACACAAGAAAAAATACAGCACTATTTTTCCTATCTAATTTGCAAGCTCTCGCTAATGCACGATCGGCAAATTCTTTATCATCATTTTTCCAAGCCATTAAACTTAATAAAGCACAAGTCAACCAATAATCCGGTAGTTGTAAGTGCTTAATCTCAACTGCCTTTGTAATAGTTTCATCACTAACTAATCCTAATTCAATATTATCTAACATAGCAATGACAATTTTTCTAACAGCACTGTAATTTGCAAAATCATATATTTTTTTATTGTTACATTCTCTTATTCTTTTATTTGCAAGTTCAATGTTTTTAAACAAGACATACATCTTATCTATTTCACCTTGCATTACATAAGCTGCAGTAATAGAGTCGTGAGAATGTTTGATTCTTTCGGTACCGTTATCCATTGTGTTATTAACATAATTACGGAGATTATTCCAACTGTTATATGCGTAACTAATGCCACCCTTTATTTCATTGAGTTCATTTGTCAGTTCATTATTTTCTCTCCTTGCTTTATTTACCAAATGACGCATTTCACTAACACTACTCATCAATTATCACTCTCCTTATTGGTTAAGAAAGCCGGCACAGCCTTTTCTTTGCCCCATTGTCGAACTTTTTTAATATCTTCTGCCCTACTTTTTTCTATTGGAACAATACGTTCAAATTTTTCTTTGATAGTTTCAAATGAAATATTATTTCTACCGTACAAGAATATGATTTGTGCACTTTCTTTAATTGCATATTCAATTTCTGAATATGAAAAGCCTTTCGAAATATCAACTAATTTTTTCAACTGTTCCTCACGGAAAGTTAACTGTAAACACTGTGAAGCATACATTTTAATCACTTCTTTACGTTCAGTTTCACTAGGTAAATCCACAAAGAAAATTTCAGAAAATCTACCTTTTCTAAAAAGCTCTGGAGGTAACAAGTCAACATTGTTTGCTGTTGCAACAAGAAAAACTCTACTAGCAGATTCTTGTAGCCAAAACAATAACTGTCCCATTATTCTTTTACCTGTATCACTTTCTCCACCAGAAACTGACAAGGCTTTTTCTATTTCATCCACCCACAAAACACAAGGTGCTACATTATCAATAAATTCCAGAGCATCCTTCATTTTTCTTTCGCTCTCGCCCATATATTTATCATATATAGAACCTACGTCAAATCTAAATAATGGCAAGCCCCATCTTTGGGCAATCATTTTAGCAGACAAAGATTTACCACAACCCGGAACACCGGCAAGCAATATGCCTTTTGGTGCATTAAGCCCAAAAGCTCCTAGCTCATCATCAGTTGCAAAGAAAATATTCTTTTTTTCATCTAACCATTTCTTTAAATTATCCAGACCTGCTACATTAAGGTTTGGTTTTAGCTTAATACTTTGAACATTTGAAACAGTACCATACAATTTACTTTTCTGTAATGTTAAATTATGTATATTATCTTTGTACAAGCCTTTTGAAGTTATTAACTCATTTGACAAAATATTGTTAATTTGTATTTCAGAAAAGCCACTTAAAAGAGTTGCAGCAACTGTAATATCTTTATTATCCCATTCAATATTATAACGGCTGGAATATGGCTTGATGAAATTAGATATTTGCTCACACCTTTCTTCAAGTGTTGGATAGTCAAGTTTCGTTATCATACCAAACTGTGCTATTCGTGGATAAACTGTATCTTTCGTTATAAGTATTAATGTGGAATTTCTTTCTACTGCAGAATATAGAATATTTATGATTTCTCTACTAAAAATAGAGTCCTCACTGATTCTGCTAATATCACCATAACCAAAAATAACATTGTTTTTCTTTTTGAAAATATCAGCAATAAATAACAGTGGGTCATTAGCAACATCAATACTATTTGAAGTTGAAGAACCAATTTTTATTACTTGTTTAGTCTCAGTGTAGTAATACATATCTGTTGTCAATTCTTTGCAAATTGATAACAACATTCTTTCAGCACGTTCTCTCTCAGAAGTTTCTATAATAATTAAAGGTGTTCGTGCAAGAATGTAATTTTTTAATTCTTCTCTTGTTTCCTTAAAATTACCCATAATGACAATTCCTTGCATTTAATAATTAAGAAAAATTTTTGAACAGTTTTATTCTGGAAATTTGGTAATACTCATCTTCTATAACATTATTGTCTAGCTCAAGTATTTGTCTTTTAAGATTCAACATAATACTGTTCCACAGTTTATTGCACTCCATTACGACTGATTGATAAAGTTCCTTTTTAAAAGTTTCATCTAAAAAGTCTAAGTGAAGGAAAAACAAACTATTTTCAATTTTTCTCGCAAATCTAATAAATGGTATATGCAAATTATCAAACCCATTAAATTCTAAATACTTATGTATTTCCCTTTTTAAATCTTTCACATATCCATTTATTATTAAATTAATTACTTTTTGCATTTCTCTATGCAAATAAGGCTTAATCTGATTATATGAATCGCAACTTCCTTTTCCTAACATTTCGGCACTTGACTTATCTAGCAAAGCATCACTAAACTGATTAAAACAATCTAGCCATTCTTCATAGTTAGTAGGAGGTGTTTCGATTTTTGCAATTATATGATACATAAATTATTTTAGAAAATCGACAGGTGGTTCAAGGTTCCAAGATGGTAACTTTTTGTTTACTTCCTTTAATCTTTCCTTTGTAATATTGGACACTGAACTTTCACCATAGTTTTTGTTCAACCTTTCCTTTGTAAAACTCTCAAAATCAAGATCTTGTTGTGTTTTCTTTTCACTCATTTTTAATCCTCCTATAAAATCATCAAATATGATCCACTAAATTTAAAATGTCATCTTTTTTATCAACATTTTCATTAAAATATTGATTGAAATCTGTTATCTGAGCCATAGTCATTTTCAAATTCTGTAATGAATTACTAACTCTGGTTTTAAACTTTTTCAAGCCATCAAAAACTCTAAACACTATAAAACCGGCTGAAGCTAACATTAATCCTATCCCCACAAGTAATACCGGAGTAAATCCACTATTCACAGTAGAAACAATACTTTCTACAGTAACTGCAAGTGTAACAAAAAATACAACAACTGCTGCAATATTAAGATTATTGACACAAGCCATTTTAAACTTGTTGTTTTCATAATAGTTTTTCATACTAACTATTTGTTCTTTTAAATCAGCAGTATTACCGGAATCACTAGTGCCTTGCCAACCATCAATACTAAGATTATATTGTAGTGGCTTATTATTTCTTGTGTCAGTTGTCCATTTTTCAATTGCTGACTTAAACCACTCGGAAGTACTATTAAGTCCAAATTTTCTTACCTGAACATTGGTATTAGTTTGTTCACCATAAACAACCCATTCTACCATCTGCTTACCAATATTAAAACTCTCATTTTGTAATTCTTCAAATTGTTGATATTGGGTTTCAGCAACTTGTACATTACCTTCATTTTCAACAACCATATGATAATATTGTTGTTGATTTTTAATTTCAAGTTCTTCTTTATCAAAGTTACTAATCAAATCAGTTAATACTGCATCAACCCTTGCCTTGTAGTTATCATCAGTTTGAATTTCACCATCAACATCAAGTTCTTTTAATAATTCAATGATTTGTTGAAACTTTGAAACATCATAGAAAGACTTTTGAATTTCATCATTATTGGTACAAAACTTAGTAATGAACTGATAATTAAACTTTGCATTTGTGTTAATATTTTGAACATAGAAATAGTATGCATTGACTAATTGTTCACGCAATTGAGCATCTTCTGATATTATTCTTAACCAATCATTAATTATCTCAACAACTTCATATTCCAATTCTTTGTCTTTACCAAATACTCCCCCTAAAAATGCCTGAATCATAACAGCAGTTTCTTTTTGTAATTTTGTAGGATCAAGAGCTTTACAATATACCTTAAACCATTGTTTTGCTGTTTCAATTCTGTCAAAACGCAAATTCAACAAACAAAAAAACAAAGAGGTCTTAATCTTATCCTTACGGTAACTCTCAGACAAAGCATTTGTTGCAACTTCTCGATAATTATTTACCCATGCAGTTACTGCTATTAGAGCATAAGAAAGCCAATATCTAGAACTAGTAATCCACAATTCTTCACTTAATTCTTCAATTGTACTATTTCTGACAAGATTAATATCAAAGTCACGAACAATACCCATAATGGTTTTTCGTATTTCATCATAATTACCATATTGTTCTTTCATAACCTGATCTAATCTTATTATGTTTTCGTGAGCAATTTGCTTTTCTTCACCCATCATCAAATTGTCACGGAATTCACTTATTCTTTGATAAACCTGATCAGTAGTTGCCTGTACTTTCTGAGTTGTTTCATCAACATTCCTAACATGAACATTTACATTATCTTGAAAGGAATTTACAGCACTATCAAGTTCATTAATTAATTTATATATATTTGCCATAAGACCACCTCAATTACTGCTTAAACTTTAATACACTGCTGTATAGATCTTCTTCAAATTTTGATTCTTCGAAAATCATATTTTTCCAAGACATAATTTCTTCATATGCCTTGTTAAGTGTTAATATTGATTTACGGCATTTTTCTTTTATAATTTTTCCAACATCAACATACCTTCGCCATACCATAAATCCACCAAATATACCGACTACTATACCTAACACAAGCAACACTGAAAAAGCTTTTGTTTTAACAAACAATCCTGCACAGGCTAGTAATATAACTGACAATATACAAACAAGCACATAAATTAAAAACGGTTTATCCTTAAATGTGGTTTTTAGTCTGTTTTTGTAATAATAATCTTTCAATGTTTTAGTGCATTCTTCATAATTAGTGTTAGTACAGTTAATGTTGCATCCATCAATATTAAGGTTAAAACTGTTTCTAACAGTGCCTTTAATCTTTTCAACATACTTTTTAAAGCCGTCAACAATATATTCGGAAAGACTTGATATAGCAAACTTTTTTACAGTAACGTCAGTCTCAACATAATCTTCAGAAAAGGCCCATTTAATGAGCATATCCCCTTCAGTTTTCTTTTTATCAACATCACCATATTGTTCATTATATTTTTTCAGTGCTAACTCGGTATCACCTTTCGCACTCATAATTGCTTCATTGTACTTAATTTTACGAATTATATCAGCTTCTTTTTCATCATAACCATTAATTAAATCATACAGAACATTTTCAATCTTCTCATCTTGATTGTCTGATTGATCCTCTTCTTTGTTATAAACTTCATTGAAATACTGTGCTACTACAGATAGCTTTTCGAAATTTGACAATGTACCTTTCATTTCAGGATAATCAGCACAACAATTCTTTAGTGTTACAAACTCTTTTTTTGTTATGTGTAAAAAACTATCCATAAAAGTAAATGCACGAGATTTTGCACTTGGTACAAAACTAGCATTAGTTGATTCAATTTGAACAAATTGCCTTTCAAAATATTCAGAAACACTTTTTTCAAATTTAGGATCTGTACCTAAAGCCCCTGACAGATATGCTTGCAAAAGGCTCTGCCATTCATCACCCATATCATTTACATCTATTTTATCCAAATAATACTTATACCACCTAGACGCAGTTTCTTTTCTATCAAATCTTAAATTAATCAACATATAAAAAACAGCTGATCTTTTCTGATCCATTGAAAGAGATTTTTTCAATGCGCGTTCAGCAGCACTTTTTTCATTACTTGACCAAAGCATAACTGACATAATCGCATATGCTAACCAATAATCTGTATTTGACAAATAACATTTTTCAACTTTTTTTCTTAAACTATCGTTAGAAATAATATAAGAATCAAGGCCTATAACAAATCCAAGAGTAATTCTTCGTAATTCGTTATAAAAATTAAACTTAGTATAATATTCATCATTATACTGTGACAAATTTTTTGATGCAGTAGATAAGTTTTTGAATAAAAAATATTGGGTTGTTAAACTCTCTATTGCATTTAATAAAGTAGTTACATCTTCATCAGCAACATTAACCTTATTTGCAACATAACTAACATCTGAAACTACATTTGCTTCAACGATAGCCATATTTTTCTTAATTTCAGACAAGTTATTCAATGCATAGTTAATTTGTTTAAGCAATTCTCTATTTTTAATAATAAGTCGATTGTATTCACTGCGTAATCGCTCATATTCACGGGCCTCTTGTTCATTCATATTACCACCTCACATATTTGCATTAAAATTGATTATTGTATTAACTTGAAATTTTGAGCAACTTGGAAAGTTGTGTTACTGAGTTGCACTTTCTTTTCTTTTAGATATTTTTTAAACTTATATCGAATTCCTGACACTAATATATCCGTATTAATTTTATATTTTTCATCCATAATACAATTTAATAAAGACATAGTAACCTGATAAGAATCAGGAGATGCCAAAATATATCCCTGTAACACACCACATTCAATCGTCGCATCCAAATGATTTATAACACAAGTAATATCTGTGACAGGAACAGGACATTTTTCCAATAATTTTTTTGCATTAATTGGTTTGATAGCCTCAGCATCAACAATTAAAAACAAATATTTTTTTAAAGAATCAACCGATATTGAATTAGTACAATCTAAAATTTCAGCAAAAATATTTGAAGAAAAGTTATTTAAATTAGTATAAAACAAATACTTATCTGCCAAAGAAGAATAACTAGGCATTGTTGACTTTATTCTTCTAAATAAATTAATTTTCTTATCTTCATTAAATGAATCAGATAGCAACAATCTAACAATAGATTCTTCACTTATTTTTAGTCCGGCATCGATTAATATTTCTATTATTTCATCCGATACTGCAACAGAATCTGAATTGTTCATAATGTATTTATCTAAAGTTTCTCTATAAAAACTTTTATTGATTTCATCATTCATTAACATTTTTACAATCTTAGGTTTATTCTCACCATCAAAATTGTTTGATATTATGTATTCTTCTACCGAATCTGTGGATAATTCTTCTACTAAATGAAGCAAATACTCTATCATCACTTCTCTATCGGTTTTTTCATCTTGCACTTTGTTAATATAATAAGAGATAAACTGTTCTTTCACTTTCGTTGCAACATTAAATGCTAATGAAGCATCTATAATTTTTTGTTTATACAAAGTACTTATACTTTTATTTTCTAACAAGGTAACATATTTATCTTTATTTAAAGTAACAAACTGCTTAGTAGTAACAAGTTGCTGCATAATGTTCAATGCAATTTTTTCATTGCTTTTTTCAAAGGCAAATTCAACAATATCATAAATCTCAACGTCTAGTAATTTTCTTGACATTATTGCCTCAAAAATGTCTTTTGCCTTTTCAACATCTTCAAGATTAGATACAATGTTTTTCATAATACATTTCACAGAAGGATAAGCAGATGTTTTACAACAAGCCTTTGCAATTTCATACTTAACGGCAAAGGAATCTGTACTATTCTCAATATAATTTTCATATATGTTTCTATTATCTGAGGAAACTACATCATTGCCAATAAGCTTGCAACAATTAATGGATTTTTCACTTATATCAGGATAAATATCTAGCAATAATTGTAAAGCTTTACATTGATCAATATTATCCGTATTATCTACAATTTTATCTGCAATTTCAATCTGATTATTATTAATCATAAAACGCAACAAATTTAAGTTTAAATCCATTGAGTATATTTCCTGTGGATTTAATTTGTCATAAAGAAAATTTCTTCTTAATTCATCGCCCATAGTATCATACACTAAAATCAATGTACCAAATACTTCTGCTGAATCAAAATATTCATATAAAGCCTTTTCATCTTCACTTAATTTGTCAGAATTTTGTGATAATATAGAGTAATATTTTTTTAATTGAGCAAAAATATTTCTTTTTTCAAATTCATTATCATTTCCAAATTGTAAAACATTTACATAGTAACATACCTTTGCAATTATGGTTCCGATATACCTTGTATCTATTTTTTCACATTCAACAATGTTTTTTTTAGCTGAATCAAATCGGTGATAAGATACATCAAGTATTGCTTGTTGTACAATATTTTTAATTGTGTAAAGTGTATCTGCCTCTTCATGTCTTTCAATTACTGTTCCACAATACGCACAAACCCATGATTTTGAAATTTTATCTTCTATGAATTTTGTACTTGCACATGAAGGACACTTCTTACTTACATAACTAACAGCCATTTAACCACTTCTCTTTTTATTTTGTTAGCATTAATTTACTATTTCTTTCTTTAATATAGGTTTGCAACTTTAGGCAAACTTGTATTGCTTCATTTTTATCATTATTATGACAAAGATATTTTAACTCATTAATTTTAGACTTAATCATATCGTCCAACTGTGCTACATTTTCATTTGTCATTGGGTCAGAATAATAAACTGCCTCATATAACTTATGAAGAGTGTGTTTTAGCTCAGAATCCGTACAATCATCTTCAAGTAATTTAACATCTACTGCTAAACTCTTAATATTGGTAGAATTCACTCTAACTGTTTCATTAATATTTGTAACTACATTTTTTGACAACAAGGCTACTGCCGCAAATACAACAAATAGCAAAAGCAAAACAATTTGAACTGCCAAAGTAATCTTTATACTTACAGTACTTCTAAAAATAATAAGCACAGTACTTGCAAATAATTCTGCAACTACATGAAAAACAGAAAAGGACAACAACGGTATTCCCATAAATACAGCTTCAACATCTCTTGCCTTAGAGCTAACCATAACAACAGCGATATTGCTTATAAATGATATAGTCATAAACACATAACTAATCCAAAAAACTGCATTGTAATTATCAAAAATTACAAACACTAATACATTATATATTGCAAATATTGCAGCATATATAATTGCTGCTAAAATATGATTTTTATAATTTAATGCTTTATTCATTATTGACCTCCGTTTTCTATCTTTGTTCCACATTCACAACAGAACTTTGCATCAGGCTGTAACACTTTGCCACATTTAGGACAAATAATTTCATTAACTTGTTTTGCACCACAATTAGAACAAAACTTTGCACCTTTTGCAAGTTTCGCTCCACATTCAGAACAAAACATAACATCTAATTTAGGCTGGTTGTTACCCTCAGGTTGTGAAGGCTGTTCATCAGTATTATTTGTGTTTTGTAAATTAGAATTGTTATCAAAAAATCCATTTACATTGAATCCATTTGTTGCCAGAGAAGCACTACCATTTGCTTGTGCTACATTTCCCGGAGGATTGGTTGATGGAATTTTGCCAGAATCTAAAGCATTTTTCGCAATTTCTGTAACAGTTCCACCAAATGCTCCACCCATCATAAAGCCACCTACTGCTCCACCTATGTTTCCCATAGTTCCTTCATTGCCGGCAAACGCTTGTGCAATATCCATTTGGCGTTCTTCTTGCCATGAATATCCTTCTATGATTCGTCCTGCTCTTCTTTCTTTTGCTTTAGTAATCGCTTCGTAATCATTTTCAGGCACTTCTATCGTTTCAATATTAAAAATTTCGATTTTGATACCATATTCGTCAAATACATCATCCAATCTACTTTTCACTACATTACTTATATCAAAAAGGTTAGCATTAATATCAAAATAACTTAGTTTACCATTAATCATAATCTTTGATATACAGTCTTTTACATTAGAAGAAATTATTCCTCTAAAATTACTAACTAAATCATTTGAAGAATATCTGCTTCTAAATCCAACCATTTTTATCAAAAATTTTCTAGAATCAACAATAGAAAAAGTCATACTACCATGTAACATAACATGTAGAAAAATTTCATATAGTGGGTCATTTAGTGTAATAGCACCTTGTGTTCCCCAAAGAACATCCATTTGATGTACTTGAGTAATATAAAAAACTTTACAGTTAAATGGAGAAGTTCCACCTGTCGGAATGCTAATAATTTTCTTTAATATTGGAATATTTGGAACAGATAAAGTATGCCTACCTGCACCGAATAAATCAGCAGCTTGTCCATTTACCACCAATAGTGCTTGATGAGTCTCATCTACGATTAATTGAGAAGTTACATTAAATTCCTCACCACTGTATTTCCACACCAAATCATCAGCAGTACCACCAAATTTAATTACATCTGCAATTGCCATATTCATCACTCCGTTTTCTTAATTATTCTATTCTTGTTTGCAACTATTTTTAATTTAATTGATGCAATAATAATTAATGATTATTGCATTTATTTCCAAAAATAATTGCTTTCACAACATAATCACTGATTTTTTAGTATATTTTATATTATATATCTTTTATATAAAATTTGTCAATATCCGTAATATATTTTGTTTATTTTATTATATATTTATATTTAATGCAACATAAATCATAACTTATAACACAGATTTCAACTCATCAGTATAATATTTATTCAAACATTATTTCTGTAGCATTTTCAACTAATTTTCCAATTAATTGATTTTTCTGAGTTTTCCAATATTTTGCATTACAAAAGATAACTAATTTCTTTTTTGCTCTACTTACTGCTGTATTTACAACACATTTACCGTTACTAACTTTATTTAGTGTATCGGTAAACCACCTATTTGTACTGTCCACTACACTAAATAGTACAGTATCAAATTCTCTACCTTGTGACTTATGCACTGTTAAAACATTTCCTCTGATGTTATTTTCCTTTAGTGTCTTAGTTAATATATTTTTCTGAGAGTTGTATGGTGTTATAATACCTATATTTTCATCAGGATTTTGCTTTAAATATTTAATAATATTATAGCATTCTGTTAAACTCACTCTTTCATCAGACAATGTTTCTGCACAAGAAACATAATATATTTCTGTACCATGTTCCTTATCTCCATGAAAATTATTACTATAAATATATTCACTGAGTATTTGTGCTAATTCTTCACCGAAACGGAAGGTATGATTTAGTTGAAATTTTTGTATTATTTCAAACTTGGGTTCGTTATGTTTTTTGTAATTTTCCATAATCATTCTTGGTGAATTAATTTCTTCCATATAAATTGATGATTGTGCCCACAACAATACATTTTCATTTTCACCGACAAAATCACTATCACGCATTTCACAAATCGGTGGTAACTGCATATGATCACCGAACAATGTGATAGGACAATTATAACAACATAATGTTGCTCCCTTTATAAAGGAACAGTAACCGGCCTCATCCAACAGAATATGATCCGGAATAAAATCTCCTTTAGGTGACAATTTTCTAATACTAGTGTCAATTGTTGTTGCAACTACAGAACAATTTTCTAGTTTTGACTTTACACCATACTGTGATAATCTATCATATTGTTTTATTGTCTCGTCTAATTGACTTTGTAAAGTTTCCAAAGAATTCATCAAATCTTCTTTAGATGTTCCTTCATATCTCTCGTATTTTAATTTACGATCACTAATAATTTTCTTACAATTTTCAAGTTCATTTTCAAAATTGTTTTTAACTAAAGTAATATTATTTTCATTTAAATTTTGTACTGTCAAAAACAATTTATTCCAAAACTCGGCATCTTTATGCATCTTTTGAATTATATTTGATACTTCATTCTTATTGTTCATCAAAAGTAAATTTTGATGTTCATAATCAGTATTCACTTTATTCAATTCACTTGAAATTTGGTTCATTTTATTCTCAATGTTGTTCAGCTCTTTGTTCTTATACTCAAGTTTTTCTTTTAACTGAACAACTTTGTTCTTAAAGAGTTTCTTTCTTATGCCTGTACTATTTTTATTAATCATACTTGATAACTTATTAACTGAATTTACACAAGCTGATTTATCGGATGATAGTTCTGACAACTGTCCTTTATTTAAAACAATTTTGTCGCTTAGTATTTTTATCGAATTACTTATTTTAGTCCCAACTTCATATAATTTTTCTAAAGTTGTAAAACTATCCACACAATCACTTTTACAAATTTCATAAGAATTTTTAAATTTTTTGTAATTGATGTATGATTGATAATTTGAAATCATCTCTTTAATTTCTGAAATTTTTTCAGTATGTGACTTAATTAAAGAACTTAATTCTTTTAAATACTTTTCTAATTTTGTATCTTCACAATATTCAGAATATTGTGATGCAAACTCAAATGATGCTGTACCCAATCTAAAGATTTTTTCTTTTGCAATTCCATATTCTTCAAGTACATTTATAACTCCATACAAGGTTTGTTCAATAGCATTATTGGTTGGTGCAACAATTAAAACCTTTTTATTCGCCAAAATATCTGCAAGTACACATCTAGCTAGAACAAATTTTGTTTTTCCTGTTCCCGGTGCACCCCAAATGTAAGACAATGGTAGGTTTAATGCACCAAGAATTGCATCGAACTGTTCTTCTGATGGTTTCTCTAAAAATTTATCACTTTCAACATAATTCACATTATTACTAATAGTAGGAAGTTGCAGTCTGTCTCCATAATGGCGATAGAAATTTTCCACTCCTTTAACTAAAAATTTTAGATCCGAAATAATCTTTATATTATGAACTTCAGCTTTGTCAATACGCTCAGCAATATCCATCTTTACAGATACTTTCAATATAAATTTTTTTGTATCAAAGCTAATAGGTTCAATTTCACTATATACATCAGCATATATCATTAGTTGTAAATATTCCAATGAAAACACTCTTTTATCAAGAGTAAGGTAATAGTAAATTTCATCTTTATCAATACTCTTAATATTATATTTTATTAAACTACCTTTTTTTCTGTCGAGAAAATCATAATAATTTTTAGAACTTAATATAGCAACATCTTTAAAACTCATTTTTATACCATCCCTTTGATTTATTTTATACAATATAATTCTGCATTTTTATGATTATTTTATATAATAATACCACACTATTTGCTATTTTACAATAATTTTTGACATTATTTTTTTAATTTTGTTATTTAAATTTAAAAACAACTTTAAACACCATTTATATTTTTTTAGCCTAACACACCTTAAATATCCAATTAAATTAAATCAAATACAAATTTCTCCTTTATTCTTACACTATATAGACGAATTACAAAGCTAAAAAGTTTTATAAATCTCAAAATTATAAATATTTTTTTAATTTTTCATTTTACATAAAAAAGTCTATACAAAGCAACTTAATCACTCAGTATAGACTTTAATAAATTGTTTCACAATAACATATAGAAAAAATAAAATGATATTAATTTTTAGATATGGAAGATAAAGCTATTGTATCAATATTGCTTATCAATTTTTACTAACAAATTTTAATGGAAAATCACTATTGTCCCCATTACGAACAAATACTGCTTCATTAGTAGAATCTTCTTCTCCTGTTGTTCCACTATTAAATGTATATGTCACAGTGATTTTACTTTTATCTTCGCTATATTGCATATTTTGAACTTCTAGTTTATATGTATGTCCATCCATCGGTACGTTAAAGTAATAATATCCATTCTTAAGGTCAACGGAATTTGACTTTGCAGTATCTGAAAGTTCTTTACCGAAAATATTTTCTGAAGCTTTTTGGAAATCTTTTTGAGATACTTTTACCTGTGGCATTCCTGTATTTTGAACAACCTTTGCCGTTGGAAATAAGTCTTTTCCTCTTGGATAATTTTCTTTTACCTTATAACAAGAACTTAAAATATTTACAATATCGGAATCAGACATTTTACTATAATCATTACTAGGACTATTTGCAACATATGCTAAAAGTGTTTTTGCATAGTTTTCTTCTTCAGAAGTTAACTCTCCATATTTCTGCATTGTAGTTGTCTGAATAGTTGTAGAAGTTATAGAAACCGTTTCTTTTCTCACATTATTTTGCTTGTAAAGATAATTAATACCCACAATTCCTGATGCTACAACCACCATTGCAACAACACCTGTAACAATTTTTAAAGCAATAGATTTCACTACAGTAGTACCTACGATTGACGCTACATTTGAAGAGGAAACTCCTAGTAACCTTGACATAAATGTAAAGAAATCCAGTGGCATCATACCGTTTAGTGTATAGCCCTTCTTCTTTAGTTTTTCTGCTTCCTTTACAAGTTTTGCTTCGCCTTGACGAATTCTTGACTTAACTGTATTTTCCGAACATCCTAGCATTTCTGCAATTTCTCTGGTTTTATAACCTTCAATTCTGTTTAGCACTACAGCTTGTCTTTGTACATCAGATAACTTACTGATAAGTTTTCTGTACAACTCCATATTTTCATTGGTATCGGCCATTTTTTCAGGACTAACACTTTTGTGCATATCAAATTCATCTTCTGAATTTTTGAAATCATATTCGTCAACAAGCATAGGTTTACTTTTTTTAATGTAATCCTTTGCCTTATTTTCTGCAATTCTACCAACCCACTGTGGATAATCCTTAGGATTGTCCAAGGTATCTAATTTTTCTAATGCTCTCATAAATGTCTCATCAACAATATCTTCAGCATCATGATGATTCTTTAAAATACTTCTAGCTCTCTGATATGCTATATTTTTTGTTTTCTCATACAACATATTAGTTGCCTTGTAATCACCATTCTTTACTCTATCAAAAAATTCTTTTGTATATTGAACTTTATCACTCATAAATCATATTCCCATCATACTTATTTCTAAATTAAAATTAGTAATTACATAAATATATATGAAAAGTACATATTGATAAAACTTCCATTATTTCTTTAAATAAAAGTAAAAATTATAATGTGTTTTATCTATATCCCTTTTTCTTCATATACTTAACAATTATATTAATATTTACTTTTTCTATATCTGTAAGCATAGAATCTTTAAACTTATCCGGTTCTATATATCCTGTGTACCAAGATTTTTTATTAAAATAACGCTGAATCCCCGAATTATCAAATTTTCTATGTTCTCTTGCATAAATCTCATTTATTGCTGTGTTTAAATCATCTTTGTTTAATTCATAAAGATCACTTTCAGAAATCTCTCTACTACTTGAATAAGGAATTATGTAATCACTATAGTATACTTCATCATCATATGAATCAACATCCTCCGGATCACCTTTTGAAACATAAATTGTAACCGGTTGATTAATATTAACAACTTCGCCACTTGAAGGCGATTGACGAATTACGAAATCCTTAACAAAATCAGAATCTTCGTATATAACTTTATAATTATTAATATTTTTCTCTTGTAATTGTTTTGTAGCTTCATCCACATACCTATGGTAAAGGTTAGGCATTATTGTATTTGTAGATTTATCAACAATAGCGAATGTTGTTTCTTGTGTTGTTGTCTCTGTGTTAGTAGTAACAGTTGTTACAGTTGTTAAAGTTTCTTGTGCGGCTAAATCACTAGAGTTACTTTCTTTATCATTAAAGAATATTAGAAATATACATACACATATTGCTATAACGGCTATAGCAATAACTACAATAACTGTGATTAACAAATTTTTATTACTTTTAGGTGGTTTAGGATAATTATTCTGTAGATTTTCATATGATACATTTTTATTATAATCATCATAATAATCAAAGCTTGAATTATCCTCTGACTTTAACTTGTTAATAGATTCATAATTCATATTACTATCAAAATCTAAATTCTCATCCAACTCAAAATTTTCATTGTCAGCTTGATTATCATTTACACCTACATTTCCTTTCAGTCTGTTTCCACAGCCCTCGCAAAAATATGCATTATCGTCATTTTCATAACCGCATTTTGGACACTTCATAACAATTTACCTCCCATTTGTATAATAATATTATACATATATTTACCATTTTATTCAAGTATATACATAATGGTGTTCATGTCTGCACCACAATTTGGGCAAAGGTTATCTCTGTCAACTATTTGACTATTACATTTTTTACACTTCATAATCACTTTCCTTACCTTTCATTTTAATGTTCATTCTTATTTAACACATCTAATATTTTTATTAAAATTTCTTCTGCTTTTTTAGGGTCAAGTGTTATTTGACTAACATACTGCTTAACCACAAATTCAACTATATCTTTTATATAAAATTCTTCCTTTCCTTAGGTCTTACACTATATAGACGGAATTTGTTTTTAAAAAGTTTTAAATTTTTCAAACTTTTTTAAATATTTTTATATTTTATGAAAAATCAGTCTATATTAAGCCTGATTGATATATAGTATCGTTCTTCTCTTGTTAGTCGTTAGCCTTTCTTGTATGTTGGTGTAAAATTAAGCGTATCCATAGTGACAGTTTCCTCTCATATTTTTGTGTGGTAACTTAATTCTACTGTAAAATCGTTTCTATGGATATTCTCTTTTATTGTTTCATCTTTCTTTAACATTCTGCGTTTAATCAATGTATTTTCAAGAATAAATCATTGACCTTATCACATACAAAACAAAGATAAAAGTATTATTCAATACTCCAAACAACTGTTACTGTATCTGAAACATCAATATCATCAGGGTCAATGTCAATATCGTAAGACTCGGTTGAAACAGCTGCACAAGGTAATGCTACACCAGAGGCATACATTGAAGTTCTCATAGGACGGCTGACAAAATCCACCTCTTCCCATGAATAATCAATATTCAAGATATTTCCTAGTTTAACTCCTGATGCTTTAGCCAACACTTGAGCTTTTTCCATAGAATCTTTGATTGCCTTTTCTAACAACTGATTTTTTGGTTTCTCAGGGTCAGCAACTGTATAATCAATATCAAATTCAGGGTGAATCAATGAACGACTTAATGCATACAAAACTTTACCCAACATTTCGTTATCAACCGGAAATTCAATTTTTGTTCTGTGGGTATATCTATAGTCTTTAAATCGTTTCTTCCAAGTTCTGCTGATTTGAAAATTTTCAAATTCAGCTTCAACATTAAAATATAAAGTCTTTACTTTATCCCTATCAAATCCAAGATTTTCAAACATATCCTTGATTTTCTCAGTTTTTTCAGCAGACTCCTTTACTGCCTTATCATAGATCTTATTTGTACCTTCAACAGTCATAATCAATCGAATAGTATCAGGCTTGACTAATACTTTACCTTTACCTGTTACTCTTATTGTTCGTTCCATACATTATCTTTCCTTTCTAATTCATCAAGTAGTTGTTTCACTTCGTCAAAGTGGGTTAAGTCATAGGCAATATTAAGAAAATATTTTGCAAATTCATCATTGCCATTTTCTGCACTATTCTCACCATAAGCTATAGCTAATCCTACAACATCCTCATTAGGCTCTAATGGAAAGCCGTATTTCCTACTAAACTTCTTCATTGTTTCAATAGGTGCAGGTTTTATTTCCAAATGTGTGGTTTTTTCAATATAAAACAACTCACCATAAGCTGCATCAGTATTAGAATCAAAATTCAAACTATAATCTTCACAAGCAATAGCCA
>Ga0326513_10001302_pt1 | contig 19962 bp, 29 predicted proteins | sample 2_2465_0518_D_FD_203654 | JGI IMG/M metagenome (GOLD analysis project Ga0326513, IMG submission 203654) | Bovine rumen microbial communities from UC Davis, California, United States - 2_2465_0518 | ecosystem: Host-associated > Mammals > Digestive system > Stomach > Rumen | place: USA... | reverse complement strand
TGGCTCGCATCCTCTCCAACATCAAGCCTCTCAAGCAGAGGGTTGTTATCTCCATTTGTGGAGAGAAGAAGGTCTATGAGCTTGATGCTGACAAGCTCGAAACTCTCCTCAAGAGTCTGGAGTAATGGTCATTGCGTTCAAGGACATTGTGGGGTGCATCATTGCGATGTACCCCATATCCTTCATCTCTATGGATAGTGATGATGCAGGCTTTCCAGCTGACATTGTTATCAAGGCACACCCCACAGTCCTTAAGGATATTGCAGAGAAATTCTGCATCCTTGGGTATAACGATGAGCATGAAGGCGAAGCACTCTATGGAAGACTTAAGCCATTTGTCCTCCTTCCGTTCTTCAAGGAGGCCAATGAGCCTGAGTACATCGACTGGTAAAATGGGGGAGAAATCCCCCATTTATACCTTTAATATATATACGCGTGCGTGCGTAGTAAAAATAAATCAAATATCCAAATAATTCTTAATAAAATCTAAACAGCACACCTCCTATACTTCGGAGGGGATATACCCCTCCTTGGGGCAATTAGCCAATGTCCCAATTATATCTATTGAAATGGAATTTGTAGGGCACTCGGCTCCCCCGACACAAATTCCCACCGACCAGTTGGTGAAACTCTGGGTATATCTTTCATTGGGTGCTCTCCGCAAGAAAGATGAAAAAACACAGTGGGAGAACTACCTGACGAGGTGGGGGATACTGCAATATCCTTACAAGGCCTTGGGGAGAAAGCATTGCAGTGCTTTCTTCTTTTTTAAAAATCTAAACAAAACACCTCCTATATATTGGTATGATATAATGTTGTACCAAAAAATGTTTAACCTTTAATTCAAAGTTCTATGGAACAGATGAACAACAACCCTCGTACCCAGGGTTTCAAAGAGGGTACTCGTGTCTCTTTCGCTTCTTACAAGGACTCCCAGAAGGCCCAAGGGTATTCGTGCAAACTTCGGGACATCAAGGAGCGTACTGACACCACCACGGGTGAGGTCATTCCCGCTCACAAGGCCCTGTGCTTCTTCATCGCCAAGAAGGATGTCAATGGGAATGTTCTCCGTGGTGCCAATGGTGGTCCCATCGCAGAGCCTGACTCTCTGCACTATGTCAACATTGGCCCATCTGTGGAGGGACTGAGTGCCAAGGAGATTTCCGCACAGGCCGTTGACCTTGAGGTTGGCGAGTTGCAGAGTGGCACGAAGGTGCTCTATCGTCCCAACTACAATGGTCTCGAGGGTGAGGACATTGACTAACCCAAGTGGCTCAAAGCCAAGCAGTTACAAGGAGGAAAGGATGCTTACCCGCATCCTTTCTATCCTTTTTGCTGACGCAAATTGGGTGTTAGGATACCCAACCTGCGTATTCCACCAAACTAAGCAGGCCAAAGTTGGTCAAATAAGACAAACAACTAACATTTTATACTGCAAGCCAACTTGCCAAGCCAAAGTTCAAAGCCAATTTACCCCCTCACTTTTAGCACCAAAAAAGACCAAATAATGCAAAAAGGAGACGGAGAACTCCATTAACAAACCAATTTCTTTCGTGCCTTCCTTCCCTCGGCACATCCAAAAATGTGGGGACTCAGCCTATAAGGTTCGCGGAGTGCAGGGAACCTTTTTAATAATATGAGAATACTTATAGCAATAATACTCATAGGAGTAATGGCAGCTTGCTTAATTTCAATAGCACAATCCTTAAAAAACGAATAGTATGTACTACGCACTCAAATTTAGTCAAGAGACAAAAAACAGACTGCTGAAAGTATTCAACACATTCTTTGACCTTGATGACGATTGGAAAATGTATTGTGACCACATTACACTAATCCATTCAAGCCACAAAGATTGGGTTACTGCAAGCAAATTACTATGCAACTTTAGTGGACATAGTGTACAGTTTAACCTTATAAGCATTGGCTATAATGACAATGTAATAGCATTTGGAGTAAGCACACTTACAGCCAATGAGCATTCTCACATTACAATTGCTTGTAGAGATGAACACAAACCAGTCGAGTCTAACGAAATAACCAAATGGGAAATGCTGTATTGTGCAGAAGTATTTAGTGGAATTCTTACACTGTGTGATTAAACAGAGCAAGGTCGTTTATAATGGTTCTCAAGACACAGCTGTAAAGGTGAAACGCAGACTGTAAGGTGGTTGGTTCCACCCCTTGCTTTTTAAGTAACAATTAAATACAATAACAGCATGACACAAGAAGATAATGGAGCAATACGCTCAATATGGGACGGACTGAATGCATTACAAAATGCAGAAGAAGAACCAAGAAAAAAGATTATTGAATCAATAAAAAGCAGGTTAGAAGAACTTGCAACACACATTAAAGACAAAGATGACGAAATAAAAAAGTGGAAAGTAAACTTTGAAACAACAAAGGCAGCACTGAATGCAGAAAGACAAGTGTCAAAAACACTAACCAATCTGATAAAGGATATTGTAAGAGACACCGAATGACAAAATGCCCGGACTAATACGCCAAAAACCAAAATCAAAAGCACAAAAAAGGTGTAAAAGTCTGGGCTTTTTGAAGTCTTATTCATATATTTGTAACAATTGAGGTGTGGTGTAATGGCTAGCACTCAAGTTTTTGGCACTTGCAGTTTGGGTTCGAGTCCCGACATCTCAACTCTAAACAACATTAAACACAATGGAATACTACAATTTAATCAAGCTCAAAAGAGCTAAAGCCATCATCACAAACAAAGAGTATTATGTAGGAAGGGCGGACAGAATGAATGACAAAGTCCAGCACTACAAAATGATGATGAGAGACACAACCACAATTACTGAAAGAGCATTTGTCCTTAGAATGATAAGGATGTATATGAAAAGGTACATATACTACATATACAAAGGACTGATATGAATACACAAAAAGGAAATAAAGGCATTTCACTGTCTTCTTACTCACAAACTCTTGGGGAAATGCAAAAAACATTTCATACAAGAGATGTTGAAAGAAAAATGCGTGAAGACCATTTCATAAGACCAATGTGGATAAGCCCGGAAGAACTGAAAAAGAGAAAGGCAACACAACATTAACCGAATGAATAGTTGTTCTTGCGAAGTACAAAACCAAAAATCCTCTGAAAGTTGCCTAGGAGGTCTGTCTATCCTCCACAAGAAGGAAAAAATACATATACCCGATAGCTTTCATCCTGCCTTCTTGTGGAGGATTAGACAGTTTATACTAATCACACAATATGAAGATTGAGAAAATTGATTTAGATATGGATACATACGAAAAGAAATACAACGAGGCTCTGGAACGGGCAAAAGCATATCACCGTAACGAACTTGCGGGATCAAGAAGGGAAATGACGGAATACATCTTCCCCGAACTTCGCGAGAGCAATGACGAGAGGATAAGGAAGTATCTTATTGAGGAGTTAAAAGCGGCAAAGTCAGTCGGGGAATTGAAGTTTATTATTCCACAGCCAACAAGAGAGGAGTGCATTGCCTACCTCGAAAAGCAGAAAGAGTCTCACATCCCATGGTATGATTACCAAAAGTCAAAGGAAGCTGGCTACACTATCGTTCCGAATGAGGAGTATGAGCAACTGATAAAGCAGAAAGAGCAGAAGCCTCAAGTCTTTTGAGAAGCGAAAGCCTATGATTTGGGATACAAGCAAGGCAAAGAAGATGCGATAAAAGAGCAGAAGCCCGCAGAGTGGAGCGAGGAGGACAAAAGGGCGATAAATGATGCAATAGTATCACTTTCAGAGATAGCAAATGGAGAAATCCCTCACTTACTCCCAAGCATATTACTTGAAGTTGTTGAACGGCTCAAATCCCTCCGTCCAAATAAATAATACTAACCATGACACAGGAAGAAAAACAATTGCTGATGAGGGACCTTTGTGCAAGGTTACCGTATAAAACCAAAGTCCGTAAACATTGGATGTATCAAGAAACTGATGGAAGCCTTAAAGAGAAAGAGTCGGATGGGGTTTTAGAGATAAATGATTTATATGCCATCTGGGAAAATAAACCCTATCTCCGGCCAATGTCAAGTATGACGGAGGAAGAGAGCAGAGAGTATAACTCTTTTTCACTTGGAGAGGATTGGGTATCTAATCCATATATGGGTGTACCTGCTTTTCATGTTCTTGATTGGTTAAACTCTCGTCACTTTGACTATCGTGGACTGATTGAGAAAGGTCTTGCCCTTGAAGCTCCGAATGGAATGTACAAAACTGAATAACCATGACAAACGCAGAACTTATTGCCAAGATAAAGGCCGAGATTGAAAGGCGAATCACCGACAACACTTTTGGAGCAAAGCTGGAACTGATAGACATTCTTGCTTGGCTTGACACCCTTGAATCGGAAAAACCGAATCAAGATGGGTTGGAGAGAGAAATTGAAAGATGTTTGTGGAAACTCTCAGATGACCCAAGCAACGAGGAGTTGTGTATGTTCGCCCGCAACTTCGCCCAATGGGGTGCTGAACACGCAAGGGAGCATATGATGAAGGAGGCGGTGGAAGGAGAGGTGAAGGACTTCTGCTTTGTCCGTGAAGTAAACTACTCGTCGGCAAAGATAGAGTTCTCTACAATTCCGGAACTCAAGGTTGGCGACAAGGTTCGCGTGATTGTTTTGCAAAAGGAGGACTGAATATGAAAAATGAAAATGACATCCTGTCTAAAATACCATCGGATATACCAGTGGGACCATATCTTCTAGGTTACGCACAAGCAGTATATGACTTAAATAAAGATTGGGATACATTCCGCAGAGAGGTGGCTAAAGAAATGCTTCCATTAACAGCTACATTTAAAATAACAAAAGGTGATACTTTAATAAGAACAATACCAATGAAAGCTGCTGTGAAAACCGCTATGGAATATGCAGATGAACTTGTCAGGCAATTGAAGGAGAACGAGAAATGACAAAGGCAGAAGAACGAGCATTGGAGGCATATCCAATACGAATTGACTCAACGGCATGTGATTGTGACATTAACGAAGGAGCAAGAGACATTTACCAATTCGGCTATGAGCAAGCCGAGAAAGACATTCTTTCAAAATTCACCAAAGAACATTTGGAAGGACTAAAGTGGATTGAAAGGTCAGGAATAACAACTCAACCTACTCCATACCACAAATACTGCAAAGACCTGTATAAAGTGCTTGAAGAACTACTAAAAGAAAAATATGACATACAAGGAGATACAAACATTTGAATCCAAGTTGGAAGAAAGGGGATATAGGAAAATCAAGTCTGCAAAAGCTGAACTGACTGACGATTATGAATGGTACAAGGCATTCTATGGCTCTGAAAATGAAGACTACCCTATTAAATATCAGATATTCTTCTGCTTTTGGGACTTTACAAAGTACAGAGAAGATGACCCAAACTTCCATTGGAGTGTGTCGATAATTATCATTCCTGAGTCTTGTCGTGACCAAGTAGGAAGAAGAGACTTACACTTGTCAGTTAACTGGTCAACAAACATAGAAAAGGTAGAGATTTGTGCAGAAAATTTCTATGAATTTATCACAAAGATTGATAATTCATAAAGAAAACTTCTTATATTTGTAAAGCTCTTTGATAATACGGCCCCATAGCTCAGTTGGTTAGATAGCAGCAGACTCATAATCTGAAGGTCCAAGGTTCAAGTCCTTGTGGGGCCACATGCTTCAAGTTTGGTTGAAACTTGATTTCTTTCATGTTCAGCAAGCACGGCTGGGAAGTCCTGCTTGTTTTTAAGAAAAACATCGCTTAGTTCCCTGTGAGTCCAATGTGTACAGTTTAAGGGTTTGTCCCTTTAGAAGCGAACAAAAAAATTTCAGGGTCAGCCGTGTGGGAAGACTCCCCCTAACCGGCATTTGGAGGATTGGCCGAGTGGCTTATGGCAGTGGTCTTGAAAACCACCATACAGAAATGTATCGGGAGTTCGAATCTCTCATCCTCCGCATTATGAAAAAGAATTGGGTTATATTGATTGCACTATCTTGCATCATTTCTGGATGTAAGGTGATAAAGTATGTGCCCATAAAAGAGACTGAATATGTGCACATAAAGGACAGTGTATATTTCAGAGACACCACAATTCAATACAAAATTGAAAAGCAGTATGTAAAGGATTACACAGGTCTTCTCGATACTCTTAGAATGGAAACTGACTATGCAGAATCAAAAGCTTATGTAGATACTATAAGGAATGCTCTTGTAGGTACACTAAGAAATAAGGATAGAAGCATAAACATTCCTATACAATATAAAGAAAGGATTGTATATAAAGACAGTATAAGAGATAGAGAAATCCCAGTACCTGTGGAAAAAGAAGTAAAAACCCACTATCCTTATGAGAAATGGCTGTGGATATGGTCAATACTATCAACTTTAATAATAGGAATAGTAATATATTTTAAATTAAGAAAGTAAGAGTGAAGCTTGATACCGGGGTATTGTCAATAACTGGGCCTTTAGGTAGATGTGAGACAATATGAAGTAGGGATAAAACCGCCCGAAGCCACTCTTTTATGGGGAATTAGCTCAGTTGGTAGAGCATAACATTTGCAATGTTAGGGTCAGGAGTTCGAATCTCCTATTCTCCACGCGTACAGACTTATCATCTGTTAGTTGCTGGCATATCAATGAAGAGAAGTGGATTGATAACCATAATATGCAAATGCACGCTTGTTCAGCTTAAAATCTGAGGAGTAGCGAAAACTCTTTTAGTGCCTATGAGAGTTATCATACAACACCAGCCCTATAAACAGGCAAGAAAATAGGTGAATGGTTAGGAGGCACAACTTGGAAGCATAGCTCAGCTGGTTTAGAGCACTTCCCTTACAAGGAAGGGGTCACAGGTCCGAATCCTGTTGTTTCCACAATGCCAGATTAGCTCAATGGTAGAGCAGCTGATTTGTAATCAGCAGGTTGAGGGTTCGAGTCCCTTGTTTGGCTCAAAGTATCAAGTATAATAGTACGGTTGCTTGATACCCTAATTACTGGAATATTTCCATCAGTAGTAAAGTCTGACGAGTGACTGCGATAATGTCAAATTAGACTACCAGCACAACACTGCGGTCCAGTTGAGGTGTATGGTTATGAAAGAACGAAGATGTGCACTGCAGTTCTTTCAAACACATTTGTGTATAAAACCGAGTACTGTTGGAGTAGCTCCCAACTAAAACACAAAGGTAGTCAAATCGGGATGTAGTTCAGTTGGTAGAGCGCATGGTTTGGGACCATGATGTCGAAGGTTCGAGTCCTTTCATCCCGACAACCTATTGGACCAGACAATAGGCTTGACATTTTTTACTTTTTGTACATTTTTTCCACTCTCAGCAGTGATGTTCAGAGTGGTTTTTGCCCTCTTAGCTCAGTTGGATAGAGCAACAGCCTTCTAAGCTGTGGGTCAAAGGTTCGAATCCTTTAGGGGGTACTACTAAATCACAAACCTTTAATAACAATCATTATGAAAGAGTCTCAACCAAACAAGGCGGAGAAGTGCGGAGTGTGCTTCTTTGTGAACAACAAGGCCATTTTCACTCTGGTAAGAACCAAGAACCAAGAGTTTAATGATGACCTGCTGAAGTCTACTTATCTTGAGGACAAGTCCAAAAGAAAGTAATTGTGTTTAGTGTTGTTGTCAGCCCCTCACAATAGTGGGGGGCTTATTATGCAAACCCATTTAATAGCTATTATATGTCAAGAACAAGAACAACTGCTCAAAGAGAGCAAAGACAGTCAGCACCCAAATGGACTGCTGCAGAAGAAGAGATTATCCTTGATGAAATTGGAAAGTCTCCAACTAACATTAAAGTGGCACTGATTGCAGCAGCCGAAAGGCTTCCTGTAAGAACCTATTATGGTTGTGCAAACCACTGGTATTCAAAGATGGCAAGTCGTGATGATGTGATTGGAAGACTGACCATTGGTCGTACAGTGACTGTAAGAAACAAGACAAGGCTAAAGCCAGAGCAAGAAGTCTCACACAAATCTGAACACCCACAAGGATTATGGAAGAGAATAGTCAAACTCCTCTTCAACATTCAGCTTTAGAACAAGGAAATCAGGGTTGGGTCTACTATAAAGAGTTAGACCCAATTCCTGAAAACCTTTTAGGACTGAGTGTATGTACCTTGGACTTTAAAATATGGCCAAGATATGTAATAGGTGAACTGCCTGCAGACAGACCTTTTCACGAACTGATTAGAAATCCTAAACTTATAAAGGAGGAATTTATAATCAAGAAAGAGGAACTGCCCTCATTCTTATCTTCACTTGAAGAGGCTACTGGTGGAAAAGGAACTTTCAGACACCTCACCGTGGACACACCACTGATTAGAGACAATAAGTGGAATTTGAAATTCCTGAATTTATACTTAAGTCCACTCAACAATGGATTTATAGTGTGCAACAGAATTTCAAGAGCCATTAGATGGAGGGAAATCATTCCCAACATAAATCACAAAGACTTGGGATTTTACAATTCAAAGAAACAAAAATGACAAGAGAAGAATACACACAAGAAATACTCGAACTATCTGAATCCCATAAAGCATTGATGCTCCACTTGCCTACAGGATTTGGCAAGTCAAAGATTGCAATTGACATAATGACCAAGCACCTTGGAGATAAGATTATGGGTTGCAATGTATTGATTGTAGTACCAAAGCTTGTGCTGATGGACAACTGGAAGGCAGAATTGCAAAAATGGGGATTCCCACAGCACATTCATATTACAATGTCCACCTATGTATCATATCCGAAACACACAGAGGAATTCTGGGATATGATTATATTGGATGAGGCACACCATTTCACGGAAGCTTGTGAAGAGGCTACCTATGAAATGCATTATGACAGAGTCCTTGCAATGAGTGCTACCATTCCAAAGGAGCCAAGATGGAGACTGAAGGAATCTTTTGAGGGAATCTATGAATACAGAGTCTCCGCGAGAGAAGCAATAAATGACGAGATTCTGCCAGACCCGAAGATTCTGCTCGTACCTATGATGTTGGACAATACAAGAGTTGACCAGACTATTGTAATAAGAAAGTCCAAGCCGGGAATACCTGTAGAACTGACTTTCCAACAAAGAGGGCAGAGGTTCCACTATCCGACAAAAAGAGTGCACATACACTGCACTCAACAGCAATATTATAACTTTATCAGCATTGAGATTGACAGGAAGAAGGAAGATTATTTCAGAACACAGGAAGTGTTCAGAAAGAATCAGTGGCTGATGGGTTGTAAGCAAAGGCTGGATTGGATGACTACATTAAAGGAAGACTTCGTGTTGGAACTGCTGAAAATGCTGGATGACTACAGAACCCTGACATTCTGTACATTCATTGAGCAGACCAAGAAGCTTGGAGAATACCCCATCAATTCAGAAGATAAGAAAAAATCTGCACAAAATCTGAAAGATTTTAACGAAGGAAGAGTAAATCATATTGTAGCAGCAAGTATTCTGAATGAAGGAGTAAACCTTTCAAACTGTCAGATTGGAATATATGCCAACATAGGCTCTTCAAAAGTGGTTGAACTTCAAAGACTTGGGAGAATCTTGAGACATGAGAATCCTTTGATTATCATTCCATTCTTTGCTGGAACAAGAGAAGAGGAACTGGTTGACAGCATGGTGCAGAACTACAATCCAAATCTGATTACCAAACTGTTCAAGTCCCAGATTAACAAGGAAACATTAGACAACATTATCAATGGAGAAAGTGATATTCAACAAACTGACCATTGACCGTAGCACTCTCACAAGAGAGAAAATGGATGTGGGGGATTTCTTTTTTACAATCCTCTACATCCTTGGATACAGAATGGAAGACCTTGAAGAGGATATGCTCAAGCGAGAGACTGCAAAATTCGAATTTGGAAAGGTTGTGCCTACACTCTTTACCATCGCAAGGGTGAAGAGAATGATAGCCTCCTCAAATGCACCTGAGATGACCAAGGAAGATATGCTTGAACTTGCAAAGAAGATGAAAGCAATGTTTCCAAAGGGATTTATGGTCGATGGAATTCCTTGGACTGAGGGCCCCCTCCTCATTGTGCAGAGACTGGAAGGATTCATCAGAAGATTTGGAAACTATCCTGCAGAGGATATTGAGAAGGCTACTGAGAGATATGTGGCTGCAAAAAGGAACACACCGTATATGAAATCACTGAAGAATTTCATATACAAGGAGGTTGAACAGGTAGATGGCACTACAGACCTGCAGTCAGACTTGTACAATTTCCTTGAAAATCCCGATAGCCTTCTCAATCCTCTTGAAGATTGGACAATGGAATTAAGGGAGTAGTATGTATAAAGTAGGAGACAAAGTAAATTTTGGCAGTATGTCTGGAGAAATAGTGGATGTAAGAAGCAAGACTTGGATAGGCTTTCATCCGCACAATGAAACTTACTACGACATTCTGCTTAAAAACATACCGGAAGAATCACTAAAACGAAAGGAAGATGGGACTGATTGACAATGCATTAGGGTATATAAAGAAAAGAAGGCAGAATCTCATTGACGGAAAGGTAAACTGTATTCCCAGCCCATTCAAATCATTTTGGCAAGACTTTGTAGGCATTGAACAGGAGACATATTATTGTGTGACAGCAAACCAGAAGGCTGCAAAGTCACAGTTTGCATCCTTTATGTTTATGTATACTCCGATACTGTATGCCTATGAAAACCAAGACAAGGTAAGAGTGAAGGTTTTCTACGCACCTTTGGAAGAGTCACAGCTGAAAGCCACCTTGAGATTTATGAGACATTTGCTGTATGTACACTCAAAATTCAAAATCAGAGTGTCCCATAATGAGCTTGCCTCAACTATTGAAGGACATCCGGTAGATGAGAAAATCATTGAAACCCTTGAGTCTGACGAATACCAGAAGATACAGCAGTTCTTTGAAGACAGTGTAATATTCTTTGACTCAAAGAATCCAACTGGTATTTATAAGACTATGGTCAAATATGCCTGTGAGCATGGGGAAAGAGTCAAACAGCCAATGACTATTACAGATGAATTTGGTGAGCAGAAAACAGTAGAAAAGATTGTAGGTTATAAGCCAAACGACCCTGATGAGTATGTAATAGTGTTCACAGACCATGTGGGCTTGCTCCAAGAGGAAAGTGGAAAGGACAAGAGACAGACTATCAGAAAGTTCTCTGAGTATATGATGGAGCTGAGAGACAACTATAGATATATTCCAGTAATTGTCCAGCAACAATCATCTGAGGTTCAGTCTATGGATGCATTTAAGCTCAACAGAATTTCTCCAACTCCAGGAGCTCTTGCAGACTGCAAGGATACAAGATATGATGTCAATGTAATGCTCGGTCTTACAAATCCTTATGCAGCTCACCTTGAGGAATGGTTGAAGTATGACATTACCAAGTTAAAGGATAATGTAAGGTTCTTGGAAGTGATGTTGTCAAGAGACGGCTCTGCAAATGCAGTCAAGGCATTATACTTTGATGGTGCAGTTTCATACTTCAAGGAGTTGCCTGGACCAAAGGCTGAAGGTTATGAAGAATACATGGAAAAGGTGTATGCTCTCATTAGAAAAAACAAGGAAATGTCCCAATAATTTAGTATCTTTACATTTACAAACCCACTAAAAATGTCGAATTTAGTTGTTATTTTAGGACCCACTGGCTCTGGAAAATCAACCAGTATCAAGAACCTTGACCCCAAAGAGACAATGATTCTTGCCTTGCAGGATGTGAACAAGGCCCTGCCATTCAAGGGGAGTAGGAAGATGTATAACAAGGAAAACAAGAACTACTATGCCTTGAAGGACTACTCTGAAATCCTTACCTATATGGAGAGTGCTTCCAAGAACTTAACCAATGTCCACAACATCATCATCGAAGATGCCACATACATTATGCGGACAGAGTTCTTCAATAGGGTGACGGAAAAGACTTATGACAAGTTCTCGGAGATTGCTGACCATTTCCGCAAGATTATCGCCAAAGGGACTTCCCTTCGAGAAGATATCAATGTTTTCCTGTTTCTCCATTCAGAGCCCATTACACAAAGTGGAGATACTGTGGGATACAAGATGGCCACTATCGGAAAACTTCTGGACAATCAATACAATGCCCTTGAGAGTGTGACCGTCACCCTGTTTGCCCAGCCAAAGTTTGATGAGGATGGCAATCCCCAGTTTGGCTTCTGGACAAAGAAGAAACTTCTGAACGGAGCTGAGCTTCCAGCAAAGTCTCCTGACGGAATGTTTGAAGAGGAGTTCATTCCGAACGACCTTGCCCTTGTAGTAAAGGCAATGAACGAATACTATGGCTAAAGGCTGGTAGTCCCAGCATTTTATAGTTAACTATTAAATCTTTAAAAAACTTATGGCAAATCAACCTGCTAAGCAAGTCGATGTCCTCGGTTTTGACCGTATGGAAATCGCAAATGTCCGTCGCTCCTATGGTGCGAACAAAGTGAATTACAGCAAGCTCAACAAGCTGTATGAGAAGGCTGCTGCTCTCAAGGGTCAGATTGACTCTCTGCTTGAGCAAATCAAGGTGTGGGATGCTCCCGCCCGTGCTCTTGCACTTGAGAAGGTAGGTGTTGAACTTTCCTCGGAGGAGATTCTCCTTGCTCACACCGAGCCTGAGAAGTTCTTTGAAGTTCACCCTGAACTCCGCAGAGAGACTGTAGTTGAGGAGACTCAGGAAACTACTGATGAAGGTCCTGAAATGTAATACTATGAAGAAGCAGAAAGGAATTAGCTTGATGGCCGTTGCAATGGGGTCTGAGAGCAAAGAAATTGAAGTTGAAAGACTTATTGGCATTGCAGCACCGAAGATTCTTGCAGTGAACCCCACAAGAGCTGAGAAGAATAAGATTCTTGAACAGAGCTTCACTGATGAGGAAATCAAGTATGTGGGTGAGACTCAGGTGAAGAACAAAGATAATCAGGATATCAATGTTCCTCAAATCAGAATTGACATTCTGATGAAGACTGACCCTGAAGTTGCCTGCAACTCCGGTCTTGAAAAGACTTTCACAGTCTCGTTCTTTATCAGCAAGGCTGCCTACTATTCATTCAAAGACCCTGCAAACCCTACCATGCAGGTCATTGACAAGTATGGTCGTACCGCTTGGGTCACTCCTGCACAGGCAAAAGACCACATCGTCCCTGAGTATATCATCAAGAATGGTCCTCGTGCTGGCCAGACTATGAAGGCCAACATTTGCCCAGACTATCGTCCTGCATATATTGGTGAGGAAGACCTTGTCAAGTTCATCATTGCTCTTCTCAATATCCATCGTCCAGATGTTTGGGATGCTGAAAAGAAGACCTATGTGATGAAGACTGACCCCAAGGAGCTTGCCAAGAGCGAGTGTTTGCTTGATGATATCAAGAAGTACTTCGAAGGCAATGTCTCCGAGGTTGCAAAGATTGTCAAGTTCCAGCCGAACAACAAGCTCAAGCTCCTTCTGGGTGTTCGTACTGCACAGAATGGTGCTCAGTATCAAGCTGTCTATACAGCAATGCCTCTCAAGCTCTCCGTCACCAACTATAAGGTCTGGGAGGATGCTCTGAAGGCTGACAAGGCTGCTGGAAGACACCCCAATGTGGAGTATCGTGTGCAGAATCTGGCTATCTTCAAGGCAGAGGCAACCAACTATTCAGAACAGGAAGCTCCAAAGAACGATGACCCGTTTGCAGCCCAGAACCAAGAGGCTGAGAATGCAGTGGAGCAGACAGTTCAGACACTTGAAACAGACAGTGACCCATTCGCTATGTAATTGATTATGGTAAGTCAGGGAATGTATAATGGTGAGGCACAGAGTGTCCTCAGCAAGGTTTCGGAAGTGGAACTTGCAGCAATGTATATCCCCTCATTGAAGGAGATTCCGGATGTTATCAACTCCCCACTAAGAAAAGATGAACATCCCTCATTCAGAGTATATTCCCCTGACGGAACCAAAGTCAGATATTATGACTATGCCACTGGTGAATCCGGTGGCATAGTTGATTTTATCATGCGACTGTTCAACTGCTCATTTTCTGAAGCACTTGCACATATTGACAGAGACATAGCCCAATATAGAAAAGGAAACTTCAATGTACAAGCCTCGTGTCCAAATGGTAAGATTGTAATCAAGGCGGACAAGCCTGACTACACTATAAGGACTCAGATGAGAGGCTGGGAAGAAAGTGATTTTGAGTATTGGGCATCCTATGGAGTTCCCAAGGAATGGGTGCTCCACGCTGACATTTATCCTATATCCTACATATTCATTGTCTCGGAAACTGGTTACATAAAAACAGTGAAAGCAGACCCTCTTGCATTCACCTTCGTGGAGAGAAAAGATGGAAAGGTCACTGAAAAGGTGTATCAACCTTTTAACAAGGATGGAATGAAGTGGAGGTCTGGTCATGACAGTTCAGTATGGGACTTATGGACAAAACTGCCAAAGAAAGGCAAGTATGTCATTATAACTTCCTCAAGAAAAGATGCTCTTTGCATATGGGCTCAATGTGGAATACCTGCAGTCTCCCTACAAAGTGAGACTACTAACATAAAGCCCCAAGTGATGGAGGAGTTGAAGTCAAGATTTGAGAAAGTCTTCATACTTTATGACAATGATTTCAAGAAGGATAAGAATCACGGGAGAATTGAAGGAACGAAGATAGCTAATTTGTTCAACATTGAACAGATAGAAATCCCAGAACAATATGATGCAAAAGACCCGTCAGACTTATATCATAAATATGGGCATGAAACAGTACAGAAATTAATTAACAACCTTATAAGAAAAACACAATGAAAAGACAGATTACTATCTATGAGTCTGCAAGAAACGGTAAGATTACCGTCTTCAATGATGTTGAATGCAATACTCTTGGCGAGCTGAAGACTCTCCTTCGTGAAAAGGGAATTGACTACAGCGACAAGGAGTTTGTTGAGGGTGTGACCAACACCAAGCTCCTCTCTGATGATTCCAGAATTCCTACGAACATTCCATTCAAGGGTGACTACACCAATGATGTGTTCATCAATATCCTCAACAAGGATACCAAGATTAAGTCTGGTGTCAACTATGCTGAACTCTCCAGAGCTGACCTTCTTCGTGTGGCAAAGCCTTATGCAAAGGAGATTGAGCACGAGCTCTCTATGAACTATACAAGAGCGAAAAGTGCAGACATTATTAAATTCCTTGAGAATAAGGACTATGAGCGTATTGGCCATGGTATTGAGGAGGTAGAGAAGAAAGAGGAAAAGAAAGAGGAGAAGTGCAATTGCAATGTGGAGAAGAAGCTCAACATGCTCAAGGAGGCTCTTGTCTGGTTTGCGAACGAGATGGAGTATGGTGAGGAAATTGAGAATATGCTGGAAGGCTGGGATGATGGTGAAGTGAATGTTGAAGAAGCTAAGACATCCAACTTCTCCTTTGAAGATATCCAGAGCTTTATCAGAAAGTAAAGTCCTTCAATTCAACTGATATAGGGGGTCTTGCAAAAGGCCCCCTATTTATTATATTCCTATGAACGAACAGATTAGAGCAGCCATTGATGCCTTTAATAGAGATGACACAAGAACTGAAAAGGCAGACACTGCAATAAATACTCTGATAAGTTGTTTTGGGGATACTGATGTTGATGTGATTCACTGCAGGCTGGAACCAAACGAAGTGTCTGAAATGTACCTTCAGAGGTACCTTACCGGGACACCAGACGAACAGGTGGCACACCTCCTTGATTACTTCAAGGGCATAAGGGCATATTGGAGCATAATCATAAAATTCCCACACGAAACCATTACGAATGAGTTTGGCAAAAAGGTGGAAATATATGATTTCTTTGTAAAAGTGAACATACGCTACAATGGGACATACCATGGTATGTCGGCAATTAAGTCAACATATACTGAAGACCAGTTCTATTCTGGGTATGTTCATTCACATTGTCCAAGTGTCCGTCAAGATGCAGATGGTATCAAGGAGTGGAAGAATATGTGCTTTGGCTCTGGCCCGATAAACCAGACAATGAGAGTTCTTAATGACCCTAATCATGACAGCAGAGTGTGGGTTGCCTTTGCTTCGGAGCTAAGGCAGTGGGTAAGGACAGAATCAACTGATGGTGGACCATACTTCAGAATGGAGCACATATCGAACAAGTATGAGAAGGTACTGTCAGTACAGCCATCAAGACCAAACACAGCAGCAAGAGCTAAGCTGAAACCTTTGATAAAGAGCTACTTAAAAGCAGAAAGGCTTAAGATTGGATACATCGGAAAGCAGTATTGTCTCGGTACAACATTCGCTGAATGGCTCATTGATTTCTCAAAGTATGCACTGGCTTGGGGAGAAAAGAACGAAGTGGCAATACCCACAGTTGACACGCTGGTAATAAATAATAATATATGTGTAGTCAGTGGTAACCAAAACGGCAGAGACCGCTATGCTCACTTGATAGGAAGTCGAGTACTAACATTCAAGGGAGAGGCGGTCAACTTGAAAATAATCCAAGGAGAGAAGGTTGAACACATGAACCTGATAAGCTATCCTATTGGATTGTACATAATAAAGAACATTCTGAATATAATCAATTACAATTATGGCCGTACAGAAGCAAACAGAGTTACTTCAGTACAATGGGGATAAGAAAACACCATTCAAATTGGTTGTCTCCACGAAGCTGGAAACAAAGATAAGGACATTCTGTGCATTGTCCCCTGACAGGGAGTGGTCTGGTGTATTGTTCTATTTGTTTGAGGGTGACTTTGAAAAAGGAATCACCATTCGTGCAAATGACATGTATCTTATGGACCAAGGCAGTGGTGCACATACTGAATTTGACCTTGATGCACCGGAAATCACAAGACACCTCTTTATGGAAGGTCTTATGGACCATTGTATGGGTCTGATTCATTCTCATAATCAGATGAAAGCGTTCTTCTCTGGAGAAGATAGGGACACTCTGATTACACACGGAAACCATATGCACAACTTTGTGTCTTTGGTTGTAAACAACGAGGGCAGTTATGTAGCAAGACTCACAAGGCAGGTGCATTTCAATGGTGTTGAAGAGAAGATCGTAAGAGGCAAGTCCACTTCACCACTCTTCAACACTGATACTGTGGAAGAGTATGAGTATGACCACCACGAAAGCACTCCAATAAACAACTCTTTCCTTGAGTACATTGATTTGGAAATCATAAAAGAAAGGCCAAACCTGTCAGCAATCAATGCGGAAATTGAAAGATTTGGAGAAATCAATTCAAAGTGCTCCTATCAGAAACCTACAAAGTTTGGAGATTCTCCGTTTGATTACTCTACAAAGAGTTCTCCGACAGTAAAATCACAGCAGGTTGATTGGGGAAACATGAAGCAAGGAACTCTCTTTGAAAACGAACCATTTGAAGATGACGAACTTGTAATTACAAAGGAAATAGCCAACGAATTGAAATCAATTCCTTGGAAAACCCTTGGCTACGACAGATGGATTGCCCAACTGCTCTATGGGTCTCCATTTGCAAACTACACGGACTTTAACAAGAGTTCAATTGAGCATTTAAACCGGTTGTATAAAGCCAGATTCAAGAATGAAATGGACTTTACAATATGGTTTGAGATGTGGATTGACTTCTTGATTCCAGATTTTGAATTCCCAATCAGCAAGCAGTCTGAATTTATGGATTCTGAAGAGGCTCTTATCTATCAGACTTATATATTTATTTCAGGAAAAGAATTGGTATATAAGAATGTGATGTTGCAAAGCCTGTTAAATAGATTGATATAATGCCTACACAAGATGATTTGATGTCGTTTCTGGCATCAGCCTCAAGACATGTTCCAGTAAATCAAGGAAGACTCTCAGAAAGTATAAGAGAAGAAGCCAGACAGTCTGTAGAAGAAAGAGAGACTGAGCCACAAGAGGAAATTGTAGAGGAAACTGCTATGCAGGAGGCTGAGCGGGCAAGACGAGACAATGAAGAGCTGGTAAGATATGCAATGCAGAATCTTGGGCTTAACGCTACACAATCCCCTTCAACTGAGGTGATTGCCTCAACAGACTCTACGGAGAACCCCGAAGCTGAAAGTTCAGAAGCAATGGCTCCACCAGAAGTTGTAGAAGCCTATCTTCGCTTTGTAAGAGAAACTCAAGAACAGCCAGAGCCAGAACTAGAATCTCCACAAGACAATACTCCAGAAAATGAAAGGCCAATTCAAATGCCTGCCTATTCTACTGTAAGAGAAGAACTTGTAAGATTTTCTGATGCTGAATGGTTTAACAAGGTACAAGAAAAGGTAATTGTTCTTGCAGGAGTTGGAGGAATCGGTTCCAATATGGCAGTCATTCTTGCAAAACTGAATCCAAGTGCAATTTACATTTTCGACGATGACCGTGTAGAATCTTTTAATCTTGCAGGCCAATTCTACTCAAATGAAGATATTGGCAAGCCAAAAGTTGAAGCACTTGCTGCATCAGTGAATAAGTACACCAACTACTCTTCCATCTTTGCCTTGAATAGAAGATTTATGCTTGGAGAAGATGTTGTTGCTGATATTATGGTATGTGGATTCGATAATATGAGAGCACGAAGAGACTTTTTCACTGCTTGGAAAAATCGTGTAATGACTTTGACAGAAGAGAGAAAGAAAGACTGCCTGTTCATAGACGGAAGACTCACAGCTGATGAGTTTCAGATATTCTGTATTACAGGAACTGACAACTTCTATATGGATGACTATGTAAACAACTATCTCTTCAATGACTATGAAGCTCAAAGAGAGACTTGTTCTTACAAGCAGACTGGATTTCTTGCAGATATGATTGGTGCATTTATGGTCAATCTTATCGTAAATTTCTGTGCAAACCAAGTCAATCCAAGAAGGAATATGACACTTCCCTTTATGACTTCATATAGGTCAAGTATGATGTTCCTTGACTTTAAACGATGATAAGAAGATGTATGCGGTCAATAACTTACCCATTTGCAAATAGAACGAGATGGAATGAAGTACCCTTTGTAAACATTGAAAGTCTTTCCTGCTCACAAAGCGCCATAACCATAAGGCTTCCACAAGGAACCTATACAAGAGTTGGAACATATCCAGACAATTCACTAAGAAATGTTGTTGTAGATGCCACATTTTCAGTAAAGGAGACTACTGATGGAACGCCACTGCAAGTAGTATCAAGACTTGGAAGAAGTGACCTTCAAGCAGGAGAGTTATGTCGCTATGTAGAAGGAAATAACACTTGGTTTCTTGGAAGGGAGGTATGTGTGCTAAACAATGTAGTTGCATATCTGATGCTTCCGACAGTTCCAAGAGTTCTTCTTGTAGGTGCAAACCTGATGATGTGTGCATCAAGAATGTCAAAAGTGCTGAAAGAAAGGATAATTCCAGACCTTGTAGATACATTTGGACAGAACATTACAGTAAAGATAGTAGACACCAGGGGCTTTGTAGTAGGAAGAGGAGCAATGCCAGCAAAAATTGTATCGAAAGACTCCATAAGAGATGTTTTGCTTGAACACATAGATGAGATAGTATGACAGACCCAAAAGAAGTTTTTGGCAAGTGGATGGACTTCATTGATGAGAGTATGTTGCTAAGATATAGAAATATGCTGATGCAATGTACTTTGAACAATGTGCCTATTGAACCAAGTCCAGAAAGGGTATTCAACTGTTTCAAGCACACAAAGGCAGAAGACTTAAAAGTGGTTATCCTTGGTCAAGACCCGTACTTTGATGGCTCAGCGACAGGAATTGCCTTTGCAAATGACTTTACAAAGACTGGCATAAAAAAGATAAGCCCGTCACTAAATGTTGTTATGCAAAGCGTCATATCCTTGTCTGACAATCCAAAAAGTGCTATATTTGACCCTACACTTGAAAGCTGGTCAAAGCAAGGAATCCTGCTTCTCAACAGTGCACTGACTGTAAGAAGAGGAGAACCGGGAAGTCATATGAAAGCTTGGAGACCC
>Ga0326513_10001301_pt1 | contig 19976 bp, 16 predicted proteins | sample 2_2465_0518_D_FD_203654 | JGI IMG/M metagenome (GOLD analysis project Ga0326513, IMG submission 203654) | Bovine rumen microbial communities from UC Davis, California, United States - 2_2465_0518 | ecosystem: Host-associated > Mammals > Digestive system > Stomach > Rumen | place: USA... | reverse complement strand
GGGGATTCCTCCACTCACTGCGTTCGGTCGGAATGACATCTAAACAGGAATTACACGGGGATAATTCCCTACAACCTGTCAATCAAACGATATACAGAGAACCAAACAAACCAAACGTAGTTCCTATTGCCCTCACAGCTTCCGAAATCTCTATTCTATCTCGCGAAACAGAAAACATCATCTAACAACAAACGTTAAGTACGCGATTTGAAACATTCGGAGAGGATCGTGAAGAGGGCGGCGTCGGAGGCGAGCTTGCGGATGTAGGTTCTTGAATTGCGGCGGTTTTCAGCGCCGCCGAGCATAAGCTTTACAGCGTATGCCTCATCCTTTGTGCAGACACCCATATATACAAGACCTACGGGCTTTTCGGCTGTGCCGCCTGTTGGTCCCGCGATTCCCGTTGTGCTTACAGCTATATCCGCTCCCGAAATCCTTTTGACTCCCTCAGCCATTTGAATTGCCGTTTCTGCCGAAACCGCGCCCAGAACTGTAAGTGTTTCGGGATTTACACCGAGCACCTTTTCTTTTATTGCGTTTGCATAGGAGCAGATCCCGCAGTCAAATACCGCGCTTGAACCGCTTACGCGAGTAATTCTTTCGCTGATAAGTCCGCCCGTACAGCTTTCGGCGGTGGCTGCTTTTAGGCCCTTTTGGCTGAGCTTTGCAACAACGTCCTCCTGCAGGGTGTCCTGATTTAGATTGTTCTTTCTTAATAGCTGAATAATATCAACATCGGTAAGCGTTACCATATCAGTTCCTCCTTTTTTCTCTGCTTTTACTATACTATTATTTTACCACTGTACAAATATTATTGCAATTATTTTCTTTTTGAGTTATGATATGTTATAATGTATTATAACACCCTTACTTGAAAGGTATCTGTATATGGCTTGGTTTTTTTGTGAAAATGAGATTAAATCGGATATTTGCGTACTTTCGGGCGAAAACGCAAAGCACGCTAAAGTACTCAGGCTGAAACGCGGCGAGGAAGTTACCGTTGTTACGCCCGCGGGTGTTCAGTGCGAGTGCGAGTGTGATGAGGTTGTGGGTGATACAGTAACGCTCAGGGTGATATCCCAAAAGCAGTGTGAAAACGAGCCCGATGTTTTTGTAACGCTGTATCAGGCGCTGCCAAAGGGCGACAAGATGGACTACATAGTTCAGAAATGCGTTGAGCTGGGCGTTAGCAGGATAGTTCCGATGATAAGCGCGAGGTGCGTTTCGCGCCCCGACGAAAAATCGCTGAAAAAGAAAATTGCCCGCTGGCAAAAAATCGCGCTGCAGGCGGCTATGCAGAGCCGGCGCGGAATAATTCCCGAGGTTTGTTCCTGCGTAAGTTTTAAAGAAGCCGCAGAGCTTACAAAGGATAATGAAAAAACCGTGTTCTTCTATGAAATGGGCGGAGAATCGGTTAAGAATATATTAAATGTAAAACCAAAAACAATCGGTATGTTTATAGGCAGCGAGGGCGGCTTTGAGGAAAGCGAGGCTCAGCTTGTGCTCCAAAACGGAGGTCAGGCGGCAACGCTCGGAAAACGTATTTTACGCGCGGAGACTGCTCCGCTCGCGGCGCTGTCGGTTATAATGTACCAGACCGATAATTTTAGCTGAGGTGGCTTATGGAACTTTTATTAGACGCCGTTCTTGAGGTTTTCGTCTTATTCGGCGATACGATCGGAGCGGCTGTTGCGGAAAAACTTGCAGACTCAAATTCACTTTCCCGCCTGCCGCGTTGGCTCAGGATCATTTTGTCAATTGTCGGCGGTACATTATTCGTGGCGGCTCTTTTTGCACTGGGAATGCTCTGCGTGTGGTTAATAAACGAATGTAACGTTATTTTGGGTATTATTGCAATTTGCCTTGTTGTTATTTTAGCTGTTTTCTTGACAGCTACTGTTGTAGGCACTGTTAAAAAGATTAAAGAAAAGAAGGGTTCAAAATGATAGGAATTATTTGCGCTATGCAGGTTGAAGCGGACGGAATTATCGCCCTTGCCGAGAACACAAGCTCTGAGGTAATAAACGGAATGAGCTTTATCAGCGGCACGCTCAACGGCAGGGATATTGTTGTTGTTGTGTGCGGAGAGGGCAAGGTCAACGCCGCAATTTGCGCTGCTACGCTGATCAACCGCTATTCTCCCGATTTGGTTGTGAACAGCGGCGTTGCAGGCGCGCTTTCTCCGCTGGTGAGCATAGGCGATATTGTGATAGCTTCAAAGGCGGTTGAGCACGATATGAATATCACCGCGCTCGGATACAAGCAGGGCGAGGTAAGCTTACCCGACGGAAAGGTAATGTTTTTTGAGTGCGACAAGGATGCGTCAAGTTTGCTTGAAAAATGTGCCAGAGAGCTTGACGACACAAGAATTGCGCGCGGAATCATCGCGAGCGGCGATATCTTTGTATCGGACAGGCGCAAAAGACTGCTTCTGAACGACCGCTTCGGCGCTATGGCGTGCGAGATGGAAGGCGCGGCAATCGGTCACGCCTGCTACTGCTGCAAGACTCCGTTTGCCATTATTCGCGCAATTTCGGACGACCTTGACGAGAACAAAGGCGTTGATTTTGTAAAATTCTGTTCCCTTGCGGCTGAAAAGACCGTTAAGGTTATGGATTTGTTCACTAAAGAGTCCCAAATTTGATTTGACGCAATGACAAAGTATTGACAACAGTGCTTTAATGCGATAAAATATAATTTAGTCCGTTTGCGGAATTGCCGTAAACTAAAAAAGGGGTTAATTTTTATGAAGCTTACCGGCGCGGATATTATTTGTGAATGTCTTGTTGAACAGGGCGTTGACACTGTGTTCGGCTATCCGGGCGGAGCAGCCTTGAACACCTATGACGCTTTGTATAAATACAGAGACAAAATCAATCATATTCTCACCGCTCACGAGCAGGGAGCGTCGCATGCAGCCGACGGCTACGCGCGTTCCACAGGCAAAACGGGCGTGGTGATCACCACCTCTGGACCGGGCGCAACTAACATAGTTACAGGTCTTGCCACAGCAAACATAGACAGTATTCCGATTGTTGCCATCACAGGCAACGTTAACACCGACCAGCTTGGACGCGACAGCTTCCAGGAGGTTGACATTGTAAATATAGTGAAGCCGATTACAAAGGCGAGCTTCCTTGTTAAGAAGGTTGAGGATCTTGCGCCCACAATTCGCAAGGCGTTTGAACTTGCGAACGCAGGCAGAAAAGGTCCCGTACTGGTTGACGTTCCAAAGGACATCACCGCGGCACAGACGGAGTTTACTCCTGCCGCTCCCGCTGAAACGAAGCCGAATGAAATCGCGAATCCCGACAGCATAGCCAGGGTCCAGGAGCTTATTAAAAAGTCAAGACGTCCGATGATTTACGCGGGCGGCGGTATTTTGAGCGCTAACGCGTGTCCTGAGTTCAGAGAGTTTGCGGAGCTTATTGACGCTCCCGTTTGCTGCTCGCTTATGGGCTTGGGCTGTCTGCCTGCAAGCCATCCGCTCTGCATAGGAAACATCGGTATGCACGGCGGCTACGAAACAGGCATGATCACCGCGGGCTGCGACCTCATTATCGCATGCGGAGCACGTTTTTCCGACCGTGTTGCAGGCGACCGCGAGCGCTTTGGTGAACAGGCTAAGATCGTACAGCTTGAAATCGACAAGGCTGAAATAAATAAAAACGTAAAGGTTGACGAGTATATACTCGGCGACGCAAAGCTTATTTTGCAGGCGCTTGTTAAAGGTCTTGAGCAGCAGGAGCATTCTCACTGGCTGGACAAGATTGACGAGTGGAAGCACCACTTTGACAACGCTTCTCATCCAAAGAGCCTTTATCCGCTGCCCGATGAGATTATTGAGGCGGTCAACAAGGTTAAGGATGACAGCGATATTATTGCCACAGACGTAGGCCAGCACCAGATGTGGGTTGCGCAGTTCGCTAAAATCGAAAGCGAAAAAACTCTGCTCACCTCAGGCGGCATGGGTACAATGGGCTTTGGCATGGGCGCGGCTATCGGCGCGCAGGTTTCTCACCTCAGAGACAGAGTTTTCCTGTTCACGGGCGACGGAAGCTTCCACATGAACTTAAACGAGCTTGTTACGCTTAAATCCTACAATCTGCCGATTATCGTAATTGTTATGAACAACACGGTGCTGGGTATGGTAAGACAGTGGCAGAAGCTATTCTACGGCAGCAGATTTTCTCAGACTGATCCGCACAGAGCTACCGACTTTGTAAAGCTTGCGAACGCGTTCGGCGTTGACGGATTCAGAATCACAAAGAATACCGAGATCATGCCTACTCTTGAAAAGGCGCTTGAGCTTAACGCTCCGGTTGTAATTGACTGCCAGATCAGCCCCGACGTAAACGTTCTCCCGATGATCCCCCCGGGAAAAACGGTTAATGAAATTGTAACTGAAATGTAAATATACATAAAAACGGTCAGGAAATCCTGACCGTTTTTTAGAGTTGAGAGTTGAGAGTTGAGAGATTCGGTCGTGAAGAAAGGTTTAATTTTCATAAACGCTTTTTCCCGACCGTATTTTTATGCGTTAATTTGTAGGGTTCGGTCTTTACCGAACCGCAAGTAATGAACAATTGTTAAGTTCTCAACCCCGGTACGGTCAAGACCGTACCCTACAGTTTAGTTTGCAGTGATTAGACCAAGGAGTGTCATTTCGACTAAGCGAAGCGCACGGAGAAATCCCCTTCTGTAAGAAGTTTGTTTCCTTTTTGGGGGATTCCTCCACTCACTGCGTTCGGTCGGAATGACATCTAAACAGGAATTACACGGGGATAATTCCCTACAACCTGTCAATAAAACGATATACAGAGAACCAAATAAACCAAACGCAGTTCCCATTGCCCTCACAGTATGAATTAGATTTCGTATTCTCGCGAAACGGAAAACGTCATCAAAAAATAAACGTCAAGTACGCGAAGTAAAAAACTCGCGAAACGGAAAACGTCATCAAAAAACAAACGTCAAGTACGCGAAGTAAAAAACTCGCGAAACGGAAAACATCATCAAACAACTAACTTTAAGTACGCGAAGTAAAAACAGTGTATTCTGTAACGTTTAGGACAGTTTCGCCGTCTATTTGTAGAGCGACGGGGCGGTCAAAGCTTACCTTGACGCGGCTGCCCGTGAAGGTTGACACTATCTTTGTCTTTTCAACGTGCTTGCCCTCGAAGATCGACGGGAACGCCATAAGTGTTTTGATTTTGCCCGCGCCGTTCATCACCATTGTTGTTACGGTGCGCTCGGGGTTGAGCCTGTCCTGGTTAGGGGTCGCCATCATTCCGCCGCCGTAAAATCTGCCGTTCATTGTTGGAGCAAGCCAGCATTTTTTGAAGAAATGCTTTTCGCCGTCCACCTCAACGGTGGCGTTTGTGGGCTTATAGCGGAAAAGCAGTCCCTTGATTGCGATCGAGGTGTAGTTGATCGGCTTGTCGCTTTTTTCTTTGAGCCTGTCGCCTTCCTCACAGCAGTAGCCGTCAATTCCGTAACCTATTCCGTTTATGAACTTGCGCGTCTTTCCCTTTACCTTGACAACGGGAAGATCAACAAGGAGTTTATTGATTATCTGCGGCTCGGCGTTTTCGCCTGCTCCGAGGTCGTGCCAGAAGTCGTTGCCGCTGCCAGCGGGATAGTAATATATTCTGTTTTTTATTTTTTCGCAGTCAACCGCGTTTACAAGATAATTGAGCGTTCCGTCGCCGCCGCATATCACTACCTCGTCGGTTTCATCAAGTCCTGAGAAGAACTCGGGATAGTTTAAAGACGCTGCGTCAAGGGTTTCAAACTCCTTGTACTTCCACATTTCCTTTACTTTTTTTGCGCCCTGTTCACCCATTCCGTTGTTTGACTTTGAGTTGTAAATCAAGTATGTTTTCATTATCTTAACCCTCTTTTAGATTATTTAACATTGTTTCGCATATTTCATCGCCGAGCTGCGCCGTTGTTGATGCCTTTACCTTTTCGGCAGGGATAACGTCGAGGACGTCGAGGTATACAACGGATTTGTGCAGCGGAAAGTTGTGCTGAATTTCATCGGCTCCCTTTACCGTGAGCACAACTATGGGAACGTCAGCCTTTTGCGAGATTTTAAGAACAGCGTTATGGAACGGCAGAAGTCCGTCGCCGTAGTTTCGCGTGCCCTCGGGATACACCGCGACCGAGCACTCGTCGCTTTTGATAAGCTTAACGGACTGAATTATTGTTTTTGCCGCCTTGCGCGGATTTTCGCGGTCGATACCCATGAAGCAGCACTTGCGGATTATTCTTCCGAATATTGGAACCTCAAAGTTTTCGAATTTTGAGATAAACGCGAGGTCGTATTTGCGGAAAACATACCAGCTCAGTATAGGGTCAAACTTTGAGCGGTGGTTGCTGACGAACAGGAACCTGCCCTGAGGCAGCTTTTCCGTTCCCGTTACTCTGAGCTTGATTCGGATTATTTTGACAGCCATACCCGTTGCGCTGTTGAGCAAAAAGCGGAAATATCTGCTGTTTTTATCGTAGAGCTTGTGTCTGTCGGCAAACAGACAGCTGATCAGGATAAGCAGTATGTATGCAATCAGCAGTCCAAGCAATCCGAGCAGTATTCCAAATAGTATTGTCCATACCATTTTATCACCCCACAAACACTATTATATACAAAATTCGACGAACAGTCAATTGGTTTTATACGGAATATCCACAATAATTTGTATACATTTTGCGCAAAAAAGCCCGCGTTCCGATCAACGCGGGCTCTTTTAATAAACCGTTCTGTTATTCTTCTTCTGATTTTTCCCTGAAAGCGAAGAATCTTTGTCCGACATAGTTGCAGGCAACGAATACGCACGCTCCGACCGCCCAGCTCATATTTGCCGCAAAGTCGTTTACGCTCATTGAGAACATTGAAAGATTTGCCGCCTTGCAGCCCTCGCTGACGAGAGTGGCAACAACTACTCTGACAAGCATACAAACCGCGATGTTTGCGGTAAATCGGATTACGGGCTTCCAGCCCTTTTCTTTATTCTTAAAGGTGAAGTATTTGTTGAGGAAATAGCTGACAATGCTTCCCACAACAACTCCTACGAACGCCGCCGCGCCCGCGCCCCACGAAAACTGCTTCCAGCCGAAAGCATGGAGCATGAGAAGTACCACACCTTCTCCGATCAATGTGTTTAATACGCCTACCAATAAAAATTTCCAGAATTTGATATCAAAAAACTTTGCTAAAAAACTTTTCATTTCTTCTTTGCGCCTACTAAATACAGGCAAACTCCTATTAAGATTAATGCCGCGTTTGCAATAACGATTATTACAATTGCGGTTGTGTTGCTGTTAGCCGCTTCGGAAACAGCTACCATGACGGTATAAACATCAGCCTCGCCCTTCTTGGTTTCGTAGCGCTTGCCGTCGAAGGTGTAGCCCGCGTCCTTTGCCTTCTTTTCAAAGGCTTCGATGCTTTCGCTGTCCTTTGCCGGCTCAAAGTTTGTGCTGAGGATTTTTCCGTCCTTTTCAATTATAACGTTCTTGCTGATCGACGCCGCCAGATTTTCACCCGTAACGTTTTCGTAGCTGTCGTCGGTAAAGCCTATTACAACAAGTCCGTCTCCGTCCTGACGTCTGATTCCTACATTGACCTTGTAGCCGTCGTCGGTCTTGTTGGGGTCGCTCATCATCTTGTCAACGATGCCCTTTGAAATCTTTCCGAACTCACCCATCTTGTTTTCCTTGAGGGTTTTGCCCTTTAGCTTATCGTCGGGATAAGACTCGGTGATTTTGCCCTTGGCGTCGGTAACGACGATTGAATCCGCGCCGACTGCCGCTGAAATCTTTTCAAGCTGACCGTCGTTGTTTTTGCCCTGATACATCATTGCCGCGGACGTACCCTTTTTGAACAGGTTGTCCGAGAAATCCGCTTCGTTTCTTACCGAATCGTCCGCGAATTTTGTAACCTCCTTTTGGGCTTCCTCAAGCGCAGCCGACGCCGTGTCGGTGCCGCCCGAGCTGCCGGCGTTAACTGCTATGCACGCCGCCACGCATGAAACGATAAGAAGCAGCGCGGTTATTACAGCCGCAAAAGCCACGCCTACCGATTTTTTGCCTTTGGTTCCGTTCATTTATCAACTCTCCTTTTCTTCGTTGTTTTCTTCCGCAAAGTTTGAAAATTTGGTTATATAGATAGGACGTTCCTTTGTTTCCATATAAATTTTTCCGATGTACTCGCCCAGAATTCCGATTGACATCTCGGTGAGGCCTCCCAAAAAGAGAACAGCAAACAGAGTTGTTACATAACCCGGGGTGGTGATTCCGAAAAAGATTGTTTGAATTAAGGTAATCAAGATGTAAATGAGCGAAATGAAAAAGATTACCGCGCCCATGACCGCAGTGAATCTGAGCGGAGCCACCGAGAAGCAGGTGATTCCGTCGATTGCGTATTTGAACAGCGAGGAAAATTTCCATTTTGTGGTTCCCAGCTCACGGTCTACGGTTTTGAACGATATCCACTTGGTGTTGAAGCCTACCCACGAAAAGATACCCTTTGAAAAACGCTGTACCTCGCTTAACTCAAGCACCGAGTCAACCATCTGACGCGTCATCATGCGGTAGTCCATTGCGCCGTACGGATTTTTTACGTCGGTAAGCTTGTTGGATAATCTGAAAAATAACTTTGAGAACGCTCCGCGGAAGAAGCTTTCGCCCTCGCGCTCGTCGCGCTTGGTGGCGCAGCAATCGTAGCCGTTCTCCATAGCCTCGAGCATCTGCGGAAAAATATGCGGCGGATGCTGCAGATCCGCGTCCATTACTACCACATAGTCGGCGGTTGTGTGCTGCAGGCCCGCGTACATCGCCGCCTCCTTGCCGAAGTTGCGCGAAAATGAGATATACTTTATATTGTCAAACTGCTTTGCAAGCTTTTTCATTAAAAGATAAGTTCTGTCCTTGCTGCCGTCGTTAACGAGAATATAGCGGAAGCTGTATTCGGGAAGCGAGACTATTACCTTATTGGTCTCGAGCACAAAATGCTCAAGTCCCTCCTCCTCGTTGTAGCAGGGCACAACAAGATCTACTGTTTTCATTAATCAATTACTCCCAATATTTTATACATTATGTTTTATTATACCAAAGTTATTATTAAAAGTCCAACTATTTTGAAAATTTTATTTGTTTTTGCGCAAATTTTTATTTACAAAATTTAAAAACGTGATAGAATAGTATATGTATTATTATGTCTTTGTAAAGATATTAAATTTTTTCACGGAGGTTGATTTATGCTCAACACAAAAACGCTTCGCGAGCCCGTTGGCTTCAAGGGTAAAATAAGAGCCCTTGCGTCGCGCAATCTTTTTGTATGGCTCGCGTTTCTGATACCATTTATTCTTATGGTAACAGCTTTCGCTATTATGGACGTTTCTCCGTTCGGCGACAAGCAGATCCTTGTTACCGACCTTTGGCATCAGTATTTTCCGTTCCTCGTTGATTTTCAGGACAAGCTAAAGCACGGCGATTCGCTGTTCTGGACCTGGGCTGTGGGCGGCGGAACTAACTACTTCTCGCTGATGTCGTACTATCTGGCGAGTCCGCTCAACTTTTTCTCGGTATTTATTCCCGCCGATGATTTGCGCGAATTTCTTATGTTCTCGGTTTGTATCAAAATCGCGCTTGCGGGCAGCTTTATGGCGTACTTCCTCAAGAGCGTGTTCAAGCGCAACGACGCTACTCTGCTTATTTTCGGCTGCAGCTTCTCGTTCTGCGCGTTCTTTATGGGATATTACTGGAACACGATCTGGCTTGATACGGTGTGCATCACTCCGCTGGTCGCGCTTGGAATCGTTAAGCTGCTGACCGAAAACCGTTTCAGACTGTATGTTGTAACGCTCACGCTTTCGCTGCTTACAAACTACTACATCGGATTTTTTACCTGCGTTTTCATGCTCCTGATTTTCGCGGCATATCATCTTATGCGCTGGCAGGGCTTTAAAACATTCGGCATTAATCTTGCAAAAACCGCCGCGTTTTCGTTTTTGGCAATCGGCATTACGGCGTTCTTCCTGCTGCCGGCGTTCTTCGCGTTGAGGAATACTCACGCAACGGGCAGCACCTTCCCGTCTACCTTTGCTATCAACATAGGCGGCTCAAACGACCTTTTGGGTGTGCTAAAGGCAATGAAGAGCATTACCGGCGGTCTGATCAACTTCACCTGCGCCGCTAACAAGGAAGCCGACGCGCTGCCGAATATCGCCTGCGGCTCGGTTTCGATTTTCTTTGCGTTCTTCGCGCTTACATCAAAGAACATCAAGCTCAAAGAAAAGTTTGTTATGGTTGCGCTTGTAATCTTCATGTTCCTCAGCTGCATTATCCGTCAGCTCGACTACATGTGGCACGGCTTCCACTTTACAAACATGATCCCCTACCGTTTCAGCTACCTTATCAGCTTTGTAATTATAGTGCTGGCGTTCAGGGCGTTCATGAATATTGAAACGATGAATTTTATCGGCGCGCTGTTTGCGTCGGCAATGAGCTTCTTTGTGCTGGTTATGGCGCTCGACGACAAGGGCACCGACACAATGTTCAAGGATCACATGCAGTGGCTCTCTCCCACAATTTCCGCTTCGGCGATCATCTTCATCTTCATAACCGTGGTGGTTCTGCTGTACACAAAGAGAGTCATTCCCAAAAACGCGCTTATAGCGTCGCTTCTGATTATAACGATAGCTCAGAGCGGCTTTACCGCATACTGCGGCGTTAACCGTACATCGGTTACAACCACCGTTGCATATCCGCGCGGCGAGGAGGTCACGGCGGAGCTGATTGACTCCATGAAGCAGATTGAGGAGGACAATCCCGACCTGTGGAGAGCCGAGGTCACCACTACTCAGACTCTTAACGACGGCGCACTCAACGGCTTCCGCGGACTTTCGATGTTCAACTCAATGGCAAACGAGAGCATGACGCAGTTCTTTGAGAACTTCGGTATGATGGGCTGGAAGTCGGGCAACCGCTACACCTACGCAGAGGGTTCACCCGTAACAAATATGTTCATGAACCTCAAATATCTGATTCTCCGCGACGGCACGATTCAGAACACCTACGACCTCACCGAGGTTCGTTCGGTTCAGTACGAAAAGCTTTATGTAAACAACCACTATCTTCCCATGGGCTTTATGGTTAACAAGAACCTTGAAAAGTGGGAGGAAAACGAGAACGAGGATCAGTTCAATCCGTTTGAAACGCAGAACGAATTCTTCCGCCTTGCAACAGGTATTGAAAATCCTGTATATACGCGCCTTAATCCCACGGGAACATCTCACAGCGACGAAACAGATTTGAACGTTACCGAGATTTCCTACGGCAACTACAGCTTCAGCTCAATCAACAAAACCACCGCTCTTAAACTGCAGTGGGACTACAGAGCTCCCAAGGACGGTCTTTACATGATGTACGGCGACGTTACCGACGGCGACGACCTTACCGTTCTTGAAAACGATATGCCGCAGTCAAAGAAATACGGCATGGGACGTTCGTATATCGCAAGCATCGGCTACTTCTCAAAGGGCGACAAGATCTCCGTTTCTGCTTCACCTAAAGCGGGCGCAAGCGGCACGGCAAAGATTTATGTTGACGTTCTCAACGCCGACGTATTTGAGCAGGGCTACAACAAGCTCAAAACTCAGGTTCTAAAGGCGGAAAAATCAGGCTCCAACAAGCTTGAAGGCAAAATCAACGTAACCGAGGACGGTCTGTTCTACACCTCAATTCCGTACGAGGCAGGCTGGAAAGCGACCGTTGACGGCAAGCCTGTTGAAATGAAGCCCGTAGGCGGTTCGCTCGTAGCGTTTGAGCTTGACAAGGGCGAGCACGAAATCGTTATTACCTACTTCCCGAGCGGCTTCTGGCCGGGACTTGCGGTTTCGGTATTCTGTATGCTGGTATTCGCCGCGCTTTGCTTCCTGATTTACGTCAAGAAGTTTAAGATTATTCCCGAATCGGTTTACAGCGAACTCAATTTCCCCGAAAACGAGGTTTACGATAATCTCAGCGAGGAAACCGTTTTAGCCGACGAACCCGTTACTAAAAAAGATAAAAAGATTAAGTTTAAAAATAAAAAGTAAAAAATTAAGGAGCTGACGTTTGTCGGCTCCTTGTTTTTTACAGTCAGGAATTACACAGGGGTAATTCCCTACATTTTTTCTGTTATTTTTTCAAATCCCTTTCGATAGTCTTATTCAAATGACGTTTTTCAATATAATAGGAAAACGGAAGTCCCAATACTATCAGCACCGCAAGCTCTCCGAGAGCCACAAGCGCTCCCTGAAAAAGAAAGTCACCAAAATTAAACGCAAAATTATTAACAAAGAAAAAGTCTATTTCAAAGCCGACGAGCAGTCCGTTCATCAGCGAAGGCATGAGCGCGGCAGGGATTGCAAGCTTTTTTATTCTGACATTCCGAAGCGCAAACATTGAAACCGCGGCAAAGAAGCTTGCCAGCGACCCGAAAATCAAATCGTACGGGCCGAGCGCGGACAGCGAGCTGATATTGGCTATTACACAGCCGATCGTAAGTCCCGGAATTGCGGCAGGGGTAAAGAGCGCGAGCATTGTGAGAACCTCCGAAACCCGAAACTGAACCGCCATTGACGCGGTTCCCGGAAGCAGAACGTTCTGCATTATTGTAAGCGTTGCGTACAGTGCGGCGATTATTGCTCCCTGCACGATATAATACACGCTTTTTCTTTGTTTCTTCATATATTTTCACCTGAGTTGTTTTTTAGTATAATATATCATATTATTTTGGTAAATGCAATTGACGTAGGGCGCAAAATAAAGTATTATTATTTTGTATGCTGTAAAAAGGTGATAGTGTGAGTAATATTGATCTTAAAAAATTAATTGTGCCCGCGGTTGCCGCCGCTCTTGTTATTTCGGGCGTTTTGATGATAGTTTTTGCGGACAAATACCGATTCCGCGCCGAACCAAAGCTTGAAAAAAAAGAGCTCGGGCTTGAAGTAAAAAGCACCGAAAGCCGAAAGGAAATCCATTCGACGCTTTGCCGCGACAGTCTGCCAGAAAAGCTAAAAGACGCTTACGACACGGCAGGCAAATTTATTAACGAAAGTGAAGCGGAAAGCTTTTGGCTTGAGAATATTTCAAAGGACGAGTTTAAAACCGCGTTTGAAGCTTACACCGCCGACCATCCCGAGGTTTTTTGGATCGACACCAAAAGCTCATACAAATACTATGAGATGGACACAAGCCTTGAAATTGAGTTCTGCTTTTCAATGAGCGGAGATACGCTTGAAACCGCCAAGAAAAAGCTTGACGAAGCTGTAAAAAAGGCGTTTACATACGCCCCTGAAAAAGCCGACGACCTTGACGCGGAGGTTTTCATCAACGACTATCTTGTGAACCACTGCAAGTACAATGAAAAAGCCGAGTTCAGCCATACCTCCTACGGCGCGCTTGTAAACGGCGAAGCGGTCTGCGACGGCTATTCGCTGGCGTTCAAGCTTTTGTGCGATAAGATGGGGATTGAGTGCTCAACAGTTGAGGGCACAGCCGATTTCAACGACGGTAAGGACATAGGCCATATGTGGAACTGCGTAAAAATCGGCGGCGACTGGTACAACGTTGACGTGACCTGGAACGATATCAGCACTGCAAAATTTTACGCCGAGAGATATTTTTATCTCAACCTGACAGACAAGGAAATCAAAAAAGACCACAAATTCAGTCCGCTTTTTAACAGCGATAAATTCACGGGCGACACCACCTTTAATATTTTCCTGCCCGAGTGCAAGACGGATAAATTAAAATATCTTGATATCTACTGCGTTACGATTTCCGATTTGAGCAAGGACGACGAAATCATCGCCTCGCTTATTGCCTCGGCAAAAGAAGAACAGAAAAGCTGCAGCTTTGTTATTGACAGCAAGCTGGATTATAAGGAAACCTGCGACAAAATTATCAACGACGGCTACATAAACGAATGGATAGACGGCGCGAATCACTACTGCGACCGCAGCCATAAAATTGCCGCCAACACAAAGGCCTACATCTACGGAAATCAGAACGTTCTAACCGTAGAATTGAACTACGGATGATTGACGATAACCGATTTTCGTTGTATAATAGTTGAGTAACAAATGTAAACATTTTTAGGAGTGATATTTATGGGTATGACGATGTCTCAGAAAATTCTCGCGGCTCACGCGGGACTTGACGAGGTAAAGGCAGGTCAGCTTATTAACGCAAAGCTGGATATGGTGCTCGGAAACGACGTTACCTCTCCCGTTGCAATCAACGTATTTGAGGAAAACGGCGCCACAGCTGTGTTTGACAACACAAAAATCGCTATGATCATGGACCACTTTACCCCCAACAAAGACATCAAGGCGGCTACTCTTGTTAAGCAGACAAGAAACTTTGCCAACAAATACGATATCAAGAACTTTATGGACGTAGGCATGATGGGTATTGAGCACGCGCTCCTCCCCGAAAAAGGTCTTGTGGGCCCCGGATGTCTTTGCATAGGCGCAGACTCTCACACCTGCACCTACGGCGCGCTCGGAGCGTTCTCAACAGGCGTAGGCTCAACCGATATGGCGGCAGGCATGATAAGCGGCAAGGCTTGGTTCAAGGTTCCTTCCGCAATCAAATTCAACCTCGTTGGTAAGCCTCAGGGTTATGTGAGCGGCAAGGATGTTATTCTTCACATCATCGGCAAAATCGGCGTTGACGGCGCTCTTTATAAATCTATGGAATTCTGCGGCGAGGGAGTTAAATACCTGAACATCGACGACCGTCTCTGCATTGCCAACATGGCTATTGAGGCAGGCGCAAAAAACGGCATCTTCCCCGTTGACGATATCACTCGCGAATACTGCGACGGAAGATATCAGGGAACTCCCGTTGAATATACAGCCGACGAGGACGCGGAGTACGACGAGGAATACACGATCGACCTCAGTCAAATCCGTCCCACAGTCGCTTTCCCCCACCTTCCCGAAAATACAAAGACAGTTGATGAAATCGCAGAGGGCGAGGTTAAAATTGACCAGTGCGTGATCGGAAGCTGCACAAACGGCAGAATAAGCGACCTCAGAGCCGCTGCGGAGATTTTCAAGGGCAAGCACATTGCAAAAGGCGTTCGCTGCATCGTTATCCCCGGTACTCAGAAAATCTGGCTGCAGGCTATGCACGAAGGTCTGTTTGATATCTTTGTTGAGGCAGGCGCTGTTGTTTCAACTCCTACCTGCGGTCCCTGCTTAGGCGGTCACATGGGTATTCTTGCCGCGGGCGAAAAGGCTGTTTCAACTACTAACCGTAACTTTGTAGGCAGAATGGGTCATGTTGACAGCGAGGTTTACCTTGCAAGTCCCGCCGTTGCCGCTGCAAGCGCGGTTGCGGGCTACATCACCGATCCCGACAAAGTTTGATAAGGAGGAACTATCATGAACGCTAAAGGCACTGTACATAAATTCGGAGACAACGTCGATACCGACGTTATCATCCCCGCAAGATATCTTAACACCGCTTCTCACAAGGAACTTGCCTCTCACTGCATGGAGGATATTGACAAGGAGTTCGTTAACAAGGTCAAAGAGGGCGACATAATGGTTGCCGAAAAGAACTTTGGCTGCGGCTCATCGCGTGAGCACGCTCCGATCGCTATTAAGGCGAGCGGAATTTCCTGCGTTATCGCTTCAACCTTTGCGCGCATCTTCTACCGCAACTCAATCAACATCGGATTGCCGATTCTTGAGTGCGACGAAGCTGCAAAGGATATCAGGGACGGCGACGTTGTTTCGGTTAACTACGACACAGGCGTAATCACAAACGAAACCACAGGCAAAACCTATCAGGCAGAGCCGTTCCCCGAATTCATTCAGAACATCATTCAAAAAGGCGGTCTTATCAACTCGATCATTGAGTAATTGATATTTTGCGTAAACTATGTAATGAGGATAAACTAATCCGGAGTGTTCACGCTTCTGAAGGCGGCATAATTTAACTGCATTATTAAAAGGAACGGCGTAAAAACCGTTCCTTTTTAATATCCATTATTCTTTAGATCCGATACAAGCTGAACATAAAACTCGCGCACATCGAAGTCCTTAATATTTTCGCGGTTTAGGTCAATCATATCTCCGTGGGATATTCCGCGTCTTCCGTCCGTTTTCAGATACTTGTAGCAATTGCCCCAAGGAAACGAGGTTTCCGACACAAGTCCGTCGTTTTCGCCGTCAAAATGCTTTACGATATGATACGAAAAGTTCAGCGGGAATTTTCCGTCAGTCGCATGGTTGAGCTTTGAGCCTACGCTCTGATAATACACACTCTCGCTGTCCGGTGTTCTTTCGTTGAATAGTTTGCAGTTTTCGTTCGTCAGGTCGGTTACGGCTGCGATAAAATCGGGATCGCTGTCGCCTAAGCGCTTTAGCGCGAGGTTATACGAACCCGCGATTGTATTCTTCAACTGCTCGGGAACCTTACCGAGCAGATAATCCGCGAACAGGCATCCTCTGTGCGGAGTGTTGATAGTGGTCAGCGTTGCTACATACGGCGCGGCTCCAAAGTGTGTTAGCGCGCAGCGGCAGTCAAGCCCTCCTTTTGAATGCGCTATGATATTCACCTTTTCACAGCCTGTTTCGCTGACGATTTCCCTGATTCGCGCGGCAAGCTCGCGTCCGCTGTCCTCAACCGAGAGCGCGGACTGGTGATTTCCGTAGTAAATCTTAGCGCCGTTCTTTTCAAGCTCGGAGGGAATTCTTCCCCAGTAATTCAGATACTTAAAATCCCTGAAAAACACTCCGTGAACAAGCAGCACAGGATATTTTGTCGCGCAGATCTTGTCGTTTTTGCGGCTTTCATTTAGCTTGATTTTTTCGGTCTCTTCCCTGACCTCACGGTTTGTCACACCGATTATTTTTACAAGTGCAATGATATTGGCTATCGGCACCATTCCGCACAGCACGCCGATCACCCTGAGCTTGATTCCGAGCTGAACCGAGGTAAAATAAACCCTGAGTATTCCGTTCCAAAAGGTAAGCGCGAGCATAAAGAACACTGTAAGCGCGCTAATCAGCCACGGCACGGAATAACCCTGCGCAATTATATATGCTATATGCGCCGCTCCCGAAATAACCGAAGCAGGCAAAAACTCGATTAACAGGTCGGAACCGTCAGCGCAGACTCTGAGACGAGTGTCGGGGATTTTGCGGTTAAGCGGCATTGGCACCGCGTTTACTAATATAAACGGTATTAGCAATAGCAGCGTCAGAAAATTGCCGAAGATATATCCAAACCCGACGCAGCATGATGCAATCGCAAGCAGCGCCGAATTAATTGTTAAATAAATGTACCTCAATAGTACTCCTCCCTCGTAACTCTTTCACTATACTACCACCTACCGCAAATTTTTTCAATTGTGTTTTATATTTTGTAACAAAATTGACAAATAACACTTGCATTTTTAAGCACAATATAGTAAAATTAAAGACAGACATACAGCAAATTTTCAGGAGGTATTATTATGGCTGACATGTATAAAATCAGAACCAAAAATAAAGACGTGTTCCTGCGCGTTGCGAAAGGTCACTTTGCAACAATGCACAGCCACACAAATTACTATATTGATGTTACAACTCAGAAAACCAGACTCAGCGAGGCAACAGCCGTTGCAAAGCAGCTTGTATCGGACTATCGCGCCAACACGATAATCGACACAATTCTCTGCCTTGACGGCACAGAGGTTATCGGCGCGTGCGTTGCGAACGAGCTTACCAAAAACGACTTTCTCAATATCAACGCACACCAGACGATTTATGTTGTATCGCCCGAGTTCATCGGCGGCGGTCAGATGATTTTCCGCGATAACCTCATTCCGATGCTCACAAACAAGCACGTTTTGATTACCGCGGCTTCCGTTACAACAGGAAAGAGCGCGCTTGCGGCAATTGACGCCATCACCTACTACGGCGGAATTGTTGTGGGCGTATCGGCGATATTCGCGACGGTAGATAAGTGTGACGGTCATCCTGTTCATTCGATTTTCAATCCGCATGACCTCGGAGATTATCAGAGCTACAAGCCTCACCTCTGCCCCAACTGCCAGAGAGGTGAAAAAATCGAGGCGCTTGTAAACAGCTACGGATATTCCGCCCTTTAATTTGAAATCAACTGCCGTTTCACGCGTTTGAAGCGGCAGTTTTTTATCAAAAAAGAAAATAAATTTTAAAAATCTATTGACAAACTCTTCGAGATATACTATAATAATACTTGCTGATTTTGACAGCATACATGGCGGAATAGCTCAGCTGGCTAGAGCATTCGGTTCATACCCGAAGTGTCGTAGGTTCAAGTCCTATTTCCGCTACCAAATTCGGCCCGGTGGTCAAGCGGTTAAGACACCGCCCTTTCACGGCGGTAACACGAGTTCGATTCTCGTCCGGGTCACCATGAGCCCCTTACAAAATGTGAGGGGCTCGACTTATACAAATTATTTCGCCGGTGTGGTGGAATAGGCAGACACAAGGGACTTAAAATCCCTCGGTTATTGCAACCGTACCGGTTCAAGTCCGGTCACCGGCACCAGTATGAGTGTTCATAACGGATTTATGTTATGGACACTCTTTCTTTTTTTCGGATTGTTTTTTGAATTTGGCTTTATAAATTCTATGCTCGCTGAAGCATTAGACTAATAGATTGAAACTACTCGTCTAATGTGTTACAATTAACTAAATTAAGACGAATTTATCTACCCGACACTTATGTCTACCGCATAAAAACGGCATTTTCTCACTTTATGTCGTGTTCAAAAGCTGCGGTTTGAGTTATGATTTTTGTCAGGAAAGGAGAAAAAACGTATGGATCAAAAAAGAATCGGCTCATTCTTGCGAGAGCTGAGAACAGAAAAAGGCTTGACGCAGGAACAGCTCGCCGAAAAGCTGAACGTTTCGGGCAGGACTGTGTCACGCTGGGAAAACGGCAACAATATGCCCGACTTATCAATCATTGTTGAGCTTGCGGATTTTTACGACATTGATATACGCGAGCTTCTTAACGGAGAAAGGAAAAGTGAGAAAATGAACGAAGATTTAAAAGAAACAAGTTTAAAAATGGCAGATTATGCAGAAGCAGAAAAGCAATTACTGACTAAAAGATTATGCATATTCAGTTTAATTGGATTGCTTTCTCTTTTAACTGCATTGGTATTTGTCGGACTAAAATTTGAGCAAATAAATGCTTTGCTTGAATGTATAGAATATACATGCTTTGGTCTTGCTGTTGGGGCATTGATTTCAGGTATATTCTTCTCCACAGGTGTGCTCGCTAAGATCAGAAACAATCCGAAAGGAAGAAGATTTGCTAAATCAATCGGTATTATTGCCGCTATAATAACAATTATATGTGTAGTAATATGCGCTGTTCTGTCTATTAAATAAATCCGCAATGAACACTCGCACCATAGAGAGTGGTTTATCTTAAGCCGCTCTCTTTTTCTTTAACTTAACTTAAACTTTTCAAAAACGGCTTAAACACTGGGTTTTTGAGCACCTTGAAAATTAAGTTGAGAAAAGTTGACGAAAAGAAACTGCAACGAGATAAACCAACAATTAAGCAAATGTAGGCTTATAAACCTACAAGTAAACCTACAAAATAACCCCCAAAAATTTAAAAAACAAAAGAACCATACACAAAGGATTTGTTTCGCTTCGCCCTCTGTTAACCGCAGAGGGCTGTTTTTTATGTTCAAGGGTGGGAAGGTGGGAATATAGATTACCAAGACCTTTGTGAATGTATTGGGTGTAGAAATTATTACAAACAAATAAAGGAAGCCTTCCCTCTCTTGGATATTTTTTTAAAAGAATTTGGTGTTGATATAGAAAAGCCTGATGAAATTGAATGGCTCAATAATGAAAATAAAATTCAATATATTATGGCAGGGTATACTGTTTGCGGTAAAACAGAAAAGAACGAAGAGCTTCAGT
>Ga0326513_10001300_pt1 | contig 19998 bp, 8 predicted proteins | sample 2_2465_0518_D_FD_203654 | JGI IMG/M metagenome (GOLD analysis project Ga0326513, IMG submission 203654) | Bovine rumen microbial communities from UC Davis, California, United States - 2_2465_0518 | ecosystem: Host-associated > Mammals > Digestive system > Stomach > Rumen | place: USA: California... | reverse complement strand
TCACATGCACAGGGGGAATGAGGTCGATGCTTCCATCAGCTATGCCGATTATTATTATCTCGAATCCCTGGTCCGCCTCCAGCGGCTGGAGAGGGGAGAAAAAGCAATACCAAACAACTAATCATTAATAACTAATTAAAACAACAACGGTATGAAATCATTGTTCAGAACGACCTTGCAGGTCACTGTCGCGATGCTGGCGCTGTTCCTGGGAACAGCCGTCCATGCACAGCAGACGGTGACGGGCAAAGTGGTAGATGCAGGCGGCCAGCCGATCGTCGGTGCTACTGTCCTTGTAGCAGGGACGACGAACGGCGTCATTACGGCAGGTGACGGAACCTTTTCCCTCCGTGCCCAGGCCGGTACACCTGTGGTAGTCTCTATTCTCGGTTATCAGGATGTCCGCACAACGCTTCAAGAAGGCATGGTCGTGACTATGCAGGATGATGCGGAAATGCTGGAAGAAGTCGTCGTCGTCGGCTTCGGTACCCAGCGGAAAGCGACATTGACTGGTTCGGTTGCTTCCGTTTCCGGCGAAATACTGGAAAGTCGCCCTGTCTCCAATACGACGATTGGACTGCAGGGACAAATCCCTGGTCTGACGATTACCAGGACGGCGGCGCGTCCTGGTAATGAAGGACTGGCTATTCAGTTGCGAGGCGCTTCTTCCATCAATTCTGTGGAGCCTTTGATTATCATTGACGGATCCCCGGCCATTAGTACAACGGAATTCAGTTCCCTCAATCCGAGTGACATAGAAAGCATCTCCGTCCTAAAGGACGCCTCCGCTGCAATTTACGGTTCCCGTGCTGCAGGTGGCGTTATCCTGGTGACGACCAAGAAAGGGAAAAGAGGGGAGAGCCTGAAGGTAACTTACAATGGAATGGTGACAGTTAATACGCCCGCCAATATGATTCCACTGGCCGGTATGGGCACTTGGGCTACCAAACTGGTCGAAGCTTCCTATCAGGATTATGTACAGTCAGACGGCAAAGGCGGGGAAGTATGGACACAGCGGTTCCTCCCGCAGTGGAAAGACGTAATTACAGCCAACGGAAAAGATATCCATCCGAATTTCTCTGATGCTTCGGCTACCAAGGAAAACTACACACTGGCGGACCGTATGGCGGAAGGGGTCGGTTTTGAATTCACCGATTCGAAGGGCATCCTTCATTATTATGATTCCAACAATTGGCTGGATTTACTGTATGGTCCTACCCTTTCCACGCAGCACAATGCATCGGTCCAGGGCTCTACGGACAGAGCACGATACATGGCCTCCATCGGTTATGCCAATGACCGTTCCATCATCAAGGCAACCTATGACGGTATCAAGAAGTACAATACCCGTGTAAATCTGGATTTTGATCTTACCAAGTGGCTGACATGGTCTAATAACCTCTCTTATGCGACCAGTTTCGTCGATTCTCCTCGTGATGGATTGGATGGCTTGAACTCCGGAATGTATGATACCCCTTCCGCACCGGCCTATACTCCGGAAGGTTACTTCTACGATTTCTACGTCATCGGCCGTTCTCCGCTGGCTGCCATGCTGGGAGCAGGACGGACAAAAACCGAGTTTGAGACTTTCCGTTACGGGACGACCCTTACGGCAAAAGTCACGAAGGATCTGAAACTGACGGGAAGTGCTTCCCTGACGCGTAACAACAATCTGAATACGGAAACAAAACTGACCTATGAAGCGGCACACTGGAAGAGCTCTCAAGGCATAGTAGTCGTGAATCCGGGAACATCTCAATATGTTCAGGAACGGATCCAGCGGACGTTCTATCAAAACTATGTCCTCCAGGCTGATTATACCCATTCTTTCCTGAATGCTCACAACATCTCGGCCATGATCGGTATCAATGCCGAAAAAAACGTGTATAAGAATGTGACAGCCAAACGCACCAATCTTCTGTATGAGGGCCTGTACGACCTGAATACGGCTTCTTCTGAATCAGCGAATCAGACCATTGCGGGTGGCTCCCATGCGAGTGGTTATTTCTCTTATATCGCCCGCTTCAACTACGATTACAAGGGACGGTATCTTTTTGAAGCCCTAGGCCGTCGTGACGGAACATCCAAGTTCCATCCAGACTATCGCTGGGCGAACTTTTATGCGGTTTCTGCTGGTTGGCGTATTTCCGAGGAGAAGTTCATCAAGGAGAACCTAGCCTGGCTGGACAACCTTAAGGTCCGGGTATCTTTCGGTAAGACCGGCGGTGCTATCTCCAGCCTGGGTAATTATGACTACCTGGCCACCATGAATACGAATGGAACCTATTTCTTCGAAGGAGGTAAAACTGGAACGGCCGTTTTGGGTGCCATGACGGATTATAGCCGTACGTGGGAAGTTTTGCAGAATTTCAATGCAGGTGTTGATTTTTCTTTCCTGCAGAACCGTTTGACCGGCAGTTTCGATTGGTACCAGAAACGGAATGACAACATGCTGACCCAGATTACTTATCCGGCTGTCCTTGGTGCGACGGCCCCTGCGACGAATAGCGCGAAAATGCGAGTCAGAGGTTGGGAGGCTCAATTGGGGTGGCAAGACAGGAAGGGTGATTTCTCGTATTGGGTGAATGCTACTTTAGCCGACAACCGTTCTCTGGTTACCGATTTCAGCGGTACTGACATATGGGCTGCCGGACGGGTTGCGGTACGGAAGGGTTACCCGCTCAATTCACTCTTCGTCTATAAGACGGATGGATATTTCTCATCCTATGAAGAGATTGAGGCCTATTACAAACAGTATGCGAATGCGACCAGTGCCCTGGGGGGCGTCGCTCAGACCAGTGCCAATACGCACCTTCGGCCAGGTGATATCAAAAAAGTCCTGATACTGGACCCGGCCAATGACAAGACGGAAGGTAAGGGCAATACGGGTGGTGCAGGTGACGTATACTTCTATGGAGATACGAACCCGCATTATACTTTCGGCCTGAATATCGGCTTCCAGTGGAAAGGCTTCGATTTCTCAACTTTCATCCAGGGTGTTGGCAGTCTCTACCTGATCCGTGGTGGTTGGGGGGACAATTCGGGAATGAACATGTGCGCTTTCTACCGTAATTACAACAATATTCTGACCACTCACCTGGATACATGGACTTGGGATAACCAGAATGCGGAATATCCCCGTCTTTCTCTCCAGAATAACAAGAACAACTGGAATATGAACAACAACGATTCTTCCATTCAAAACGGTTGGTATTCCCGCGTGAAGAATCTGACAGTTGGCTATACCCTTCCCAAGAAGTGGATGGACAGACTGGCAATCAACCGTCTCCGTGTGTATTTCTCGGGTGACAATATCGCTGAACTAACCGGTATCTCCGATGGATACGACCCGGAAAAGAGCACGGCCTCCCGCACTTCTCTTCCTTTTGCCCGAAACTGGACGTTCGGTATTGACTTGACTTTCTAAAAGACGGATGATAAAATGACAGGAAATATGAAAAAGACATTACTTTTTGCCGGCCTTGTGGCCGTGTCGCTCGCTACCGTTTCCTGCACGGGGTATTTCATCGACCTGCAGCCGACGGATACGCAGACTGAGGCAAATTTCTATAAAACTGCCGCACAGTTCGAAGCTGCTGCCAATGGATTGTATTCCATTAGTTTCAGCCTGGATTCCGATACAGAGGCTTCCGTAAGTGGATACAGTGCCAAAGTCAAAGGAACAGAAGCTCCGGGAAAATCGAATGGAACCTGGACCACCGGTTATCAGAACCTGAGAAAATGCAATGTGCTTCTTCAGAAGGCAGAGGAGTATGAAGGAAAGGAAGACATCGGCAGATGGATCGCTACCGCACATTTCTTCCGTGCTTTCAATTATTTCAACCTGCTGAGAACTTTTGGGGGTGTTCCGATTGTCAATAGTGTGCTTTCGACGACTTCGGAGGAACTGTTTGCTCCCCGGAACTCCCGTTATGAAGTGTTCGGCCAGATTATCAGCGACCTGGACAAGGCTATTGCCGGCCTTCCCGACGAGTCTTCTTATGACGGACATATTACTAAACAGGGAGCCCAGGCCTTCAAAGCCCATGCCCTTCTTTTTGAAGGAACGTGGGAAAAGTATGTCGGAAATTCAACGGATGGTGACGGCGTCACTGCAGGAGCCGGCTCCGCCAAGCCAGAAGGCTATCCGTCCGTGGAATCCATGATTTCGGAGGCTGCTACCTTGGCGGAAAGCGTAATCAATTCAGGAAAATTCGAATTATGGGGGGATGCCGATGATAAATGGCGTCCAATTGCATACAATTACCTTTTTAACTTGGAAGATGCCGAGTCCAATCCGATGGGATGGGATGAAGGACACAATAAGGAGTCTGTCATCAAGCGGGCGTATGATTTCGCTTCCGGTGTGAAAAACGGTGCCCAGCATACCCATAATATCTGGGATACCTTCGACCAGCACGGCCGCGTCTCGTTGGAATGGATGAATGCCGCACTCTGTACGACGGATGGGCTTCCGTATCTGTACTCGGTTAATTACAACGGGTATAACAAGATGGATGACCAGTTCAAGAACAGGGACTACCGCCTGACCTCCACGGTTCGTATCCCGGGACATACGTATTTCGATATGGGAAACTATGGTGCGGATGCCTCCCTGTATGCAAAGGCGAACTATGTGGACAAATTTGATTTCCCGGAGGTTTGCACACCGTACTATCCCAATGTGACAAAGATGGGAAATTCCGGTTTTGGTGACAGGAAGTTTACGTATGAACGTCTGGGACGGGCGGATAATGACGAATCCTTCACCTATTCGCTGATCCGCCTGGCAGAGATGTATACCATCTATGCGGAAGCAAAATGCGAGTTGGGGAACGGCTCTATTTCGGATGCCGACTTAAACAAGTCCATCAATGTCCTTCATCACCGGGCTGGCGTGGCACCGATCAGCAATGCTTCCGTTTCTGCGGCCAACGTCAATTATCAAAAGAATACTGGCCATGCAGGCAATCTGACAATCATGGATCTGATCCGTAATGAGAGTTTTGTCGAATTCAGGAATGAAGGGAAACGCTTCTATGACCTGCTTCGATGGGGAATCGCCGAGAAGAACCTCAATACCAACCGGCTTGGAGTTGTACTCCAAAACCCTGACGGAAGCGACACGGAGATCAAGAATTTCAGCTATGTCGTGGGCGGAGCAACGAAGGAGTGCTATTCTGAGCAGTTGAACGTCTATGGGCTTGAAACGCTTCCTGATGGGGCCCAGGCCCTTATCGTGAACAGTAAGGGAGAGACGGGGATGACGCGCTCCAACTATTTGACGCCGATTCCGCTGGATGAGATTGCTCTTAATCCTGCCTTGGTCCAGAATCCTGGCTTCTGATACAATTGATAGATCTCGGGCTTGTCAGGAAGATGACAAGCCCGTTTTTTTGAGTGATTCCCGTAGTTGGAACGTATTATATCATAATTACAAGTTATATGAGGCTGATGGTTAACAAAGCACTGACCTGTCTGCTGCTTACCATTCTTTTGAATGGTTTTTCCCCTGTCTCGGCAGAATCCCATATTATGGCTACCCAGGAACGGGTCGATGCCCTGAAAAAGAGAATGGAATCTGACAAGACGACCAAGGAAGCATGCAATCAGATTATCCGACACGTAGACGAATCCTTGAAGAATAACGGTCGGCGCTTTCCCCAGCAGGACCTGTGTCTGGCCTACCTTTTGACTGGTAAAAGTGCGTACGCCGAGCAGGCTCGGGAAATAATGCTCCGTGAATGCCAGCGCGACAAATGGGTGAGCGACGACATGCTTCGCCGGGAGCCGGCTTGGAATTCGGAGATGAGCACGGCCAGTACGGCATCTTCCGTGGCGACCTTGTACGACTGTTTCAAGGAAACCCTGTCGGAAGAGGATCGGACTTTCATTCGGAATAAAGTGTTCGAACTGGGTATCCTTCCAACCTTGGGAGACTGGCTGCTTGATGGCACGCGCATTCATTCTCTGAATTCGATGGGGCATAACTGGTGGTCCCATTGTGTTTTCAACGCCGGAACGGCTTGCCTGGCTTTCGTGGGCGAGGACAATCGGGCTCAGGCATTGGTGGATGCCATCGATGCCCATGTCTTTGAGTGGTTTGATTTCGGAGGGGACCGGCTTCAGAATAAACCCAGGACATACGACCGGGGCGGCATGTACGAATCTGTGGGCTATGCTGGAGTCAGCAATGGAAGCTATCTCCGCTACCGGTTGGCTTGGCAGAATACGTATCCGGACAAGACTCCGGAAGACATTCCGTACTTGAAAGACATTGCCCGTTGGTACATGGACGTCTGCTATCCCCGTACTGGACAGAATTACAGCATTTATTTCGGCGATTCCAATCTGATCAACAACGGGGTGGAACCTGTCAAATACCTGACGGCACTGGGATATGGGACTCCGGAAACGCGCTGGTATCTGAGCTTGTTCGAACCCCGCCAGTCCGCTTTTGATTTACTGTATCCAGTCGATCTTACCGGAGCTCCTGAAATCCCTGACCTGCCTGCTTCCAGCCTGTATGCGGAGAACGGATGGGGAATGCTCCGGAGTTCGTGGGAAAAAGATGCGACGCTGCTGGGGGTGGTCTCCGGTCATACATGGAACCATCGGCATGCCGACTGCAATTCTTTCGTGTTGTTCCACCGGGGAGAATACCTGATCAAGGATGCCGGCAACTGCAGCTATGGGAATCCTTTGTACTCTTCCTATTACCGACAGAGTCAGGCTCATAATGTCGTGCTGTTTGACGGGAAGGGACAGCCGAAGGAACAGGAATATGCCGGTTCGATGCTGGACGGCCACCTTCAGGACCTTATAGATGATGGAGATATCAAGTATCTGCTGGCTGACGGGTGTGGTCCGATGGCCCGGACCCTTTCTCGCAATTTCCGGCATTTCCTTTGGATAGACCAGGTAATACTGGTCATCGATGACCTGAAGGCATATGATGATTACGGAATGTATGAATGGCTTCTGCATCCCGAAGGAGAGTGCCGTAAGCAAGGGTTGGATCTTGTCATAACGAATGGAAATGCCTCGGTGAACGTCCGTCCGCTTTTCCCGGAAACCTTGATCGCGACCGGCTATGACCACGATTTCCCGGAGAAGATGAAACTGGTTGCCCATGAGGCGCCGATTGCCCGGAATGAGAAGGAAACGGAAACGTATTATTCGATTGTCGCTCCCGAAAAAGCAAACCGGATGAAAGCGGTTACGGCTTTAATCCTCAAAGATTCTCCCGAAGACCGGAATCTGCCGGTAATTGAGAGAATCAATGGACGAAATCAGATCGGTGTCCGGATTACCTGCAACGGAACGACGACGGAAGTCTATGTCAATGAACGTGCGGATGGACGATTGATGCACCTGAATAGCGTGGAGGAGTTGGGTGGATTTCAGACGGATGCCTACTTGCTTGCTTTCACCCGTCCGGAGGGGAGTGCGGCCACTCCGGACAACCTCTCCCGTTGTTTCATCGCTTATGGCAGTTTCGTCCGCCAGGGAGGAAAGAGCCTCTTTGAATCACAAAGTAAACAAACCCTTGTTATCAGACCATGAAAAGGATATTGCTTCTTCTTCTCTTCCTCTCCGGTACAGCATATGCCGGGAATGAAGGCCATCTCGATGTGTACCCGGCTCCAGACGGGGCTGCCATGAATGAGGACTTCAAGGTAGAAGTCCGTCTTCCCGGCGGACAGTGGCAGACTGTCGAAACCTATCTGGTCCAGGTGGATGAGGTGCGGGGAACTACTCATCATTTCGAGGACGCTTCCATGGCCTACTTTGATTTCGAGGGGCAGGTGGAGGTGCGTGTAACACATGTTTTGGCAGACATCGCTTCCGCCCGGGTGCGCCCCATTTCCTACGGCATTGAAACGAAAGTGGCAGGGAAGTCCATGACCTTCACGCTGGATCGCACCTGTAACCTGTCAATAGAAGTGGATGGGGATATTTTCCACAACCTCCATTTGTTCGCCAATCCGGTCGATCCGAACCGGCCTGAGAATCTGTCTGATCCGAATCTCATCTATTTCGGTCCTGGAATCCACCGGATTGAAGGGCGGAGGAACGAACTCCGGATCGAGTCGGGAAAGACCGTCTATGTCGCAGGGGGGGCTGTCGTCCTGGGAACCTTGCATGTGGCCCGGGCAAAATCGGTGAAGATCCTTGGCCGGGGCATTGTTCGGCCGGAGCGGAATGCACCAGGCGTGCAGATTTCCAATTCTTCAGATGTGTATGTCGACGGTATCATTACGACCCAGTTGCCGACGGGTGGCTCTGACGGAGTAACGATCCGGAATGTGAAGTCTATCAGCCATTACGGGTGGGGTGACGGGATGAACGTGTTTGCCAGCAGCAATGTCCTGTTCGATGGTGTGTTCTGTCGCAATTCCGACGATTGTACGACGGTATATGCAACCCGGAAAGGGTATTCCGGCAGCAGCCGGAACATTGTGATGCAGAATTCCACGCTATGGGCCGATGTCGCTCATCCCATTTTTATCGGCATCCACGGGAATGCAGAGGAACCGGATACCATCGAGAACTGCATCTATCGTAATATCGACATTCTTGACCATAAGGAAAAGCAGTTGAACTATCAAGGCTGCCTGGCTATCAATGGAGGCGACAACAATGTAATCCGGAACATTACGTTTGAGAATATCCGGATTGAGGATTTCCGGGAAGGGCAGCTGGTCAATATACGGATATTTTTCAATGAGAAGTATTGTAAAGCCCCCGGCCAATGTATCGAGAATGTCTTATTCAAGGATGTCTCGTATGATGGGGAGAATGCAAATATTTCTGTGATAAGTGGTTATGACGCGAATCGCAAAGTGAGGAATGTCCGTTTTGAGAATCTTAGGATTAACGGCCGGGTCATTTCCGACGACATGCCTGGCAAACCGGCTTGGTACGCTACCGGCGACATGGCTCACATCTACATTGGCGAGCATGTGGAGAATGTGACATTCTCGCGTTAAATGACCTGCTTTTTCCTGTAATCCTTGACCGCCTTGTCCTTGACCGGTTCCGGCACGAGCCGGACGGCGGCGCCACCGGCTTTGCGGAGGCTGAATCGGAGGACGGTCGCGGCATTGACCCGGAACTTCGAGACGCGAACTTTGGTCCGGGTGGGGATGGACGCGTCACCGTCGGTGTAGATTTCGGCGATGTAGTCGCCTGCAGGGAGGAAATCAAGAGAAATGGCCGCATCGCGGGCTGCGTTGGTGATGGTGCCGACGAACCACTGCTCCCCGTGCCGGCGTGCGGTGGTGATGTATTCGCCGGGTTCCCCCTCGATGACTTTCGTATCGTCCCAGACGGTGGGAACGTCATCGAAGAACTTGAGTTCCGGTTCGTCTTGGCTGTCGGAAGGTTTATCATACCAGTACAGGACTTGGAGCGGGCTGTAATAGACGGCGGCCAGGGCCAGTTGATGGGCAGGTGTGGTCTGGATGCTCTTGGAGCGGGGAACGCCATGGGCGTCTTCCTGTCTTTCCAGCCGGCCGAAATCCTGGCGGTAATAGCAGATGGTGTAATCGGCCGGACCGGCTACGTAGCGGGTGAAAGGCAGCATCGTATTGTTGAACGCATCCGGGAATTCTTCGTTGCCGCGTACCCCTTCCTGGGTCATCAGATTCGGATAGGTGCGGCTGAATCCGGTGGGCCGGTATTCGTCGTGGATATCCACCATCAGATGGTGCTCGGCGCACTTGCGGACGGCTTCGTGCATCCATTTGGTCCATACCTGCGACCCGACCTGCACGAATCCGAACTTCACGCCGGCGATGCCCCATTCTTCATAAAGGGGGAGGATCTCATCCAACTGCTGTGCCAGGGCGCGCATGTTCACATATAGGAAGATGCCGATGCCCTTGGAACGGGCGTAGGCCACGACGGCGGGAAGGTCCAGGGCATTCGGATTCGGATTGCGGCGCGGGTCCAGGGTGACGGTCGTCGCGTCGGAGGCCTTGTCGTATTCATGTCCGTACCAGCCGGCATCAAAGAGGACGTAGCTGAGCTTGTGCCTGGCGGCGAAATCCACGACGGCCATGCCGCCTTCCGTGGTCAGAGTCACCTCCCGCATCATCTTTCCCGGCTTGATCCAGGACGGGTCTTCGATGGCACAAGGAGGGTTGAGGTTATAGAACAAGTAGTTGTGCTCCATGATCTCTCCCGCCTTCTGCCCGCACATAATCATCCGCCACGGAGTGTTGTAGGGGGCGATTTCATCGACGGGACCGTACATGGCTGCCGTCACGGTATTAGGCTTGTCGGCAAGGCGGAACTTGGTCCGGACATAGTCCACGACCTGTGCCTCCGCCAGGCAGGCGAAACCGCCTTCCGGGAGCCTGATCAGAAGAGGACGGTCGGATTCCCCGTCGCCCGGCCAGTCTTTAAGGGGAAGGAGCGAGTAAGGCGTCTGGGCGCGAGGGGTGAAATAGGCGAGCGTTCCCTCAGGGAGCGTGTACTCGGTGAATTCATCCGTGATGTGGATATAGGAACCAGCTGTCACCAGATACCGGAAAGCGATTCCCTCATTGTAGGCACGGATTTCCAGCCCGAGGACGGGCCGTCTTTCCGGGGAAAGGAGGCTGACCTCCCACGCCTTGAAATGGTCCGGGATGACCGCCCGTTCTCCATAAACAGGTTTCCAGGTCGTGTCGGTTTCCCCGAGGTCCCGGATTTCTCCGATCCGGAGCCCGTCCCGCATCGGCCTTCCGGCTTCGATTCCCAGGACAGAAGGGAGAATGACGGTTTTTCCGTCCCATTGCAGGGAGTAGGCCACTTGTCCGCTCCCATCATCCAGGGTCAGGACATACCGGGTATCCGGAGAGGTGAACACGGTCTCCTTGGCCTGCAGGGAAAGGGCCAGGAGGGCGGCGAGGCCGCACAGGAGGTTTCGTACGGTTTTCATCGTTCTTTATCGGTCAAAAGTGGTGGCGCCCCATTTCTTGTTCGGACGGGCGCCCATGTCCAGTTCCAGTTTTCCGCCCCGGATGAAATCGGCATGCGGAATTACGCAGTCGTTCCAGGGCTTCCCGTTCAGCACAGCCTTGCGGATATACATATTCTTATCGGAATTATTCCGGGTGAGGATCTCGAATCGGCCGCCGGGATAGTAGTCCGGGTTCAGCCTGATCGTAATCCGGTCGAAAAGGGGAGAAGTAATCTCGTACCGGGGTGCCGTACTGCAACCGCCGTCCACTTCGAACAGGCCGATGGCCATCAGAACGCCCAGGGCTCCCATCTGTCCCTGGTCCTCGTCATCCCGGTAACCGCCGTAGGGCGTAATGTCGCCATAGGCCGCCTTGACCTTGCGGACCCATTTCTGGGTGAGCCAGGGGGCGCCGGCATGACTGAACAGATGCGCCATCCCGGTTCCGGGCTGGTTGCCGTAATCGGTCCAGTTGTACTTCTTGAGGTCCGGGTCCGAACTCCGGAAGAAGCCGTTCGGCTCGCTGAGGCGGAACTGCTCGTCCAGGCGGCGGACATACTCTTTCCTGCCCCCGAACAGGTCGATGAGTCCGGGCATGTCGTGCGGGACGAAATGACTGTATATGGCGGCGTTGCTCTCGCAGAAACCGTCTTTTTCGGAGATTTCCAGTGGGTCGAACGCCTGCAGGAAGGATCCGTCTTCCATCCGAGCGTTCATGAAGCCGACGGCAGGGTCCCAGACATTCCGGTAGTTTTGCGAGCGTTCCAGGAAGAAATCGTGGTCTTCCTGCTTGCCCAGGGCGAGGGCCAATTGTGAGAGACACCAGTCCTGGTAAGCGTATTCCAGCGTCATGGCCGCTCCGGTCGTGTGCATGCCGGTGAGGCCGGCCCGGCCGTCCGGTACGTATCCCAGCGTTTCGTAAAACCGCATCCCTCCGGAAGATGCATCCCGGGCGTGTTCATATCCCGCATGGTCCCGGATCCCGCCCTGGAAGGCATTCTTCCGGAGCCCCTCATAGGCGAGTTCGGCATCGTACCCCCGGATGCCTTTGTTGTACGCCGCGGCGAAGAAACTCACGGCCGGATCTCCGATCATCACATACGTATAGTTCCCGCCGGAAGGCCCCCGGGGGATCAGTCCGCCGTTCCGATAGTAATCCAGCATCGTGTTGCAGAAATCGTCCACGATTTCCGGATAGGCCATCGTCCACAGGATGTCCAGGGACCAGTGGCTGCCCCACCAGGCGTCGAAATTGTGATGGTTGTAGCGGGGCTTGCCCGATGCGTCCAGGGGAATCTGCCGGATGACGGGAGCCGGCCCCGTCATGTCCATGTAATGGCCGTCGGCGTCACTCACGATGTGCCGTCCGAGCAGGGCGTGCCAGAGGTCGGTATACAGTTTGACCTGCTGCTCATGCGTCCCGCCTTCCACGTCGATCCGTCCCAGTTTTTCGTTCCAGGCTGCAAAGGCCGCATCCCGGGTCCTGTCGAAATCCCAGCCGGGAAGTTCCGCTTCCAGGTTTTTCCGGGCATTCTCCACGCTCGTATAGGAAATGGCCACCTTCAGGAGGACCTGCTCGCCTTCCTGCGTCGCAAAACGAACCGCCAGCCCGGCATCTTTCCCGGATACACGGGCTGGGCGGACGGGTTTCAGAACCTGCCCTTCCCGCCAGCAGACGGTTTCCGCCACCGGCTTGGACAGTTCGGCCCAGAAATAGACGGGTGTGTCTTTGGGGCGGCGTCCGGTCGCGCCCATGATTTCCCAGCCGGCGATGGTCCGGTCATCGACCATCCAGACTTCCGAATAGGTGGTGGGCCCATGGGCCAGGAAGGCGCCGGCGTCGAACAGAATGTAGCTTTCTCCGCTTGCGGGATACGTATAGCGATGGAAACCGACCCGGGTCGTAGCCGTCAGTTCGGCCGTGATATCATAGTCGTCGAGGTGGATCCGATGATAACCCGGTTTGGCGATTTCTCCTTCATGGGAGAAGGCGGACCGGTATGCGTCCATGCCCCGGTGCCCCTTGAACGGGCCGGTCGTGGGCATGACGGCTACGCCGGACATCTGCCAGTTGTGGATATGGCTGAAGCAGCGGACATGCAGGGAGTCATACAGGTAGCCGGAACCCCAGGAATGCGCCGTACCGGTATCAGGACTCAGGCTGACCATGCCGAAGGGAAGGCTTGCCGAGTCGAAATAGAACCAGCGGGAACGATGCGAATCCACGAAGGGATTGACTTTATCCACATAAGAATCCTGGGCGGATGCCCGGATGCATCCGGCGAGGGCAAGGATGATGAGGAACAATCGTTTCATGTCAATGGATCTGGAATGAACCTTTCAGGCGGATGTCGGCGGAGGAGGCGCCCACCATCACCTCGAACAAACCGGGCTCCACGGTAAAATGCATGTCCGCGTCCCAGATCCCCAGGTCCTGGGGCGTGAGGGTGAAGGAGACCGTCCGGCTTTCGCCGGGTGCGAGATGGATGCGTTCAAAGCCGCGGAGAACTTTCGTGTAGGTCGTGACACTGCTCACCACATCGTTGACGTAGAGCTGGACTACCTCGTCGCCGCTTCGTCCTCCTGTATTTGTTACCTGGCAGGAAACGGTGACGTCCCCGTCTGCCGATTGCGTGTCAGGTGTCACGGACAGGCCGTCATAGGCAAAAGACGTATAACTCAGGCCGTGACCGAAAGGATACAGGGCTCCCCAGACAGAGGTTTGGCTGGATTCGTCGGAACCGGGCTTAAAGGGGAAGGCGAAAGGAATCTGACCGACACTCTTGGGGAAGGTGACGGCCAGCCGTCCGCCCGGGTTGTTGTCCCCGAACAGGGTCTCGGCGACGGCCTGGCCGCAGAATTCGCCCGGGAACCAGCCGTGCAGGATGGCCGGGATATGGGCGTTGGCCCAGTTGATGGACGAAGCCCTTCCGTCCAGAAGCACCAGTACGACCGGTTTTCCTGTCGCGGCGACGGCCTCCATCAGTTCCTGCTGCCGGCCGGGAAGGTCCAGGCTGGTGCGGGACCGGTCTTCGCGGACAGTCTTCTCGTTACCGCCCAGCACCAGGATGACTACGTCCGCCGCCTTCGCCGTCCGGACGGCCTCTTTCAGGAGTCGCGCTTCTTCCGGCGTCTTTTCAAAGGACATCAATTCGCTTTCCGGGAAATGCGGGTCGATGATCTCGCATCCCTTGGCGTAGGTGACTTTAGCCCCGGGAAGAAGGTCCCGGATGCCTTCAAACACGGTTTTCAGGGGAGCGTTGGCCGGCCCGTAGCGGCAGATCAGCTGCTCCCGTTCATGGGCGTTGGGGCCGATGACGGCCACCTTTTTGACCTTTTTGGACAAGGGTAGGAGGCCGTCGTTCTTCAGCAAAACCATGGATTCCCGGGCCGCTCGGAGGGAAAGGGCCTGATGCTCAGGATTGTGTACCTTCTCAAGTGCGAGGTTGCCATCTCCCCGGTAGGGGTTGTCGAACAGGCCCAGCCAGAACTTGACACGCAGGATGTCGGTAACGCGGGCGTCGATGGTCTCCATGGACACTTTCCCATGGGCGACGGCGTCCCGGAGGGGAAGGACGAAGGATTCCGGCGTCCGGAACGTGGTCCGGATATTCAGCCCGGCATTGACGCACTGCGCCACGCCGTCTTCATAGGTCTCCGCCACGAAGTGCTTGTCGGACAGGAATTCGACGGCTTCACTGTCGGAGACTACATATCCCTTGAAGCCCCATTCCTTTCGGAGGAGGTCGGTCAGGAACCAGTGGCTCCCGCTCACGGGAATGCCGTCGTAATCATTGTAGGAACTCATCGTCCCCAGGGCTCCAGCCTCGGCAAAGGCGACCCGGAACGGCTCCAGATAGAGCGTACGCATCTCACGTGGCGCCACTTTCGGATCCGTGCGGGTTTTTCCGTCACGGCCGCCCACGGGGATGCTGTACACGGCGAAGTGCTTGGGCGTGGACACCAGCCGTCCTTTCTGGAGCGAAAGGACCATCTGCTTGCCCAGTTGTCCGACCAGGTAGGGGTCTTCCCCGTAACTCTCCACGCAACGGCCCCAGCGCGGATCCTGGGCGATGTCCAGGATGGGGGAGTAGATGTTCGTATAGCCCAGCAGGAAGGCTTCTTCGGCTTCCGCCTCGCCGATCCGGGCAATCAGGTCCTTGTCCCAGGTCGCGCCCTGGCCGCATTGGGCCGGGAAATAAGTTGCGCCCACGCTGCACAGGCCCCGGATCCCCTCATTGGTGAAATCGACGGGAATGCCCAGCCGCGTCTGTTCCACGAACCAGCGCTGGATGGTGTGGAGGGCGTCCACATGCTGGCGGAAGTCGGCGGCATAGGGCGAGTCGAACTGCGGATACCCGTTATGCTCCTCGTCGATGTTGCCGACGCCGTCCTTCCAGACCTCGTCTTTCCAGGCCGGTGTGGGAAGGTTGTCTTTCAGGACCCGTCCGGAGCCGTACAGGGTGACCATCTGACAGGTTTTTTCTTCCAGGGTCATCTGCGAGAGGAGGTCCCGGATCCGCTCCTCGACCGGGGCGGACGGATCTTCATAGACGTCTTTCCGGCCGTTCTTGTTGAAATCGGTCCATCCTTCATGGTAGATTTCCCCGCTTTGCCAGAACAGCAGGGACCCGAATCCGGGGTGGTCGCAGGTCCATCCTTTCCCTTCGGGACGGATCTGCTGCAGGACTTCGGCCGTCCACGGCATTTCCAGGTGCCTCCGGCCGACGTAATGGGCATAAGCGATCTCGAAGACGGAGCGGAACTGCCCGCGGGCCTGGGCGCTCATCTGCGTCCAGCGGCAGTATTTCCCGGTCTTGTCCGTCCAGGTGAAGAACGGCAGGTCGTCATGGCCCAGGTTGTATTTGGCGAGATACTCGTAGCAGGTCAGAAGGCGGTTGTCCAGGGCGCAGTACAGGTCCTCGCCCTGTTTCCAGGCCACTTCGCAGATCTCCGCCATACACCCCAGCCCGAGCATGCAGTGGGCCTGGTCCCGGCCACTCTCCTGGAGCTGCCCGGAAGGATGGGTGTAGTTGGGAAGGGAACCGTTGTCATAACCGGCATCCAGATACCTGTCCAGGGCTTCCCGATACAGGGCCCGGTCATCCAGGAAAACGCCCATGCCCACCATCCCCTTGAGGACGGACAAGCCCCAGTTCCCGTTTGTATAGGCCGGAGTCTCGTGGAACTTGGTGAAGACGGGAATGAATGCCTCCCTGAACATCTCTGTGGCCAGGCGGGTATCTTCCTCGTTCCAGCCTCCTTCGAAAGAGGATGCCGGGTAGGTATACCGCATGATTTCCGCGGCATTGACGATGATGAATCCCTGCAAGCCGGCGCACAGGGGATCGTCCCGCGGGGTGATTTCCCGGAGGACCGCACTGTAGGCCCGGATGATTTCCATTGCCTTGGATGCGTGGCGTTCATTACCGGTGACCGTCCACATGAGTGCGTTGTAGTAGGCTGCGTTGAAATCGTCCTCGCAAGGCGCTTTGGTGTAGGCGTATTCATCCGCTCGGGAAATGATGGGAAAAGGCCCCTGGATCCGGTAACCCGGAGAGGATTTGGGGTCGGAAGAGAGTTTTTCCCAGGAGCCGATGGCCGGCTGGGTGCGGTTGTCCACCAGCGACTTGATGCGGGCAAGGTCCTCCCGCGAATGGAGGATCCCGGGGTGGACGAAATCCTGTCCTTTCGCCGGAAGCACCCCCAGCATGCAGGTCAGGACTAGGTACAGGTGGATTCTTTTGATTCTCATGTCAATCAATACGGATGGGCGGGCGGATTTACTCATAACATCCAGAATATTTCCTATCTTTGAGTATTCCGGCCGGTATGTCCGTAAATATAGAAAAAAAGCGACAGATATGAAACGAATCCTGATCCTCCTTTCCCTGCTGCTGCCGCTGGTCCCTGCCCAGGCCCAGCGCAAATCCTTCCGTCCCGGTGAAATCTGGCCAGACGATAAAGGTGTGCATATCAATGCCCATGGCGGCGGTATTCTGCTGCACAAGGGCACCTATTATTGGTTCGGTGAGCACAAGACGGAGGGACGGGGGGGAAACCAGGCCCATGTGGGTGTCCACTGTTATTCTTCCAAGGACCTGTACAACTGGAAGGACGAGGGCATCGCGCTGAAGGTGAGTGATGATCCGGAGTCGATGATCGCCGACGGCTGCATCCTGGAACGGCCGAAGGTCATCTATAATCCTAAAACACGGAAATTCGTCATGTGGTTCCACCTGGAGCCCAAGGGAAAAGGATATTCCGGAGCGATGGTAGGGATTGCCCAGGCCAGTAAGGTGACCGGCCCCTTCACTTTTATCCGTGCTACACGTGCGACGCCGCAGATGTGGCCGGTGGACGTGAAACCTTTCCACAAAATACCCAAGGAAGGAGAAATCTGGAAAGACCGGGCGAATCTCTCGGCCGGCGAGCATCCGGATTCCGTGAACACGCTTGGCCGTGACTTTCTGCCGGGCCAGCATTCCCGGGACATGACCCTTTTCGTCGATGATGACGGAAAGGCCTACCACATCTGCTCGTCCGAATCCAACAGCGTGATCCATATCGCCGAACTGACCGACGATTTCCTGGATTTCTCCGGGAAATATGTCCGGGCCTTCGTCGGGGACCGGATGGAGGCTCCCGCGGTCTTCAAGAAGGACGGCCTGTACTACTTTATGGGGTCCGAGTGCACGGGCTGGCGTCCCAATCCCGCCCATGCCGCCGTCGCCCCTTCCATCTGGGGCCCCTGGACGCAGACGGGAAATCCCTGCGTGGATGCCGACAGCGAGACGACCTATCATTCCCAGAGCACGTTCTTCCTTCCGGTTGCCGGGAAGGAAGGTGCCTTTATCTACATGGGTGACCGCTGGCGCCCCGAGAATGCCATTGACGGACGGTATATCTGGCTGCCGGTGGAGTTTGAGAAGGGAAGACTCATCCTTCGCTGGCGGGACGAGTGGGACCTGTCCGTTTTCGACAAGTAAAGGTTTTTCACTATCTTTGGCCCTGGATGAAACGGGTAGTTTCCATATCGGTCCTCCTGATGCTCGGCACGCTTCTGCGGGCGCAGCCTCACTATGAGTTCCGGATGCTGGACGCCTCGTGCGGCCTGCCGGAAAACAATGTCCGCGAGGTCCTGATGCTGCCGGACGGACTCATGTGCATCCAGACATCCTCTTACCTCTGTCTCTACGACGGGGCCTCCTGCCGGAACTACCGCTGGGATCCCGTCGAGGTCCCTTATGCCGAGTACAGCGGTCAGGATCAATTGTCCTACGATGCGGAGTCGGAGCGGATACTCCTCCGATCGAGGGACCACTATTGGGCGTTCGACCGGCGGGAACACGTCTTCCTGTACGATCTTCCGCTACCCACATCCGAAAACGGGAAACCGGCGGACAACCTGTTCCCGACCGCCGTCTCCAGCCGGTCGGAAACGGCCGTAACCTCAGACGGTCAGCGCTGGTTCATGTCCGACAAACGCATCGTGCATTATGACCCGAAATCGGGACAGTTGTCGGAGGTAGAAGTGATTCCGTCAGGGAGCGACGATCTTTTCACGGCCATTGCCGTGGACGGGGAGGACAATCTCTGGGTGGGTACCGCCCGTTCCGGCGTCCGGATCGTGTATCAGGACGGAACCTCCTACCGGTTCCCGAGACTGGACCGTATTGACGGAAAACCGGTCTATCCGCATTCCGATATCTCCAAGATCTACGCGGACCCCCAGGGGGGCGTATGGATCGCCACCCAGCAGGAGGGCCTCCTTTACTGGCACAAGGACATTATCCGCATCCGGACGGTCAATGCGGCATCGATCCGGGAAGGGTCGATGCCGGATGAAAGCGTCAAGTGCCTGGCCGAAGGGCCGGACGGCAAGGTGCTGGTCGGGACGGTTCACGGCCTGCTCCGGTATGATCCGCATCAGCAGAGTATGGACATCCCGTACCGCGAATTGGCGGATGAACTCATCATCAGCCTCTATGTGGATTCCCGTTCCCGGATCTGGGCGGGGACTTTCTATAACGGGCTTTATTGCGTGGACCAGGGGAAGGTCCGCCATTTCTCCTACCCGCAGCAATCCAATGTGGACGTCTCCTATCAGCACGGAACCCCCAACCTGAACTGCGTCCGCGCCCTGAAGGAGGATCCGGGCGGGAATTACTGGATTTCGGTCTATGGCGGCGTAGGCCGGTTCGACCCCGAAACGGGCGAGATCCGTCTTTTGCGGGATTCCCATCCGGAGTTGGGCCGATACATGCTTGTACGCGATCTGTACTTGAAAGCGGACGGTTCATTCGTGGCGGCCGGCGACAACGGCCGGTTCCGCTACGACCCGGCCACGGACCGGGTGGACCGGATGGATACGGTGGACGCTTATTCCCTGACGAACCAGATTCTGGAGGATGCCGCCGGTCGTATATGGCTGGCTGAGTCGGGCGGGCTGAGCCTTCGGGACCCGATGCAGGGAGACCGTGCCGTGACTGAATCCGGGGTGGTGATGGCGTTGGCCGAGGATGGCATGGGCGGGTTGTGGGCATCGTCCACGAGCGGCATTTCCCGGATCGTGCTTTCGCCGGACGGGTCGCTCTTCCGGACGGACTACGGTCAGTCGGACGGGGTGGACTGCGGCGCCTTCTTCCAGCATTCCGTGCTCCGGCACTCGGACGGACAACTGTATTTCGGAGGGTCTTCCGGGTTCTGTATCGTGGATCCCACGGCCATGGCCCCTTCCGATTACGGCATTCCGCCGATGTTGACCTCTTTCCGGGTGGGCGGAGAGGAGCGTCCTGCCAAGGATGTGACCCTCGCGTATAATGAAACGTCCCTGGAATTCGCTTTCTCGAACCTGAACTATGCCAACCCCACGCATACGACTTACCGTTATATGCTGGACGGATTCGACAGGCAGTGGCATACCGTCACGTCGGTTCCCTTCGGGACGGCCGGTTACACCTATCTGGAACCCGGGAAATATGTTTTCCGCGTACAGGCGACGAACAACGGAACCGACTGGAGCCAGGAGACGACAGTCCCCATCG
>Ga0326513_10001299_pt1 | contig 20019 bp, 43 predicted proteins | sample 2_2465_0518_D_FD_203654 | JGI IMG/M metagenome (GOLD analysis project Ga0326513, IMG submission 203654) | Bovine rumen microbial communities from UC Davis, California, United States - 2_2465_0518 | ecosystem: Host-associated > Mammals > Digestive system > Stomach > Rumen | place: USA... | reverse complement strand
TCGTTCTCTTTCCAAGCACCATGCCCATTATGGTATGCGGCGAAAATATGCCACGGATCGACATACGCTATAACCATTTCAAGCGGTTTTGGCATCCCATCCTCCACCCTGTGCCACGGGGAGGCGGTCGGCGCATCGTCAAGCCATTCGCAAAAATCCATCAACGAATAATCACGGTCATACTGGCAAGACTTCATGTCCCGCTTGCAATCATGGCAATCAGAACCAAGCCCGTGTGCGGCCCTCAACGCCTGTCTGTCAATCAGTTCGCTCATTCCTGCACCTCCTCACAAATTTTCAAAAAATCGGGCCTAATCTTCTCTCTGATTTCATCCCATATGTTTTTATCCGCAAATTCGTGTGTCCAAATTGGACGGCCCAGTTTCTTTTCGATATACTCATGTACATCCCCGAAGTCACACATAAGAAACCCTGTATATGCACTCACCACGATAGCTTCATGCTTTGTCATCCTGCACCTCCCTTTCGCCCTTGCTACAAAAACCATCCAAACCAAGGTGCTGACCAGTTACGCAAAGATGCCCCCAACGACACTCCTTGCACCGCACTATCTCGCCCCGCTTCGGCAACTGCGCTTGCAGGTCTGCTATCTGATACATCAGGTCTTTGCATCGCCCTTCCCATGCCATCTGTTCCTCACCGAATATCTGCGTGACGGTCTTTTTCTGATCGGCTTGCAACGCCTCGATTGCATCGGCGGCATCGTATAATGCAATCTGATTGTCAAATAGCCATACAGCGGAAGCAGGGCGTGGGTCACGATGCAAATCCCGCAATTTCTTGACCAGTTCGCTGTAGTCCGTCATGCTTCTTCCACCTCCACGTACTTCTCCTCAAAGTCCTCCCGGCTCATGAAGACCACATCATTCCTGTTGCACGTATCGGAGTACTGATAGTTCACGATCCACAGTTGCTCCTCCCGTGAGAGCATGACAACGTAGTGACCGTACTGGAGCAGGATCATCGCCGCATAGATGGCGGCTTCGTAGCAATCAAAGACCAATTCGTTCATCGTTTCACCTCCGTCTCGTTGATGAAGTCCAGTTCATACTGCTCCTCTTCTTCCTTCGTGAGCCGCCGGGAGTAGCTGATGAGGTTGTGATACACCCGTGTGCCGTACTGGCTCCCGTAGTACACATTCATCAGCCCCTCCTTAGGCTGGCATCCGGGGCCAGCGCCCCGGAGCCGCATACCGTACAGATACTCTCTCACTCTTCCTCCTCAGGCGGCAACCGCTATCAGAGCGCAGATGACGATGATGAGCGCCAGTATCCAGATTGGCGAAAGCACCCACCACCATGACCACGAAATCACTCCGATCAGCTTGAGTGCGATGAACAGGATGGTCAGCAGACCGGGGAACCCGATGCCAGCGCCAGCGGCCTTTCCTCTTCTGTTATCTTCTTCCATCACTCTTCCTCCTCTTCATTCATCAGCGCCTCTGCCAGCGCAATCATGCCCTCGATCCGGGACACGGAGATGGATCCCTCAATGTCATCAGCGCCTTCGTCCTGCCACTTCGCAACCTCGGCCTTCACGGCCTTGTAGAAACCCTTCCTGATCCCGTCTTCTCCGATGTACCTATTCATTTCTCGCTCCTTTCGATTTTTGTGATGATGTCGAACACAGCCTTGCATAGGTTGTAGACTACTTGGTCTTGCCATATCTCGTTGTCGGCCCCGATGTGGCACATATCATCGTAGGCCCTGTTCTTCTCTTCCTTGAGTTTCTCATCCAGCGTGATATCCATTCCGTCCTCCTCATCCGTTGACCACGATCATCTTGACTTGCTCCTTCGGCACGTAGACCGGCTTGTTCCCGGCGAAGGGGTAGTTAGGGATTGCGACCCACTCCCCGTTGAGGATGAAGATGCTGCCCTTCTCGGCCCGGAAGACGGCCTTGTCCCCGGACTCAAGGTAGACCTCATACTCAACAATCGGTTTCTTCGTTGCTGTTGCCATCTGTGTCATCACTCCTTCCATCTATGTCATTTCTTGTCTGCATGACCAGCTTTGGGCACTCCCGGATGGCATTACACATAGGCCCGATCCAGAAGAGGCGTACTGCTATCACAGTTGCCAGCATCATCAGTACGTAGTCTTTCATTGTTCAGCGCTTCCTCCTGATAGTTCTCGGTATATCGGAACGTGCCGTAGCCATCGTATCCGTACCGTTTCTTGAAGTTCAGCCTCGCCCGTTGCAGCGATTGCTTGTACATGGCCTCGCTCTTGTAGAACGGGCACTCCGTGGGCGGGTTGGGGCATTTTGAGATTGTTGTGCCTCGGCAGAAGTCATCCCTCACGCCGTGGAACAGGAAGTAACAGGGTTCAATGTTCTTTGCCATGATTCTTATCCTCCTTCTTGGTTCATGGGTCTGGTTCAAATAGTGGGCAGGACTTTACGTGGAAGCTTTGTATCGGTTGCGACTCCGACATGATGAGCGTTGGCTCCGCATCCCAGCCGGGGACAGGCTCAAAGTTTGCGCTCCACGGACACTCCTTCACGGCCCGTTGGCAATCCCAGCACAGGGTCTGCCGGGTGTTGTTCTTGGTGTTGAGCGGACATTGTCTTCGCCCCTCCCAGTAGGCTTGCCGCTTCTTCTCGTTGATTTCTTCCTTCTGCTCGTCCGTCAGCGAGGCCCACCAGTTTCGCTTCTGTCGGCGAATCTTCTCACGCTGCTCCGGGGGCATACTCCTCTTGGTCGGCGGGGCCATGTCATTCACCGTCCTCCAGCAGCGCCCAGTTCTCGCCGGTGATGGCCTTGAGCAGTTCCGGGACGATAGCGCCGAAGACCCGCTCCTCCTTCTTCTCGGTGTCATGGCCTGTCCAGTACTTCATAAACTGGCCCCGCACCACATCCGGGTTGTCGGAGTTGACCACGTTGGCGTACCCCAGCCGCTCCAGCATCTCCCACACCTCCGGGGGGCAATGCCGCTTCGCTTCGTACTCCCTGACCGAGGGCTGGCGCTTCACACAGCGGTACGTGCGGCTCTCGACCGTCACATCGCAGTACTCCGGGGGCCGCTCCACGCATCCTTCCTTGAGGACGGTGTTCGTGCCGTACTTGCGGATGACCTCGGCGGCGATGCCCCATGCCTCGTCTGCGCTCATGCGCTTTGGGGCGGTCAGCCGGGTGGCATAGTCCCTGATCTCAGAGATGGACGGCGGGAACGGGCTGGTGGCTACTGCGGCCTTGACAGCGGCCTTGGCGTGGTCGAAGGGGATGTCCTCCAGCATCTCGGCCCACGCATCCACCATGTCCTTCGTGGCGTTCTTGAACGAGTCATCCCGTGGGAACAGGGACTTGATGATGGCAAACAGTTGAACGGTTTCAGATTTTGTCATGCTCTTCCTCCTCGCACATTGCGTACAGATTCCTCAGGTTGTCCAGCCCGTCAGCGCTCTCGCCGACCTCATCATCCCAGCGCTCTTGGTTCAGCCACGTTGCCGGGTGAGGCACGAACTGACCGCCGTCCTTCGTCCATTGGGCCGATTCCTTGACCCGTTGCAGCGCCGCCATGATGTTGTCGAAGGATGTCTTGGTGAGGGCCTTGGCGAACTTCTTCCGGGCATCCCCCTTGCCGACCTTCCGTGGGTACTCCCTCCAGAAGGTGTCAAATGGGTCTTCGATCACCACACCGCTCACCTCCGGGTGAGCAAGAGTATTAACCTCTCCTATACTATCCTTTACTAACCTATCCTTACCTAACCTTACCTGTGTATTCATTTTGTCTACAGGTTGTATACAGTTTGTAGACAATTCGTATACACCGTTTTCGGATTGGAGAAGCGCCCGTTCTGCTTGGTATTCCGTGGGTTTGAAGCGATCCTTGGCGATGTAGTTGTGTATCATCCAATGCCGAATGACAACCACACCGCTGTCAAATGGGATGACAAACCGCTTCATGATGAGGAGGTTCATGTCATCATTTGATGCTCCCGTTGACCTCATGATGCCCTTCGGCGATGCAACAAAACCTTCGTCATCGGCCCTCATGTTTAGGTCATAGTAGAGCAACCGGGCGCTCTGGGGCATATCAAGGAAGATATCTGTGTCGATGATCTTCTTCGATAACATTCGTCTCTCAGCCATCAATTCACCTCCGCTTTTCGCTTCCGTGCATCCTCGCACACTTCGTACTGTAGGATCTTTCCAATCAGCCATCCGCTCGTTGAGGACTTGCAGAAGATGACCTTGAAATCGTAGTGGACAGACCACCACAGGAGGCTGGCGATGAAGGAAGCCACCGGCATTTGCGACCGATAGTCCTTCGTCTGAATCTTCTCCCAGCTGGCCTTCTCGACCAGTAGGTAGGTCTTCACCCCGGCCTTCAGCAGCCGCTCCATCTCAGCTTGGAATCGCTCCCGCTCTGAGGTGAAACACGTTGCAAGTTCGTCAAGGCTCATCTTCCGCTCGACCGCAACAGGGAGACGGACGGTGTTTCCTTCGGCTGTCTGATACTCGACCATGTAGTCAGCCGCATCGAGAGCCTCCCGGCGGTACTGGTGTCCAAGCGTAGCGAGGCGCTGGGCCAGTTGCTCGGTCTCCTGCTCTCTGGTGTCAACGATGATGACCATCGAATCCACCGCCCGTTTGATCTCTCTGTCCGTACCCATCAGAAGGGGATATCGTCCGAACTGATGGACTCAAGGCTGTCGGAGTCGAGCGGCTTGGCGGTGTCACCGACCTCGGACTCCTTGATGTAGGCCACGTAGCCGACCTTCTTGCCGGTGTCCTCTTTGGTGAAGCAGGAGATGTGGACGATGACACAGGCCCCAGCCAACTCCTCCAGCTGGTAGTCGGCCCCTTCCTCCACGCCACAGGCGAAGGCGTACTCATCGATCTTGTTGACCTTGTAGTTGCCGTCCGCATCGGGCTTGAAGCGCTTCTTGATGATGCTGCCCTTGCATTGCTGGTCTACATCCTCCCTGACCTTGAACTGGAATTCGATGTACACTTGGCCTTCATCGTTGGCCTTCTCCAAGGCGCTGACAACCCGGCACTCATAGTCACCGGCGGGGATGATCTTGGCCTCAAACTGGGGCTTTCGTGCTTTACTGTAGAAACTCATTACCGTTCCTCCCATTTTTCTTGATAGATGTCGAAGAGTTTGTTGGTCTTCAGAAATTCATAGAAGATCATGATGTAGGGTTCGATGGGCGCTGTGTCGGCCCGGAGATACTGCTCTTGATAGTTGTACTTGCCGTCATGGATGAGGTAGATGAAGGTGTTGGCTTCCGGGAACAGACGGAAGTAGGCGGGGTGCTGGGTAGAGCGCTGGTACTTGCCGTACTCATACCGGGTGACCCGCTTCGTGTCATAGATCGTCCCGGCCCGGATGAAGTCAGCCACGCCGACCAGATTCCAATCGAGGCCGCTCACATGAAGCACCTTCTCTGCCCGGATTTGCGGGGTAGCGCCGTCCAGCAATCTGCCGAACTCCGTGGCGAACTCGTCCTCGCTTACCCCGCCGCCGATGACCTTCGTGACCTCGTCCTCAAAGCGCCGCCCCTCCTTCATGGTTGGCGTATCGGGTTCCTTCTCCCGGTTCAGCACCCGCAGGAAGCGGTCATATGCGTTGTCCGGGGATTCACCGTCTGTGGCATACATATAGCTTGCCAACAGGCTGTGCGTGATTCTAAGCAGCGACATAGGCACTCACCGCTTTGTCCCACTTGAGACCCAGTTCCTTGGTCTTGGCTTGCAGCTTGCCGCTCAACTCGGCCTTGCTGGTCAGAGCGTGTTTGAGGTTGCCCAGCTTCGCCACAGCCGCCGTAGCGGTCTCAGCATCCTTGATGGCGGCGATGATGGCAGACCCGGTGGCGAGAGTCTCATCGTAGACCAGCTTCATCGACTCAAACTCTGCCTGTTCCTTGGCGATGTTCGCATCACACCGCTCAAAGAGATCGGTCAGGAATTTATTGGGTGTGCCGGGGGTCAGTTCCGGGATCTCGATCTCACCACGGATGCCGTAGCAACCCTTACCGAAGGACTCCTCGGTCGGAGAGAAGTTGATGATGCGCTTCTTGCCCCGGATAGTGATCGTGCCGCCAAGGTCAGCGGGTGTCCACACGATGTCCTTCACCGAGCCTTCGCAGGAGAGCCGGGTCATGACCGTGTCACCCTTCTGGACTTCGGTGGTGTGGAAGATGATGATGACATTCTTGCCGTCATTCCGAAGCTTGGCTGTCAGCCGCAGAAACTCGCTCTTGATGACCCCGAACATCGCTCTGCCGTCCCGTGCGGCCTTCTGATCGGTGGCCCTTGCCCACGGCTGCATCAGCTGAACGAGGGAGCCGCCGGTGTCGAGGATGATGGTGTCGCAGTTTTTGTACTCCTCGGTCTCAAGGTCTGCGAGGAACTCATCGTAGCTGTCCTCCTCTGCCGTCAGGCGGCGATGCTCGGCCTTCACACGGGCGATGCCCTTATCGAAGTCGATGAGGAGCGGGTTGGGTGCTGACAGGGCCAGCGTGGTCTTTCCTACGCCGGGAGCGCCAGCGATGACGATGACATAGCGCTTGTTGACGAAGTCCGTCTTGATTTGGATGTTGTCTTTGATTGCCATTAGTATTCCTCCTTCATGTTGATTGGTCTGATTTCGTAGATGCTCTCAAGGATCTTGCGGTAGTCCTCTGCGATGCCGTCCAGAGCGCTGTTGTACTCGTTCACCACGGCCCCAAGGCAATCGTCACAGATGCCCCACCAGCGAAGGTACTTGTTCTTCTTGTTGCCGGGGCGCTCAAGGTAATGACAGAACTTGCATTCAAACAGTTCTACGTAGTCTGTGGAGCCGCACTTGCAACGGAACTCGGTGAAGCCATCATCGTCCGTGTGGATTCTCCCGGCGAAGTCGGACGGGTCATACTCGGCCCCGCATTTCTTGCACCGATAGGCATCAGCTTGCGACATCCTCCTGCACCTCCTTCTCATACAAGTCCTTGACCTTGGTCTTCTTCATGAACTCACGCATCTGGTGGTTCTCCTTGGCGTACCCGGCGAGAGCCGCAACTATGAACTCATCGTACTGCCGCCACCCCTCACGCTCGGCAATGATGTTGTGCCTCGCACGTTCGATGCGCTCCTTGCGGTCGGTCTCCAGCCGGTACTGACGGTTGTCGAGCGCCTTGTTGATCCAGCGGCAAGCTTGGAAGAAAAGGATGATGGCACACACGCTCACCAGCACCGCACCGAAAACCGTGGTTATGACCCGGCAAACGTGTTCGCTGTGGGTCAGCATCACATCAGGCATGGTGCATCCTCCAATCCTCATAGCTGAAATACCCGGCCTTCTCAAAGGACTTCAGAGCCTCGATCAGCCAGTGACGGGTGTCTCTGCGAAAGAGGCGACAAGTTCTATCGATACGGCATGGGCATTTACTACACACACAGTTGATGCATCCTCTCTGCACTGCCTCCCTGATCTCCTCGGTATCCATGCTCTCGATGCCGCCGCTTGGGGTCTTGCTCTTGGTCAGGTACTTCTCAATGTTCTTATGGTAGCCGTCCTCGTTGCCGAGCAGCTTTTTCGCACAGGCCATTGCGATGCCCTTCTCCGGGTCGAACTTGTCACCCTTCCTGCACTTGACCACGGTCTTCGTGCCGTCCGTCCAGAACACGATGGTGGCGGGGCCGCTGAACTTGACATCCTTGATGCGGCCTTCCTTGACCTTGACCTCGCACTTAGCTGGGAGCAGCCAATCCTCGGGGAACCCGAAGTCGGACAATTCACCATCAAGCACAAAAGAGCCAGAGAGCCATTTCCTGATTATCGTGTAGGCCCTGTCATAATCGATATACTTTGGCGGGACTCCAGTTTGTACATCACGCCGCACGTACACCTTGTCTCCAACCTTGAACTTACTCATGCTGCCTCCTCCTTAAATGCCAGCTTGCGAAGCTTGGCGATGATCTGAAATAGTTCGTTACTCACAGCCGAGTCCGTCATGCTCCGGGCCACTCTCGGCAACAGGGAGTCCAGTTGCTCCTTCAGCTGCTCCTGTTCCGTCATCAGCGTTGACCCGCAATGCCAGCAGTACCGGGCGTTCTCGTTGAGGGCCTTGCTCCCACAGCACTTGCAGATTCTCAGCTTCGCCGTGTCCTCGGTCGGCTGGGTCTCTGCTGTCTTGTTCTGGTCTACCATCCATACCCGGTAGTAGCTACCAGCCCGTCCCCGGTTCGTGAACTCAAAGTCGATGTACCCCTTCTCCTTCAGCCTGTCCATGCTCTTCGTGATGGCGGCGTTGCTGATGCCGTACTCCAGAGCGATGTCCTGCTTCTTCACCTCGGCCTCACCGAACTGGTCGGCCTTCTCCTTCAGTATCCGCAAGAGGTTGGTGTCCTCCGCAGAATGGTTCGCTGTCCTTGCCATTGGTTTCCTCCTTCGACTCCTTTCTTTTACTTCTTGTTGTCAATTTCTGTGTACGCTCTTGGCAAAAAAAGATAGCTTGGCTCAACCTTCAGCGCATCCGCAATCGCCACCAGAGTCTTGACCGTGACCTTATCGCCATCGGTTGTCTCCAGTTTAGAGATCACGGGGCGAGAAATGCCGCTTTTCTTTGCCAAATCCTCTTGGCTCATGCCAGCTGCCGTCCGCAACTCTCTGATCCTGTAGGCCATCTGCTCACCTCCCCGTCAATTTCTGTGGACAGTATACACCTATGTCCATCGCTTGTCAATACCCATGTACACAAAAATTTCATTGTTCAAATTTCGTTCATTTGTGTTGACAAACCGTGTTATCATGTGTATACTATAGGTAGTCTTTGAAGGGAGGTTGCGACATGAAGCTATCCGAGATCATCCGGGCATACCGACAGGAACACGAACTTTCGCTCCGACAGTTTGCCAATATGTGCGGCCTGTCTCATGCCGTCATCAACAATATAGAAAGAGAGAGGAACTCCAACGGCGATCCTTTCACCCCATCGTTTGAGACTCTTTCAAAGGTAGCAAGCGGCATGGGCATCTCCGTCAACGATTTACTGAGGGACATGGAGGACATGGAGATTTACTCTTCTGATGTTGATGAGATGAGAGACGAACTCAGGAACAACCCGGAACTGAGAATGCTGCTCTCCGCTTCCCGTGACCTTGACAAGGATGACATCAAGATGCTGATCGCCATCGCCAAGAAGATCAACAAGGAGTACGAATAAACTGTCCCTTAAACGGCATTGTTTTTTAATGAAGTCCTGCTATGATAAGGGCAGGAGGTGAGGCTCAACGATGTGTGAATATCTTGTGAACGAAGGAGTCTATGTGAACGTAGTCCCGCTTCCGGGGCGGGTGAAGGGTCTGATAAAGGCTGTGCCTGACGGGGAGTTGATTCTTATCAATGAGTACCTCTCCGAGAAGGCGAAGGCCGAAGCGCTGGCCCACGAACTGCGGCATCTGAGCCGGGATGACTTGTACGGAGAGCAACCGCTGACAGAGATTGAGAAGTTGCCTTGATAATTAAGCAAGTTTTCATTTTAGATTTTTGTAATTTAGACAAGAGGAGGTAGAGCATGGCAAAAGCGAGGAAGCGTGAGGACGGACGGTACGCTGTTTCTTTAACGCTGGCAGATGGCAAGCGCAAGTATTTTTATAGCACCGTCAGCCGTCACGATGCGGAACTGAAGAAGGCCGAGTGGGTCAAGCTGCACCCTGACCTGATGGAAGGCGAAAAGATTGATGGCAGGATCACCGTGGCGAAGTGGGCCGAGCGGTGGGTGGACAGCTACAAGAGCGGCCTTGAGGAGTCCACGAAGCGCTGGTACGTAGCGAACCTCAACGCTCTCTGCCGGTACACTTTCAAGTCCGGGGTTGTTTTCGGAAACATGAAGGTGGTCGATGTCCGGGCAACGCACCTCTCCGAGATCGTCAACTCCCTCGCCGGGAACAGCAAGAGCGATGTGGGGAGCAAGAAGCTGGTTTTGCGTGGACTATTTTATGCGGCACAGGAGAACGGCCTCATCGGTCTCAACCCGGCGGCGAAGCTTCCCAACGTGAAGGGAACCTACGAAGGCCACAGGGCGCTGACCCGGCACGAAGCTGCGCTGATCGCTGACCACTACCAAGGCCATGACTTCGGACTACCGGCGATGCTGATGATGTGGGCCGGGTTGCGGAAGCAGGAAGCTTTTTCTTTGAAGTGGAGCGACATCGACCTTGCCAACGGAGTCATCCACATAAGCCATGCGATGGATGTCCGCACGGGCGCTGAGAAGGCCACCAAGACCGAGAACTCCGTCCGGGATATCCCAATCTTCGCCGCCCTCAAACTGCCCCTTCAGAGGGCCTACAAGGGCCGTAGCGGTGAACTTTTGTTTGTGAGGAGTAACAGACAGGCGTACAACGAACAGGCCATCAGATGCCGCTTGGACAGCTTCCTGCGCTACCTCCGCAAGGAGACCGGGGAGGAACTCGACTTCAACTGCCATGACCTCCGGGATACCTTCGCCACGATGTGCTACGATGCCGGGGTGGATGTGCAGACAACAGCCAAGTGGTTGGGCCATGCCAACGTGATGACCACGCTCAAGATCTACACCAAGCTGTCCGCTGAGAAGCATGAGGAGTCGGTGGAACGGATGAACGATTTCGTCACGGAAGTCATGTAAACCTCCCGGAAAAGGAACGGTTGATATTTTTTCTGACAGCATAATGCTCTGAAACGATGAGTATTATGCTTTATTTATTTGCGAGAATAACGGCCCAAAAAGAGTGCATAACGCAAGCGTTTTTCTGAATACTGCAATCGTTTTTCTTGACCGCATTTTTGACCGCATTTCCTGACAGCATAAAAGTCCCCAAATGACAGCATTTTATCGATTAACGATAAATAAAACGATTGCAGAAAAAGGGCTGAAAAGTGCCAAATATCACGCTATACCGTCATTTTAACGATTCACTTATTCCGTGTATACGGTTGAGTCCTTCTCAACTTTTACCCATTCAAAAAGCTTAGATACCGTGGGCGTTTTCTGCTATTCGATCCCTGTTTGACCGCATGATTTGACAGCATTGACAGCACGAATATTTTAAAAGTGAATCGTTTCTGTGGAATATCCTATGCAAAAGCGCAAGCGTTCTTCATCGTTTCCGCTCGTTTTATGCAATCGTTTCTTCATCGTTTTTAGGCAATAAAAAAAGACCCCTCACGGATCGCTCCGCAAGGGGTCATACCTTTATTTTCTGTTTTGTTTCCTCCTTCAAAAAGAATTCCATGTTATGATTGATGTTACCAATAGAACCGTACCAAGCGATACTTCCACCGTTCCAAGCACCATCAATACTTGGTCTGTGTCTTTTCTTTTAATCTGGAACACCCCCATCAGCATCGTCAGCACGGAAGCACCGAGCATTAAAATGTGTATATAGATCGGTTTCATGTTTCTCCTTTCATCTTCTTCTCATACTCGATTCCCAACCGGGCCAGACGCTTCAACTCGCCCTGCTTGGAGGGGCAAGCGCTGATCCGCTCGATCAGGTCTGCGTCCGTTGTGTTTTGAAGTCTGACCGAGAAGTGGAAGGTGTTCTCTGACTTCCATTTTTCCTTAACCTTCTGGTACTGCTTCCGCTTTTCCTCCGTCATGTTCTTCACCATATCGCAAAACCTCCGATTGACATCTTTGGTACATTTTACATCCCCGACCAGTTGCCGGTCAAGCCTTTTATTTTTCATACGGTTCCTCCCAGATCGTTTCTATTGTTTCCGAATCGTAGTCGATGTAGTAGTCTCCCTCTGTACCATCCGCCCATTTGATTGAGTACTGGTCCCTGCCATCTCGCCGTCCCGTCCGGGTAGGAGGCCACAACCATTGTTTCCCGATTGCAGCCTCGATCCAGTTCCTTGGCGCTGGCACTCTCCTGTTCCACGCTTGGATCGGTTGCCACTCGTTCTGCCACCAGCCAGCATCAACCATTGCCATGCAGTTGGTACACAGGCAGCGCACCCGGCGCTGGTCAGCGTGATGGATGTACCACTCCAGAACCACCTCGTTACTGCCGCAGAAGGGGCAGGGTTTCAGTTCTTTGTTCTTTTTGATCTCAAGGGATTCGATGTACATGATTCACACCTCCTTACGGTCTATAGAGTTTTTCAGCGGAGTCGATGATGGCCTTCTTCGCATCTTCCGTATAGGTGATCCTATACATCCTGCTGGTGCAAGTGTCTCGGCGAATGTCGGTTACATAGACAGCGCCAGCTTTGCCGAACTCAAGGCAGAAGATCGTAGACTCCGGGGTGTACTTGTATGCTTTAGGGAATCCCTGTGCATTGATGTCCACGGTTGCCTTGCACCCTTCCATGTGCTTTCGCGGGATGTTTACCGTTGACAGGATGTGGCTTGCTTCGCTGACGATATCCCATGCGTAGATCGTCCTTGCGGTTGCCTTCCCTTCTGCGGCCTTCAGCGCATCCGACAACCTCTCGTTGCAAGCTGTTCTGAATGCGGTCACAGCATCGTCAGCGGCCTTCCTCGCCGGGGCATAGTTCCGGGTTCTTCTTACCTCCCGGATCGACTCGTCCTTCTCGTCCATCATTCGCTTCCACTCCCATTGGACATTCTCTTTGAGCATCTCTGCCTCTTGGTGAAGCTGCAACAATTCTTTGATGTTTACCTTTTTCATTTTGATTTCCTCCTTTTATTCTTCGGTTGGTAGTGTCCAGAGTTCGCGGGAGGGGTCCCACACGAAGGTGACACCCTTGTACTCCATCAGCCTGACCCCGTTGCGGATCGTGTGCTTCCCGTTGTACGCCATCATGTTAGCCTCGACCGTGAGCAGTTCCTTTTTAGTCATGGCAGATCGCCTCCTTTTCTTTTTCGATGTCTTCCCGGGTGAGTTCCTTCCACCCGATCTCCTCCTCGTCCTTGTATGATGGTGACCAGTACTCCACGTATTCATCGGTCATAGGATCGTACTTCATAACCTCCACGCTGCTGTCGAAGATCATCATGTTATAATTCTCCAGTTCGTCTTCCGTGGGGTTGAAGACATCATCCCATTCGTTTCTGGCCTCGACCATCCACATCACAAGAAGGTCTATCGCCTCGTTTTTAGCCGCTCCGAGGCTTTTGCAGCCGATTCCGTCACAGCAACTCGCGGAGTCCCAGCGGACGATCCACGGGTCTTTTTCGATCAGGCGCTGCTTGCTGATTGACAGGATCGCATTCGCGACATCGATGAACGGGTACTCCATCCCATCAGGATAGGCCTCCTTCAGGTCTGCCAGAACGTGCTTTCCCCACTCTCCACCATAGGTGTATTCATCGCAATCGTGATCCTTCAGGACCTTCCTAGCGTATTCGACTAGCTGTTTTTTCATTTTCTTCCCCTCCTTTTTTAGTAGTCCCAGCGGATGACCTCAACGGGACGGGCGATATACCCGGAGTCCCCAAGGCAAGCAGCGTTTTCCACCGCGTTGTAGGCAGCTTGGACAGCTTGGGCGATGGTCTCCAGTTGCGCTTCGGTGAGACGCGGGGACACGTTTTTTACCCGATACTCCAAGGTGTCCAAGGCTCTCCGCATAAAGGCGATCTGCTGAAGCTGGGGCTGGAGCCGCTCCGCGTTGGTGTAGTACCGGCCCAGAATTGAGTCATGTCGGGGGTAGATGTGCATGGTCATTTTTATGTCCTCCTCTTCTTCTTCGTTTTCTTCTTCTGGATAGTCCTCTGGTTCTTCTGCCCCGCACCAGTATTCACAGTTGACATAGTCCCCGTCTTCAGCGAAGGGACAGTAGTGCCGACCATCCGGGCCGGGGTCATCGCAGGGGGTGTATTGTTTGAGACTCATTTGTTGTTTCCTCCTTTTTTTTATTTGGCTGCGATCTCTCGCTCATATTCCAGATCGACCCGGAACATCCTCAGGGCCGCGGGCTTAGTCATCGGGCCAAACAGATTGACCCACATATCGAACGTTTCCCGGGTCATGCACTCATAGGTCATATCTCCGCCTCGGTTGTAGTGCTGCTTCGCGTAGTCCATCAGTTCTTCATAGGTGAGATGCTTTGCCATATTTCTGTCCTCCTATTTTTTTTGTTTTGCTCCTCTGCGTTCCCCTCCACCGGCGGGGCCACGGGCTTGGAACCGTCTCGGGCCGCATTAGCTGCCCCGGATCGCCGGGGTCTTTTGCTTAGAACTCACACCAAGACCTCCCGTGTCGAACCGCTTCCGCCGGGAGGGGATACGGCTTGCACTCTTCAGCGAATGCCAAGGCGTAGAACCAGCGGCCCTCTTTGGTATCGTACTTGCTCCCCTCCGGGATCATGGTCAGGTGTCTGTAGTCCTCCGGGTGTTTTTCAAAGCTGCCCCCGCAGACGAAGACATACCCGATCACCATTGGAGTCTGGCCCCGCTTGGTCCTGACCACCGCGACCCGTTCGCCTACTAGCTGCCGCAGCATATTGCGGCTACGGGTCTCTATCCACTTTTTCCTGCTGGCGATCCAGTAGGCGAAGGGGTACTCGTCTTCGTTTACAAACATGGCCTTCATTTTTTCTTCCTCCTCTTTCACATCAAACACAGTTCTTCTCCGTCCGCGGTGATCCCCTTCATGAAGTAGAGGAGGCCGCGCCTAGCGGCTGCGATGACCGCGCCTTCCGCTTGCTCCGGGATCGGAGTCGATCCGATGAATGTCCCGCGATCTGTCGGGGTGTCCGGGGCTTGGTATATGTCATACCTGACGAAGGCGTACGGGCAGTTTCTTTTTCTCTCGGCGAAGTTTTGCAGCAGCCGGTCAATGTCCTCTTGTGCGAAGTAGTAGCGGGCCATTTTCTTTTTCTCCTTCCTTCAGTACTCCATGCAGGTCACGGAAACAAACAGCAGATACAGGGCCTCCAGAACCTCCTGAATGGTCTTTTTTTCGGCCCCGGCCCGGGCCACGGGGACCCGGGTCTTCTCCAGCTTGGTGGTCTTTTTCATGGCGCTCACTCCCTTCCTGAGAACCCCAGCCCGGTGGAGTAGTCCCAATCGATCCGACCATCCTCATAGATGCCGCACCCGTGGGCCTGAAGCGTCCAGCCGCTGCGGGTGTTTTTCATGTATCCTTCACCCTCCAGAGGGAAGGACGGGAGGCAGATGAACGTGCCACCACCTTCATTTTCATAGGTCTCCCCGGGGGTCGGGGTAAACGGTCTGCGGGTCGCGTAGTATTCTCTGGTCTTCATTTTTTTCATGCCTCCTTAAAAATTTTGATGTTGTTTGTTTCTTCGTCAGGGTCATAGTCATAACCGGCAGCCTGAAGGACCCACGCGATCCCCTCCAGATACGCATATGCATGATCTGCACAATCGGCTGCCAGCCTAGCCCGTCCGGGGTTCCCCAGATTGGCCTCGATCTCCGCCCGGGCCTCATACTCCGAGGCCTCCCGATACTTCCGATCCATCTCCGCCGCGATGGCCTCCAGCGTCTTTTTGTTTAGCATGGTCCGATCCTCCTTTTTTCAAAACGTGAACCCGGTGAAAACTGCGGTGGACCCCTTCAGGAGTCTTTCGCGGCAGATGTCCGCCCAGTTATAGCAGCAGTACTTTTTTTCCTCCCGGCAATATGCCCCGCGGACCCAGACCTGACCGGGCCGGGGTTCTTCGATCTCCTTCAGGGTGAACCATTCCCCGGGCTTAAGGTCCCTGATCGTCTTTTTTTCCATGACTCCGTCCTCCTTCTCTTTATTTTTCCAGCCTGACCTCTGCCGCGTCCCGGCAGCGGGGGTCGATGATCTTCAGGACCCGGATCAGGTCCGCCCGCCGCGTCTCCTGATCGGTCATTATCCGCCCGTGATAGTCGCATGACTTCGCGCCATTTTTCCAGCGCTTCACCCCGTCCCATGTTTTGAGATCGTAGGACTTCGTGAACCAGCGCCCGAACTGGGCGAAGTCTCTGGAGCCGTAGCCGCAGACGGTCCCGTCTAGCCTATAGGTGGTGTATTCAATCTCCGTCTGGAGGGTCTCCCATCCTGCCCAGCGGATCGCCTCCGCCCGGGTCCATCCTTTTTCGGACAGTTCCACCCGGACCCGGTCCCCGGTCTCCCGGTTCCCCAGCCACTTTGTCAGGGTCCGCCCGTAAATGCGGACATTCGTGGTCTCTTCCCTGATCTCCTTCGTGGTCATCTTTTCCACCTCCTTCAGGCCCGGGGCTGGGACTCAATCAGCGCCCGGAGTTCTTCATACTGGGGGTCATCCGCTGCCCGGTAGCTGGTCGAATGCTCCACGAAGAGTACGAAGTCATTAGAGGAGCAGCCGCGGCAGTCTACGCAATGCTGATCTGGGTCGATCCCGCAGCGGCAAACATGAACCCGGTTCCCGGCCTCCTTCAGGGCAGCGTATGCCCGGAGAATATAGCCGCAGGGCCCGAAGTTGAACCCCAGACCGGGGATCACGCTTTTCACCACGTTCACATTTTCCAGATCAGAGAAGGCCCGCTCCGCGTCCCGGTTCTTCGTATAGGACCAGAACAGGGTTGACCGGCTGCCCCGGGCGATCTCACGCCATGCGGTCACATACTCAGGGGAGAAGAAGTCCCCAGAGGCGTGAATGCGGACTAGGGTGATCCGCTCCGCGGCGATCTGCGCGGCGATGGCCCGGGTCATGAAGTCCAGATGATCCCGGGCGATGATGGTCCGCAGCGCTAGCGCCCGGATCGTGGAGGCCATGCGATAGAAACCTGTCTGAGCGTAGCAGCCCGAGCAGGAGCAGGGACAGGTCCCCCGGACCGTGACCGGCTGCCCGTTGATCTCGGTTGTGTACTCCCCCGTCCCCGGGAGGGTGGAGAAGGTCCAAACGCCCTTGCCTAGCTTAGCGTTCCCGTTGACCAGCAGCGGGGCGATCCACCCCAGAGGGGAATTGATCTTGCCAGCCTGAAATTCGATCCCGTGGGCTGCGTAGATGGCCGCCCGGGAAAAACTGCCGCGGTTCGTGGTGGTGGTGGTCTTCATGGTCTTATCCTCCTTCATGGTCTTCGTGGTGGTCTCTGCTGCCTTCATCGCCCTGCCCTCCTTATGCGTCCCGGTTCTCATCATGCTGCTGGAACAGGAACCGGGAACAGGTCCCGAGAAACTCTGCTTCCTTCCCTGCGCTGGGTCCGATCAGGCAGGAGACGATGAAGTGCCCCTGATCATATCTGCGCCCGTAGGGAATGAACTCTGCGACCGGGTCCCGCATGGTCCCCCAGATGATCCCCTGCTCCCTACAGTAGGACTCCATGACCCGGAAGATGATGGAGGGGGACCCGAACTCCTGCCCAGCCTCACGCCTGAGGGACTTCCAGACCAGCGCCCGGTCCGGGTCCCGGTTCATCCATGGATCGTCTACGCAGACGCTAATGCGGATCATGACGGAGGGGGTGTAGAGGTGGCCCCAGCTAGTCCGAAGCGCTGCCTTCTCTGCCTCCGCCTCCTCCCTATAATAGGAAGACATACGGCAGGCAGCCTCTACTGCCTCTTCCGTCCCGTCCTCCTGCGGGTCGATCCAGATATTGACCGTGTCCCCGTTTACCCGGTTCACTTCCAGCCGGTCCCCCAGATCGGAGACCCACTCCCGGGGGTCCGTGTCGCTGGTATAGATGGAATAACCGGCCCGGGCGCTGCCCGCTTCGGTCTTCGTCACGCTGGGGATCATCTCCTGCGCTGCTTCCCATGCCTCCCGGCTGCTGGTGGTGTGTATGTGCTTCGTCATGTTCCTGCCCTCCTGTCGTGGTGGTCCCGGTAGCGGCCTGACCTCCTCCGAAGAGGTGGCCCGCATGGCCCCGGAAGTTGTAACCCCCTGCGGGGAGGACGGGGGTGTGCCCCCGGCCTGCCTCTATAATAGGAAGGGGTGTGCCCCCTGTCAATCAAAGTCTAAAACAAATAGACAAATTTGCGAAAAACGATAAATAATTCTACTCTGGCGAGACGGAATAGTTCAAGGATTTGAAGTATAAATAGCAGTAAAACTAAACTAAAAGTATAGTAATACTATCCCGGTTTAGCGTTCCTATACCAGAAGTTTAGCAGGGGTGTGCCCCCGTCCCATATATGAATCAATATAGGTCCTATATATCGAAAATCGAATTTCGCCTAGAATGCCATTTTCGGGGGTGTGCCCTATAGATATATCCTCTGGGGACGAAGACCGATCCTAGGCCCCTCTGAAGGCCCCAGAACGAATTCTAGCAACGGGGACCCCCGGCGGACCATCCCGGGCAGGGGCTGCGGCAGCGCTCCAGAGGGGAGGCCGGACACTTCACCACATTAAAGAGCTAAAGTGAACACGCTGACCTAGATGATCTACTATCCCGTATTATGTACCTGATATGCTATATTACATATACTAGATATAATACTATAGATAATATAATAATAGATATTAGTATATAGGACCATTATCATATCTATATAATAACTATATGCCACCAGCGGGCAGGGGCGGAGGGGTGGATGATCCCGGCAGCCGCTCAGGGAAGGCCCAGACCCCGGGAGGACCGGCCCAGCCTTCGGACCCCGATGATCCACCGGGCGGAGCGGATCAGGCGGAGCGCTGCCCTCCGGGAGGCCATGCGGGGCTGCCCTGCTGCCGGTGATCCTCCGGGGGTATGCTGTCAGGCCATGCGGTCAGATCGCCTCAGGCGATCAGGAAACGCCCGCCCGCCGGGGATATCTGACCGGGCCCCGGTTGACTATACATCAACCGTATATCGTCATTCGATATATCGGGGTACGATACTATGCGACACGGGGTATATTTTTTTGAGGGAGGCTTTACCTTAGGATGACCCCACCCACCAATTTTCGGTCAGAAACCCACGGCTCCCCCTACCCCTCTAACCCGAATGCCCCTGTGACCCTCTGTACGCCCCGTGAAGGCCCATTTCGTGCCTGAGTAGTGTATTTACCTTACCGGGGGTCAAACCGGCCTTAAATCGCCGCTGAGCGGCTCACACGGTGTTCGCCGCAATATATAGGTGGTCAAGGCCATCCCGCACCACCATATCTTGTAGTTAGTCTTCTCTAACCGCCGCACTCAGGAAGGAGACGGGATCTCTCTGTGAAGGAACGGTTCTCCCCTCCCCCGGTTCCGCTGGCCCCCCTCCCCACCAGTTAGCCATCTCTAACCGCATCATTTTCGCATCATTTTGACGGCCTGATCGAGGGTGATGCTGAAAAAAATGCCCAGATTTAGGGAAAAATACCCTCTTCCTTCCCCTATTCCCTTCTTCCTCTTCTCCCCTTCCCCCGTATACCCCTATTCTCTTATTCTCTTATAACCTATACCCTAACTATGTCTCGCTTTTTCTCCTTTTACTTTTATTATTTTATTTCTCTTTTATTTATTATTATATATATAGGGCATAGATAGATCGGGCCTCGACCCCGTTTTCACCCATTTTGATGCTCATGTACATTGTTCCGGGTGTGTCCATTGTTCCGATGTCGCTGTTTCGTGCAAATGTTGCCTTTTCTGACCGCAAAAATGGTGCATATGTCAAAATTTGGGCGATTTTAACCGGGGTGCGGCCCATTTTTCACCGCCCGGAACCCACGATAGGGAATTTTCGCCCCTCATCGGGTATAATCTGTTCCCCATCGCCGCAGATCATCCCTGTGCGGGTATAAAAAGACCCCGGTCAGCTGCAAGCCGCCGGGGAAAGAAAGGAGGTGAGCCGGGGAAAGAACATGAAAACCCTTTGCTCACCCTGATTCTACCACATCCTGTCCTTGTGCGTGGCTTGTTCATAGTTTGTTCACAAAAAGGGATACGGATGTCGCACCTTGTCCGCATTTGTCGCACTTGCGTATGGTTAGCATATAGATTATTATATACTTGCGAAAGTGGAGACCGGCAATCCTCTTTCGTGCCTCGCATCCTCCTTCTCGATGAGAGAGCGGTTCTGCCTGACGAGGGCGGCGCTGCTCTCTTCTCGTTTTTGGGAGCCGGGGCATCTTATGAGAACAGGAGGCGTAGCGAGGTTGACCAAGAAGAAGGCGAAGCCTGAGGAAACGGGCCTGACCACCACCAGCGGCTTGACAGAGAACCAGCAAAAGGC
>Ga0326513_10001298_pt1 | contig 20023 bp, 15 predicted proteins | sample 2_2465_0518_D_FD_203654 | JGI IMG/M metagenome (GOLD analysis project Ga0326513, IMG submission 203654) | Bovine rumen microbial communities from UC Davis, California, United States - 2_2465_0518 | ecosystem: Host-associated > Mammals > Digestive system > Stomach > Rumen | place: USA... | reverse complement strand
CCCAATTCAATAATCTAAACTATTGCGCAATAGATTTGTTTATATTGTCTTATTGCTGCTATATATGTGCAGTTGCACTCGGCTGCATGATGCGCAGGTTACGGTCGCCGAATGTGACAGTCTGTATGCCATTGGTCAGACATGTACCGACAGCACTCGCATGCTTGCTGCATATAAACATCTCCGACCATTCAAGCACCTAAAACCGAACGAATGGGCTAAAATCAATTATTATTTAGGAAGGTACTACATTTCGCAACAAAAAGAATATAAGGCTGTTTCACATTTAATTTCAACCATAGATTCAAACACTGAATGTTACGAAACTATAGCACGCTCATACAATAATTTAGCAACAATTTGTCGCCAACAGCATCAAGACTCTCTTTCATTGATATTCTATAACCAAGCCACTGATTTTTTCAAAAAAAGTAACAACACAAAAAGTTACTACTACGCATTAAACAATCTTGAATGGACTAAAAGCAAATTACAAAACGATACAAAAAGCATCAAAATATTGGATTCTCTCGCACACATAACTACTGATGCTGATATAATCAATAAACTATATGAAACAAAGTTGTTTATATTTAACAACGTACATCAGTACGACTCTGCTCTAATCATTATTGATAACTGGAAAAAATACGAATCATTTAAAATGTCCAATTACGGAAATTTTCTTCAGGCGCAAACTTATCAGGATCTCGCAGAAACTGATACTTTGGATATTCAACAAAGGCTGCAATATGGGGATTCCGCGCGAATATATGCGCAAAAGATTATCCAAAATAGTAATGATGCCTACAGCCTAATTGGAGCGTACTATGTTATGATTCAAGATACTATCGGATTGTCACAAGCAGAAATATCTGCTTATGCCTCTTTAAGAGCAGACTTATTTAAGGAAGTTGACAACACTACTGCACGTCAAAACCAAGCCATTGTTCTGCTTGAACAATTTATTAAAAAGAATAACAACAAACGCAAATTATACCTTTTATATTTTGGAATTATACTAATAATTGTAATAACACTCCCCATACTGATTCACAAATACAAAACAATTGCAAGAAAAGAACATGAGAGTAATATTAAGATTGAAAGACATCAACAAATAGTCAAAACACAATTATTACAAACTATTGATTCTATTCGTCAATGCCCAGATTTTGAGAAAGAATTTATGTGGAAGGACTATAAACAAATGACCCATTTAGTCAATTTCAAATTATTCAATATTATATCAAAAATATCATCAGAATATCCTTCACTTGACGAAAAAGACATAAGAATCTGTATATTAGTTATTTTAGGGTTCAAATACGATGAAATCGCTAATTTAATTCATCGTTCACCTTCAAGCATCAGTAGATTCAAAAGAGATATTGCTAAAAAAATGGGAACTAAATCCGAATTATTACAGGATTTTTTAATAGAAAAAATTATAAACTGATGACACTTTACCAAAAGTTAGTTCATTTTTCCACTATACTAATACATCATTATTCTCATTATCAACAAATTAGCAATTCCATTTTTCCACTATACATTTTTTGATTTAAAAATACATTGTAGTAATTTTGCAATGTTTATTTTATCAACGCAATGTATATGAAACGTTATTATTTAAAAATGGTATTGGCACTTTGTATTGCCATACCCTGCATGAGTTTTGTGGGTGATGGAAATCCTATCGAAATTTATCTTGAGGAAATTCCGACATATCAACCGCAGGATAATATTGGGACTACACAACCAATTCCCGATGATCCAAATAATTTCACAGCCTATATTAGTGGGCGAACACTATCAGTTACATCATCGTCTTTAAACACCACACGAGTTGTAGTAATCAACTTACAAACATCACAAACAATCACAAACCGACAATTCTATGGTCTTACCAACCAACAAATTCCTTCATCGGGTTATTTCCGCGTTGAATTATATGCCGATGGACAAGGAGTCGGAGGTAACTTTTTAATTAATTGACTATGAAAAAATCCGTTTCCCTATTGGCAACAATTCTGTTGCCAATAGTTGTTTGCTCACAAAGTGCTATTGACACTTCGCATTTTATTATTTATGGCGATTCACTAATTGCCTATCGACAACCATATATTGCCATTTCTGACACTGGAACTAACAATATCTGGGACTTTTCATTATGTCAAACAGATAGTAATGACTTTCGTTTACTATATTATTTCCCAAAACCAAACGATACTTCAACGTACTATATAAATAAAGATAATTGTAATTACCATTATTATAGGTCTTCCGATTCTATATATTTTAAGGGGTTTGAAACAACCCTTTCAAAAATAGAATGCAAGATACCAATACCAATAATGAAGTATCCGTTCAACTATCAAGATACTATATTCTCCACTTTCATAGCACAAGGGGAGTATTCTAATATACAAAAATTTGACATCATAGGAAATTGTATGTCAGTATATTCAGCCGCAGGACAACTGAAGACACCTCAACAAACATTCCAAAGTTCAAAATTAATACACACACAATTAAATTACAGAACATTACAAAACAATCTTCAATCTATCCACGCAAATAAATACCAATGGTACATAAATTCTTGCCGCTACCCTATTATCGAGCAACAATCAATAACTATATTAAACGGCAACGATACAATATTGTTTGAACAAGCATTTTATTGCCCACAAGTACCCAATACAACAACTCATAATTTGGACAGCATTGAATCTGATTTAGAATCAGACACTGCATTTGTCAATGCAACCTATCTGCCAAATCCAGTAACTACAAACCTCAACATCAGTTACGAACTAACTCGCGATGCAGACATTTTTTTTAGTTTACATTATAACGGAGGATCTGTTATGTACACATCACCACTTGTACGCCAACAAGCCGGTTATTATACTCATACAATCAATATGTCAAGTTGGCAAACAGGTTTATATGTTTTGTATATTTATGTCGACAATCTAATAATTTCTCAAAACATAATAAAAATATGATAAACAGATATATCTCTTTGCCATTTTTCTTAATTTCCATCGGTTTCGTTGCATCAATATACGCACAAGACTCCTACGATGAAAAGATATACAATTCGTCTATTCTGGATATGTTTCAATGCACTAATGCAGAAACATCGCTATTTACTGGACGACTTAATTATTCAGTCCCTATATACAATCTCTCCGACTCTGATTTTGATTTAAATATATCGATAAGATATAATTCAGACGGATTCAAACCTCGCAAAAATTCAGGATACGTTGGTTTAAATTGGTTTCTTGATGCCGGTGGGTGCATTATTAGAGAAAAAAACGGTTTGGCTGACGAATGTAATTACATTAGTCACGGTGATAGTGCCAATATCGGAATGTTAGAGTATGCAAAAATTCATCCTTTAAAAAGTAGCGATGTATATAATTTCGAGGACTCAATCTACTGCCAATATAACTATAATTTCACTATTTGTGGAGAAAACGAAACAGATAACATTGACTATTTGCCTGATATCTTTCACTTTAATTTTTGCGGCTATAGTGGTGCATTTATTATTAACAACAAGGGAAACGCCGTCATACTGAATGGCGACTATGTGAATGTAGATTTGTCTGGAATAAATACAATAGACACATTGCATACTTTAATTTGTCCGCAACCAAAACTTCCTTCTTCAATAATATTAACAACAACCGATGGCTATCAATATAAATTTGGTGGTGATATAACCAGTGTTGAATATAATCTGTCTGTTGATAGCCAATTAAATTTTTATTTACAACAAACACCGGCGATTTCCACATGGCATTTAACGGAAATCACTGCACCTAACAAAAGGAAAATAACGTTTTTCTATAAATCAATCCACGACATTACCCAAAAAGACAGTATTTGGGTAGTAAATCAATATTTCAACAAATTCGACCATTCAACATCTCAAACAAAGGTCAAATATAACGTTACAAAAGAGTGTATTTTAGATTCTATATCCGTTTCTGGTCAAGAAAGGCTTTCAATCAGATTTGTGAATTCAATATCGGAACATAGACTGATAGGTAAAAAAAACGATTTTTACAATCATCAACTTGACTGCGTATTGGTTCACACTGCAACCGATACACTGAAACTCATCGCTATTACATACGAATATAAATCTGACCCTAATAATAATTACTATTGGAGATTTCTCAAAAGTATCCATACCATCGGATTTGGTAAATACCAATTTCTATATAATCATACATCAACATATCCCTCACTAAACGATAACATAAATTCTCAAGCAAACGATATTGTAGATATATACGAATATTGGAAAACAAATCAGCAACAAGGCATTTTGAAAGAGGTTATTTTACCGACATCGGGCAAACAAAAATTCTTTTATGAACGGAATGATTATTCTACAGAACGAAGATATGTAAATAACAATGGTTACTCAATCGCATTAGTTTCACTTGATACGACCAATATAATATCATCAGGAATGCGCATTTCGCATATTGAAACTTACGATGAGGAGAATAATCTTATAGAAAAAAAACAATATCTATATAACAAAATAGGTCAAAACAAATCATCCGGAATATACTACAACCGAATTCTTATTTATTATGCGCATCGCCCTGATTATGGTGAAATGATTGTAGACGGACACAACTATAATTTGATTGATACACATATCGGCTATTCTTGTGTGACAGAAAATACCACACACTACCCTACACAAACAATAACTAAAAAACGTTATCATTATTCTGTTGGTAGAAATTATTTCAATCTTGCGCAATCAACTAATATACATCCTAATTCGAGTCTGCCAAATGCATCTTGCAATAGTGTATATTCAAATATTTCAGGAATGTTGGCTTTCGATAATATGATTTCTCCATTAGGAAAACTATTATCTGTGCAATACTATACCAACGATGAACTTATCTGCACAGACTCAATTGAATATAATGGAGTTCATAACGGAAATCCTGCAATAATGCCCAACGATATTATCCCTTTGACATGTACTGATACAATAGCGATTTTTTCACCTTGGTACGCATATATTACTCGCCAATTATTTATCTTCCCTGATTTTATAAATAGAATTTCTCATAAAACATATCGCAACCATCAACCACTGCAGCAAATCACAACTTATATTCACGACACAAAATTCAGAATACGACGAGAAGAAAAAAAGAACAGCGACAACATCATTTATTACACGAAATACTCATACCCCGATGATTACAATACAACAAACATTTACGAACCTCATACACGTGCTATAAATAATTTAATTACTGCACATAGAATTGCTCAACCCATTGAAACAATTTCTGGCTATATTGACGCTGATGATACAATTATCACAGCCGCAAAACTTAATGTTTATAAAGCCCACGATTACGTAATACATAACCCACACCCACTATATGCACCACCAATTGACCAATTTAATTATATTGTAGAATATACTGCATTAGATTATTCCATGTCATTGGATTTTCAAAGTATTGGAATCAATGATTTCCAACCATTTTTCGTAAATGGTGCAAATATCAATTATGATAGCCGCTATTCATTGGATTGTGAATACAAATATAATAACCAACTGCAACTAACTCGGTTAAAACCATATGGAAAAGCAGAAACAATTTACACATGGAACGGAATATATCTGACAAGCAAAACAATAGGTAACCAAATATGGCACTATACTTATATCCCATATGTTGGAATAAGTTCTATTACTAATCCGCTTGGTATTACTACATATTATTCCTACAATACCAATGGTAAATTAGTTGAAGAATACCGCATGAACAACGGTAAAAAAGAGATATTAAATTACTATCACTATCATATAAGTTCTGAACAATGACAATTAAAATTTCCATAATGTACATATTGTTGTGTATATCGGTTTATACATTTAGTAATAATCGCATTATTATCAACCAAATAATGTACGATAGCCCACTGAACGAAAAAACGAACCAATCTCCACACACTAATGGAGAATTTCTCGAATTATACAACGGCAATGACACGACTGTTGATATTAGTGGTTGGTCGCTCAAAGGTGGAAGTAAAACAGAAATAGTAACATTCTCAAACATTTCAATCCCCGCACTCGGTTATTTGATTGTTGCCTATCGCCACACATCTACTCCAAGTTTTGAATTGTCGGACATTTATGACAGTTTGGATAATACATCTTCAAACGTTCAAATCGTCTATCAAAAAAAACTTATTCTATCCAACTCAACAGGAGATACCATACGACTACGAAATGCAATAGGACAGACTATCGACTCCGTATATTATGACGGAGATTGCCATAAGACAAAGCCAAACAGACTATCTGCGAGCAATTCTGATAGCATTGCAGGCGACTTATGTGTCAGTTTACACCGCATAAAAGTTCAATTCGATAGCAACGGATGCACTATAGATTCTTTATCTTTATGGCAAACTTCACTTGTAACATTTCAAAAAACTAATCTTCTGCAACCTCGTTTTGATGATAATTACATATTTGGCGATAATGAATTGCCGCATAACGCCAACTACATATTATCCGTTAAACCACTTAATCCGACAAATAGAATAACAACACAAAACGGAAAAGTATCACTAAATAATAGCATTCGCTGCCGCTCATCCATAATATATTTTGACGGACTCGGACGTACAAAAGAACAAATAGGAATTTCCGCATCGCCTGACGGTAGCGACATATTATCTCTACAACAATATGATGGGATTAATCGATTTTATAAGCAATGGTTACCCATAACAAATCATAACGATGGTCAACCACTAAATGTTTCAGAATATATTTCATTTGCAACCAATGAATACTCCGACAACAGACCATTTAAAGAATACATCTACGAAAATTCAGATTTGGATAGGATAACTAATAAGAAAAGAGCAGGCGAAACATATCAGAATAATCCACAAATTATTGACTATGACATAAACAACGAAAATGATAATGTCCGCATTTTTGATATTATTATTGCTGATTCAGAAGAAAAAATCCAATATAATGGACTTTATGCTACTAACACTTTGCATAAAACTACAACATCAGATGAAGACGGAAAATATACTATCTCTTTTACTGATTTGTTAGGACGAACAATTATGCAAAGGCGCGATAATACTGATTGGTATTATGTTTATGATAAAAAAGGCCTTCTACGTTGTGTATTCCCTTATCATTCTCATTTTATTTCAGGATTGATAAATCCAGCAACTGATGAGTATATTCGAGGTTTGGGTTATTTCTATAAATACGATGGACGAGGAAATATTATATACAAGCAAATTCCATGTCACGAAGCAAACCACATGATATACGATGCTGATAATCAACTTATTCTTACTCAAGATGGCAACCAGCAATCTGACAACAAATGGTTGTTTATAGCCTATGATTCAATAGGTCGAAATATCTATTCTGCAGAAATCATATTACAGCAAACATATCAACAACTGACTGAAATCTGTAAAAGTCTATGGTGCGCAGAAACATATTCGGGAACTCAATCCAATCTTTCTTTCGGGTATTCAGACTATACTCTCCAACTATTATCCGCTACAAATATCAAAACACTGACCGTAAAATACTATGATAACTATGATTTTCTGAACATTGTCGGCAATAACTTGTATGCTCTAAAATATATACCGCCGACTAATGGTGATACTGCAAACCTTGTTGCTACATCATTACTGACAGGTGAAAGGACGTATAACCTGTCTGACAACGGTTTCATAGTTTCTTCACTATATTATGATAAATTAGGGCAACTCATTGAAAGCCGTCAGGTTCAACACGATGACGGTATTTACATTACCAAACATTCCTATAATTTTGACGGAACGACTAATCAAAAGAATATCAGCCATATTCACCCAGAAGCAGAATATACAATATTTGAAAAATATCATTATCAGTATGACAATCAAGGGAGAATGAAAGATGTAAAATATATCACTATGCAGACCGATACCGTCCAACTTTTTGCATTGAAATACGATAAGTTTGGTCGTTTGGCACAAAAATTGCGGCATAATTCATTAGATACAATTTCCTATATTTTTGACATAAATAGTCAATTAACCGGTACATATAATAGTAATTACACCGAAAAATTATTCTATGCGGATAGTTTGCCAATACAAATCGAAAAAATGTATAACGGCAATATATCTGCTTGTCAGACCACAATATTAGACACAACAATATCTATGGTATATCATTATGATAGTCAAAATAGACTGACGGAAGCAAAATGCAGCCTCGGACAATCTGATTACAAGTTGTCAGAAAAAATCACATATGACTTGTCTGGTAACATACAAACCCTAAAACGTTTCCACAGCGGTACACTGATTGATGATTTGTCATATTATTATTCAGATAATAGCAATCAACTGATTTCAATAATAGATGCAATTGAAACATCGACTACTCCTATTGAGTATTATAAGACAAAACAATATCACGATAATAATCATTCCAATATAGATTTCACTTACGACAACAACGGAAATATGACATCCGATGCCGACCGAAAAATCACACACATAAAATATAACTTATTGAATTTACCCGATACTGTTTTGTTTGCAAATGGAAATAAGATTATCAATATGTACGATGCAAAAGGAACAAAATATAAAACTATCTACGCCACTAATTTATTAAATACCGTAACGCCATTTGAAAATATTAGCAACCAATACTTTGAAACTGATTCGATTGAATATTATACAATTAACAGAGAGCATAATTACGAATATCACACAACATCGGATACCTCTATAAGCAAACTCTATAACATAGAGGGATATATGCCTTCATACAATACATATTGCTACTACTATAAAGACCATTTGGGAAATAATGTCATTACACGGCAAATAAATGCCAACGGCAACGACAGCATAATCCAAAAAATATCGTATTATTCAACCGGATTGCCAACGCCTGATAGTTGGGGGTTGTCAGCACAAGCACTGACATATAACGGAAAAGAATTCATCACAATGCATGGATTCGATATCTATGACTACGAATTTCGTAATTATTACGCTGTTATAGGCAGATTTACAAGCATTGACCCATTGGCTGATATTACAAAAACTAATAGTCCATATTCATATTCCAGCAATAATTGGGTAAACAATATTGACTACAAAGGGTTATATTCTTTACCAAAATCACCCATACGCTCAAATGACAAAAAAGATGCCTACAACTTCACAAAAATCAATAATAACGGCATAGTTATCGAACATATTGATGATGAGGATGATACTCGTGTTATTGTAGTGAAAGACGATGGCACAGAAGAAGAAATCGGAACAGAAATAGAAGATGAAAATTATAAAGTCGGTAAAAGAGTATTTTTTAAATTTAGAAGTAATATCACTGCTTTTTATGACTTTATCAATTACAAAAAATATACTCCCAATACATCATTTGAAGTTAGATTTGGTGAATTTTTAAGTGCAAAAAAGGTTGACAAGTTTGAAGAAAAAGCACTTGAATATATCTTTCCTTTTGTAAAATTTTTTCTTGCCTTTTGTCCGAATGTCAGTCTGACTAATGATATATACACTTTAGCATATGACCATAATATCTATGGAGAACCAACCGACACCTTTGATGATGTAACATCAGTAATAGACATTATTACGATGGGTTTATCATCTGAAGTCATGCCTGCAGGGAAAATAAAAACTGTAGCATCTTCAATAAAAAATATAAATACGATTACTTCCTCTTCTAAAACTCTAACTGAAGATGTGTATGAAAAAATATCTAAAACCACTGATTAAATGGTTAGTGTTTATTCTTTTTCTTATTCCGATATATTTATGGTTAAGGTTTCCTGATTCGGAACTTAAAGATATCTACAAATTTTTATTTATTGAAGAACCTATAGTTTATGCTATTGGTGCTATAATTGGACCTATTGCACTTATATTAAGGGAAGAATTATTAAATGAATTCAATTCTATTTGGAGATTGAAAAAAAAAGAAGAAGAAGAAGATAGACAGTACAAACTACGTAAACAAAAACAACAGGAAGAACAAGCAAAACGACAAGCAAATGAAGAAAAGAATCAGAGTAGAGAACTTAATGATTGACATAGTCCACTGCAATTCGCTATAATTTTTTTAGCGTCAGATAAAATATAATTCGCAAACCTATAAAAAGGCTAAACAACTAATAGATTAAACAATACACAAAATGAAAAAAGTTTTAAAAATTATCGGAATAGTACTACTTACACTATTCGTAGCAATGATTGTATTTATCAAAATCATTCTTTATCGTCTTGATAGAGTTGAAAAAATACAGCGAGATGCCGAAGAAAGAAGTCAAGAGATAGACTGGCTTTACGAAAAAAATGGTTACTTACCGAGTCGAGACCAAATCCACCCGGGCGGAAACTATGAAGGTGAATCACTAAATATGCTATGGGATCATGGTCATAAATTCTATTACTACATTATAAACGATAGCGTTTATAGTTTGGAATTTATCGACAAAGACAATATAACACACAAATGGCGGTCTGACGAAAGAGAATGGAAATAAAGTTATAATTACTGAAGTTTCCCATTTGCTTATGTGGAAAACTTTAATACCCATACCCATTCTCTTCAATTACCTTAAATCCTTTACTATTGAAATTGTCCGTTTTTTGTCCGCTAAAAAAATTGCGTTTAAGGCAAATTCTAACTACTTTTGCAAATCATTGGAAATAAACAATAGTAGTTCTATAATCCCCGATGAAACGGCGTTTTTCAGTGTTGCAACTAATCTATATTGTGAATAATTTGTCAAATATGCACTGAATTTTACACAAAACATTTGTAATCTATTGTATATTACAAAAAATCACTATCAATATGAAAACGAAAACACTTTTATTTGTGTCGTTGTTAATGTTTTCAACAATGACTTTTGCCCAATCGTGGCAGACAGGAACTAACACAATCTATTCTTCTCCGACATCAACAACCAAAGTTGGTGTAGGTACAAGCAGTCATGAAACTCACTTGCATATTGACAACGGAGCATTGAAAATTGGCAGCGGTACAAGTGCATCCGCACGTTCAACAAATCTATTGTTTTTTGGCGATGATGATTTGGTCAAAATCGGTGAATGGGAAGCAGATGATAAGTTGTCAATGCAAGCCAATAATATTCATTTAATAAGTGACGAAACAACATCAATAACTGGTGATGCAACAGTGAGCGGTTATCTTGGCATACGCACATCATCACCTGAATATCCACTTGATGTGAATGGTAGAATGATGTTGCGTACCGCTTATGGTATTAACTCGTGGGGCTATAGTTGTCTGTATTGGCCATTTCACACGTTGCGTATGGGGACTCCTCCGGCAACATTTGCACATGTAAGCGTAGATTTGATGCCTGGCGGTTCAGAAGAACAGACGGTGACGTTATTTTCCAGATTGCAGTTATTTTCTGCAACCGGATTAGATACGCATGTACAGAAAATTATGATTCATTCAGAACTTGACAATTGGTTCAATATGTCAGGTAAATTCGGCATTGGAACAACAACGCCACAGTATAAGTTTGACGTCAATGGTACGATACATAGCGACACATTGTTGGTAGGAACAATACTCAAAGCCAAAGAGATACTTGTAACAAACACCCCTACAGCCGATTTTGTTTTTGACGAGAATTACACTTTGCCACCATTAAGTGATGTTGAATCGTATATTCAAGATAACAAACACTTGCCAGAAATACCATCTGCAATTGAGATGGAGCAAAATGGTATTAATCTCAATGAGTTGACAATTCATTTATTACAGAAAGTTGAAGAACTAACTCTCTATACTATTGAGCAAGAGAAAAGAATAAAAGAATTAGAAAATCTAATAAATAAGAAGGAATAAATTATGAAAGCAAAATTATTTTTAATAGGAGTTTTTTTAGTGTGTGCATTTTTACTTAGTAGTTGCGGTGGAACAGATGTGCAAAATATGCATACTGAATATACTGTTTTGATTTTTAAATTTAAGGATAAGTCAAATATGGATAATGTTATTGCCCATGATTTATCTTTAGCCGATGATTTATTATCCAAAGACAATAGTTCCGGAATTGTACACATCTTAGATTTATTTTGCAATCGCAGCAACAAAGAACTATATTTTTTTGAGTATGATTCTATATATAAGTACCATACGTACAATGAGTATAATAAAGAAGGATATAAATACTACAATTATTATGTTCAGTTGGATTCAACAAATATGTGCGATTTTGCAAAAGCTCCCAAATATATTGAACTCCACGATGGATATTATATGTGGTATCCGTATGTTTTCACCAATACTTTTATGCCTAAAATTAAATTTTATAATGTAACATGGGATGAATTATGCAATAATGATTTGTACTACTATATTAATAATAATTGGTATGGGCATCTGAAAACAAATTGTGTTTTATCCGATACTATTCTTCCAATAGGTGATATGTACGATATCTTTGAAAAGGCATGTTTTATTGATGGAGTCGCTTTAGAGAGACATTCACATAAAAAATTAATAAAATGACAGTTCAAGATATTATTGATGTATGTAATTTTGCCATAGATAATATAGATGAACTTACATGCGGATATGATGGTAAAAACCAAAATTTTGTAATTATCCATTAAGTATGAAACAAAAACTTGTTATTATATTTTTTCAAATTGCCATAACATCTTTTGCTATAGCTCAAGAGCGTTCAATAATAGAAGTTTTTGACATTTTTGACTACTTGTTTACAAAAGAGCTGAAACAAGAAGTCGTTAATGGTAAAAACTTAAGTATTGAGCCTTTAAGCAAGGATGGGAAAATATACATGTATGTTGTGAATAACAACAATTATGGTTGGGCAATTATTTCTAATGAAAAGAGATATAAAAAAATAATCGGTTATTCTAAAACAGGCTATTTTTTTAGAGAAAAAGAAGAAATGCCTTGCGGACTTAAAATGTTGCTTAATCATCATTGCAATATGATTGATTCTTTACGCAGCGGTAATTCAGAACTGCAGCAAAGACAAAATATGGAAAGTATAAGGCATGATCTGCGGGATGCGTCGTCACATTATACATTGGGAAGCATTTTATTAGTCAAGAATGGTAATGAAAATTTGTGGCAACAATCTGAAAATAATAGTTATAGTGCAAATTACAGTAAAGTATATAATAAATTTTGTCCGACTTTCTATACGGCAGATTGTGGGCATTGTATTGTTGGCTGCTCTGCTGTTGCTTTAGGTCAGATATTGTGGTATTGGCGATGGCCGGATTATGCAGAAATTCCTAAAAATATCAATCGGTATGGCGGTGTTTCCGGTGGAACTATAAAACGGTATTACGATTGGGATAATATGCCAAGTTATTTATATAATTCAACTGATATGTACAAAGTTGATGCAGTCGCTAAATTTTTGCGTGACTGTGGTTATGCAGAAGAAATGTGGTATGGAGGAGATGATTGGTCAATGGCAGGAATAGCAAAAATTAAGAGAGCAATGGATAGAAATTTTAATTTGCATTATAATAATGTTCATGAATATAGTTGGATTGATATGGAGCAAATTCTTATAGATGAAATAGATTATTTGCGACCTGTTTTATGTCAAGCATGGAATAATGATGACGAATTATATTCACACTCGTTTGTAATTGATGGATACAATATTGTAAGCGATGAAGTAAAATTTCATATTAATTGGGGATGGGGCGAATACTGTAATGACTTTTATGATTTAGGTTTTAGCGGCTACGATGGCAATCGTACTTTTTTAACAGAGATATACCCCGATTGTTCAGTTAGAAGTAATGTAATAAATGGTATCTCCGAAACACAAATTATTTCCGACACAATCGCCAACTACTATTCAACCGACGATATTGTTCTCAATCAAACTAATTCACCATTGACCATAGAGGGTGGAGGTCACTTAATTGTAGAATCAGGCAGTTCAATATCATTAAAACCTGGATTCCATGCAAAAATAGGTAGTAGTGTGCGATTATCAATACGAGATATCTGCACAACTTCAGGTGTTAGTAGAACTATGTTAGCAAGGTATCACTATGAAGGAGAAAAATTGTCTTCCAAAAATAGTAAATTAATACTTTCTCCTAATCAGACAAATGACATTATCACCATTACATCGCATGAACAACTTGAGGATATTCGCATATATACAGTCACCGGACAATGTGTGTTACAAACCAAACAAACAGAGATCAATATGTCTACATTTTCTGCCGGAATTTATATTGTAACCGTCACCACATCCAATGGTAATATGCTACAATCAAAATTTTTTCACCAATAACAATCTTTGCCCAATCGTGACAGACAGAAATGAACAAACTTTTTCCAGCCCAATATCTACAACAAATGTAGGTATAGAAACAAGCAGTCCTGATACTCGCATGCATGTTGAAACATATTGCGGCAATTTGGTAATTCAAAATGATGCCACTCTGACAATAACAGGAAATCTCACGATGAATCCTGCTGCAAAAATATATGTACGTGGAAATGGCAAATTGGTTGTAAATGGCGGTTCTATAATAAATTCTGCAATAGATGTCAAATCAAGTGGAAAACTTCTGTTGCTTAACAGCGGTAAACTGGAACAACATAGATTTGGATATTTGAATGTAGAAACAGGTGCAACTGCAGATTTGAATTATGGTGAAATAATAATCTTATAAATTTATACAACATGAAAACAAAATATTTATTTTTAAGTGTATGTTTGCTCTATTGTTTAAGTTTAAGAGCAGAATATGTTCCAATTCTGCAAGTCGGTAAAACTTGGGAATTTCATGGTGGATATGTTGATATGTCTTCAAATACAACAGATTATTTCAGAGATTTTGTTACTATCACAAAAGACACAATTATTAACGATAAAAAATACTATGTGTTTAACGATGGCACATGCATGCGTGAAGATTCTGAAAAACAAGAAGTTTATCTTTATGATAAAAATAGTATCCAAGATAATTTGTTTTACAAGTTTAATGTAAATGTTGGTGATACATTAAAAAATATATATACGCCAAATGAGCCATTGTGTCCTAACTTTTATCATGTAGTTGATTCTGTTTTATTATTACATAGCCAGAAACTTATTTATTTAAGTGCAATTCCGTTGTGTAGTGAAGGTAATGATTATTACAGGGTAGACGAATCATTAAAAGAGATTTGGTTGGAAGGTGTAGGTAATATAAATAACCCTAAATATAAAGGTCCTTATTATAGATCATATTGGGATTTAAATATTGTGGGAGTTTCTTATATGGCAATACTTATGTCTGTATATAATGGTGAAGATATTTTTTATCAATATAAAAATTCGCCACTGCACACATTGAGACCATTCCCTGACACATGGTATTGTATCAATGAAAACCGTTCAGCCGGACCTAATCCTAATGGGCAGGATATTTGTTATCTCAAATCGGAAATGTACCAACTATCTGATGATACTATTGTTAATGACAAGTTATATAAGAAACTTGTTGGCAAATTGGAAACGGACAATCGTGCTTATAGAACAATAGACATTGGAGGAATACGTTTCAATAATGATTCAAGTAAAATATATTTCCGTCCGTGGAATTATACTTCAACCGATGATTATCTATTGTATGATTATACCATTAATATTGGTGACACAGTAAATGCCTTTTTCCGTGGTGTTGATGATTGGCAAGAACAAGAACTTGACTATATTGATTCTGTCGTGATGCCTATGGTATGCAAGGACGTAGAGATAAAAAACGGACATCTCTATTATACCATGGAATGTGAATTTAGTAAAAAAAACGAAGGAATTAAACATTCATTTTATTGGATAGAAGGAGTTGGAACCGAATATGGTTTGTTTGCCAATGCTAACACTATCAGTCAGCTTGAGGAAAGGATTTCAGATCATCCTCTAATATGCGCCACAATAAATGATGCTCCATTGTTCTTCCGACCGGATGGAGAATTAAAACATATCGGACGTTATGGCGTAAAAAACAATTGTTATTCATTTGAGGAAATAAACACTGCAGTAGATATGATAAAAGAAGAAATTGATACCGATGCCCCGATGTATAATATCCTTGGGCAACAGATCGGTAAGAACTATCGCGGCATAGTAATAAAGAACGGTAAGAAGTATTTAAAACTGTAACTTAAAGGTTGTTAGTAAAACGTCAACATAATTCAAAAGCTATATGAAAACAAGAGTATTAACTTTATTATTTTGTTTGGTAAGTATATTTTCTTACTCACAAGCTTATTTTTCCAATCATGCTCAGTGGTACATAGAAGATATTGGTTGGGAAAAATGTTATGAAATTTATCGTCATGAGTATTTCATTGGTGATAGTATTATTGATGGCAAAACCTATCAAATATTGAATGGCAAAGTGCCGTTAATGAGTGTAAAGAATAAGATATATGCTAATATAAGTGGTAAAGATTTATTGTTATATGATTTTGATTTACAGATTGGCGACTCTTTACCTGTATATGATTCAGGAGAAGTATTATGGCATTTTAATTCATCAGAGCCATGGATCGACGAAGTAAGAGTACATTACTATGCACATGTTAAGTCAATAGATACATTAGTTCTTGCCAACGGTGTAAAAGCCAGAGTCCTTTACTATGCAGGAAGAGAACCGGATATAGAATATGTCGGAAACGCTCGCGGCATTCTTGCACCATTATTTTATGCTGAAATTCCACATGTGCCGGTGTGGTTAATATGTGCTTTTCAGACGAAAACGGAATCATTTATGAAAATAATGGATTATGCGAGCGTTTAGATGATAAATTTGGAAAAGCTTTCCCCCAGAACAGCAAGTGGGAAACTATAGGTGATTGGGGCATTCTTACCGACGCGGAATCAGGATTCGGATTTTCTTCATGTGTTGTTGAATCAGCCGGCGATACTATTATTAATGATAGGCAGTATCAGATGTTTTCTACATCAAAGACGAGCATCGACGGTAGTATAGAGGATGGCGTGCTTTTGTTTGTTCGTTCAGAAGATGAACGCTGGTATGGATGGTCAAGTGATTGTCCTGCAAAAGAATATCTCTTGGCTGATTTCTCAATGCATGTAGGTGATTCGTTGGTGATACCATATTATTTCTCCGACAAACCGACTAATATCCGCTTTCATGTAACCGATGTCGATACAGTCACTCTTAACGATGGTAGAAAAGCCAAACGTCTATCCTTTGACGAAGGTAAACCTGCTATAATAGAACATGTCGGTAGTGAAGGTGGACTATACGCACTATTCGGTACGCTTTCTGCACCATCAAGAATAATTACATCATGCTATTCCGTTAATGATGAAATCATATATTCCGATGTGATTGACAAGCCTCTATTTTTGCAATATTACGACACGCTGCACAGTTACTATTGCAGCGAATATCGCGGAGAATACCATCCGCTATTAACTAACGACAAGACATGGAGCTATTTCTATAATCGTGTAAATGAACCGGATAGTTATAAGGAAATCTTATCAACGCGCACTTTTTCCATTAAAGGTGACACTGCAATATGGGACAGAGATTATAAGTTAATTTCATCAGACTGGGAAGACCATATTACATGGATTTTCCGTGAGGATGTCTCAGAGCAAAAAGTTTATGCCCGCGTATTGGCTGATGCCTATTGTGGTTGCGATAACTGTTATTATTGTAATGGAAAAGAATATCTTTTATATGATTTCAGTACAAAGAGAGGAGATACAGTCGAAGTCTTGGTTGGTGGTTTTGCTTATGAGGGAACTTTAAAATATGTGGTAAAAGATGTATTTTATGAAACAATTCAACCCTCAGGTGAAAGTAGAAAGCATATCCACCTTGACCCGATAAAAGTAGAAAGTCCCTTCTATTTGGATGAAATTTTGAATCGAAGTATAACATGGATTGAAGGTGTGGGCAATACATATTATGAATTTATACCTATGATTCTTGAACCTACCGGCTATGGTAGATTGATGTGCATGAGCGAAGGCGATGAAGTTATGTATTCAACAGAATTAGGTAACAAATATGAGTGTTATGTCGATACTGTTATTGACCACACAGCGTTGGATATGATTGATGGTGTAGATCTCCGTCTTGTAATTAAGGATGGCATGTTGCGTGTTGAGAGTAATGACGGCATAAATCACATAGCAATTTATGACCCTCAAGGCAAACAACTCCTGCAATCACCAAAGTCAAGCGTTGATATTTCTTCGCTTTCATCGGGATTATACCTTGTTACTATACGAACCGACAAAGGACTGTGGAGCGATAAATTTGTGAAATAGCGAAAAATTTAGTCACCACTTCAGTATGCAATCTCACGATGAATCCTGCTGCAAAAATATATATACGTGGAAATGGCAAATTGGTTGTAAATGGCGGTTCTATAATAAATTCTGCAATAGATGTCAAATCAAGTGGAAAACTTTTGTTGCTTAACAGCAGTAAACTGAAACAGCATAGATTTGAATGTAGAAGCATGTGCAACTTCAGATTTGAATTATGGTGAAATAATAATCTTATTCAAGTTTCGCACATTGTAAATACAACATAATATATTATTATTGCAGTTCTTTATGCTTATCGCGTTAGCGATTTAATGTTAATAGGATATATAGTTTCTCTCTTGATTCTTTATGTTCGATTTTTTCGGTGTATCGAACACCCGAAAAAATCAGATCTATAAAGGGGAAAAATAAACATTCGGTTTCTATTAACATTAAACGGCTAACGCCATATGCGCCGATAATAATTACCTCCAATACACTTGCGAAACTTAAATAAATAATTATTCATTAGTACTGGTGCGTTAACTTTCGCACGTTAATCAAATAAAGTTAGTTGTTCTTTGTTATTTTGTTTTGATTTGTTTAACTGATTGTTAGCGTTAAAAGGTCAGCCAATTGCATTTTTGCGAGTGCTGATACACTAATTAAAGTTGCTATCTCTGTTATTGTATATTTGCTTTTGTAATCAGCCTTGATACGGGCAAGTATTAAATAGGCACTAATTGCTACCCATAAATGTGTTTTGACTGCATTCTTTGAGTATCCCCATAATCGCTTTATGACGATATTCTGCTTTATCCACTTGAAAAACATTTCAATATCCCATCGGTGACGATAAATATTTGCGATGTCTTCTGCGCTGATTTCAAAGTTGTTAGTAATAAATGAGATATATTCTTTTTTCTCAGGATCAAATACTTTGACTAATCGCAATTCGTCAGGATATAATTGCTGAGACTTTTTATTTGCCATAAGTACAATGTAATCAGTAACCACATTGGAATTATAACCGCCATGTGAGAACTCCTCAATGTACTCAAAACGCATATTATCCTTTGGACGCATGATAAAGTAAGAACCTGCTCGATGGATGCGCGACATTGCTTCCAAATCAACATACGCCTTATCTGCAACATAGATGGCATTTACTTCTGTATGAAGCATATCTAAAAAATTGCTATCGTGCCATAGCCCGTCTGTTACATGAATTTGAGTAGGAATAGAACCACCCAAACTCAATACGGTATGCATCTTAACTGCTCCTGCTTCATACTTGCCTAATGCCCAAGCACATAACTTTATGCTAATTGAGATACTCGTTGAATCTATAGCAAAAATAGCATTATCTGCAACTATATCATCAAGTTTCGCATCCCGGTACATCGGTTTGACCAAACGAATAAGGTATTGACCAAAATCCTCATAGATATGATAATCGCGTTTCTCATTAGCTCGCGTTAATGTTGTATGCTCAACTGTAGTTACAAAACCTAAATGTTTGAGGTTGTTACGATGTGCTTTTAGACACATACATATATCGCGAATGGATTTGCAGGATGTCAGTTGTCCAAACAATA
>Ga0326513_10001297_pt1 | contig 20029 bp, 31 predicted proteins | sample 2_2465_0518_D_FD_203654 | JGI IMG/M metagenome (GOLD analysis project Ga0326513, IMG submission 203654) | Bovine rumen microbial communities from UC Davis, California, United States - 2_2465_0518 | ecosystem: Host-associated > Mammals > Digestive system > Stomach > Rumen | place: USA... | reverse complement strand
TGAGGAGGCTTTTCCGCAATACCTCGTTATGGGTATGTCATATGAGCAGTATTGGGAACAGTCTCCTTATTTAGCCGTTGCCTATCGCAAAGCCTACCGTCTTCGGAGAGAAACCGAGAATGAGCAAGCGTGGTTACAAGGGCTTTATGTGTTCGATGCGTTTGCTGTCGTTATGGCAAATGTTTTTGCCAAGCGTGGGAGCAAGAGGCAAGAATACTTGGAGCGTCCTATTGACATCTATCCGCTGACCGAGCGTGAGAAGAAGCGCAGACAGGCAGAGGAAAACGCAAAGATGCAAGCGGCAATGGAGGCTATGGCGCGTAAGCAACGGCGTGAGAAGAAATCAAAGGGTGATTAAATGGCAGATACCTTAGAATCACTTGAAATAGAAGTAAAGCATAGTGCGTCCGGCGCGGCTGATGAGATCAACAAAGTATCTACCGCTGTCATGAAGTTGGGTATTGCCTTAAACGGCGTTCCGTCCAAGATGAGGAAACTCGTTGAAGTGATGAATGCCGTCAAAGGTTCTCCGACAATCAACATTTCGGAGAGTAATACAACTCAGGTCGCAGATACGATTAACAACGTGCAACAAGCGGCAAGCAAGGCTGGCAGAGCTACGCAAGAGGCATCCAAGGGCGTTAAGGAACTGTCTAAAGCGGCAAAAAAGTCACAATCTCCTCTCGCTAATTTTGTCGCGTCTTTGAAGCGAATTGCGTTCTATCGCTTTCTGAGAACGATCATCAAGGAAATTACGCAAGCGTTCCAAGAGGGCTTGCAAAATGCCTATGCGTTTAGTGCCGGCATTACAACCGAGGGACATAGGTTTGCAGAAGCAATGGACTCCATGAAGTCTGCTGGCACTACGATGAAGAACCAGCTCGGTTCTGCGTTCATTAGTTTGCTTGCGGCTATCGCGCCTGTTGTAATTCAAATCATTAGCCTTGTCACAAGACTTGCGAACGCACTATCTCAACTTTTCGCTGCATTCACTGGAGGCACATATCTCAAGGCAAAAGATGTGTTCCAACAGTGGGGAGAAACGGCGGCATCTGGTGCTAAAGCGGTAAAAGAATGGAAGAACCAACTCCTCGGCTTTGATGAGATCAACCGCCTTGAAGCTCCGTCTGATGGCGGCGGTGGAGGCGGCGGTGGTGGTTTAGACCCAAGCGATATGTTTGAGGACACGCCGATCGAGGAGAAGTTCTTAAAGATTGCGGAGAAAATAAAGTCTTTTCTGCAATGGTGCAAGGACAATCTGGACTTAATCAAGAGCGTTGTAGAAGCAATTGGCATTGCGCTCTTGGCGTGGAAGGTCGGCAATATCTTAAATAACTTGCTTGGGCTTCACCTTCCGCTCTTAAAGATTCTCGGAATTGCCATTGCTATTGGTGGCGCTTTTCTCACAATCAAAGGCGCTGTTGATGCGATAAAGAATGGGGTCAACTGGAGAAATCTTACGCAGATGGTTCTCGGATTAAGTGGCGCTGTTGCTGGCCTTTCACTTGCGTTTGGCGGTACTGTTGGCGCTATTACGCTTTTGATCGGAAGCATCGGTCTTTTTGGCGTTGCGCTTTACGATTGGATTAGAACCGGGGAGCTGACTAATGAGCAGTTGACGCTTATCGAGATTAGTCTGCTTGGGGTTGGCGTGGCAGTATCATTGCTTACTGGATCTTGGATTCCTCTCGCAATAGCGGCTGTGGCTGGCGCTGTGCTTGTTATAGTGACAAGGTTTGATGAGCTAAAGAAGGGTCTTTCCGACATAGAGAAGAAACTAACACCTACTCTTGGGAATTGGAAACTTGAGTGGATGGATCTTTTCGGCATTATTGCAAGAAGTTTTATGATGACGATTGACGGAATTATAACCCTTATCGGTTGGATTCGTACACTGATTGGATGGGCGCATGCTGGCATTAGTTGGCTTGCTGGTCTTATCGGGCTTCAATCCAGAGCGCAAGGGACTACCATTAGCGGCTCTCGCGGAGGCTCTCATTCTTCTGGCAGATTCGCCTCTGGCGGCTTCCCGGACGAAGGGCAAATGTTCATCGCCCGTGAGTCTGGCCCGGAAATGGTAGGCACTATCGGCGGTCGCACGGCTGTGGCGAACAACGACCAGATCGTTGAGGGCATCCGTCAGGGCGTGTTTGAAGCTGTGAGCGCGGCTATGAGCGGCGGTCAGAATGATGTGAACGTTAAGGTCTACCTCGACAGCCGAGAAATCAAGGCGGGGCAACGCCGTCTCGCATACGCAACGGGGGTGTGATGAATGACAGTAGAGATTTACGATAATTCAACTTCTGCGTGGTTTGACATCACGCCTTGGATTGCGTGGCAAGGGCTTACGTTCAGCCGGAATGATGTGGACGCTCCCAACGCCGGGCGCGACATGAGCGGCTATATGCACAGGGGCAGAGTTGCGAGTAAGGAAAAGATGAACGTGCAAACGATTCAACTTACTCGCGCTCAGTCCTCAAAGCTCCAGACGCTTCTGTTCCCAGAGACGATCCAAGTGCGTGTTACGCCTTATCCGAGGACGAACGCTTCTCAAGTCATGACGATGTACTCCAACAACGTCAAGACAACTTATGTGATTCACAGGGAAAACGGGGAGGATCTACAGAGTTTGTCCTTCCCGCTGATAGAGAACTAAGGAGGGCAGAGTATGCAAGAAACTTCTGCCCTCTATGACCAGATTGTAGCAAACCCCAACCATTGGTTTGAGCCAAGGTTGAGCATCGCCGTAAGCAGTTCCACTGACGTTTACAGATACGCACACCAGATTTTCAGCATCTCCACTCACCACAGCTTGTTCGCAGACGGATTCCCACAAGTTGGATGTGCTGTTGCTGGGGAACTTGATACTACGTTTATCGCGCCGTCAGATGCGATTCCAAAGATGGCAAGGATCTCGGTGCATGTTCGCGCAACTGACGGAGTTCAAGTGAGCGAGTGGATTAAAAGGGGAAGCTACTACATTGACACACGCGAGGTAAGCCACAACAGCGATGGCCTAGATGTTGTGACGGTACATGCGTATGACTCCATGTTGAAGTTTGACCAGATGTACCCGTCCGACAGTCAACACGACTACCCGATGCTTGACGTTGATCTCGTCAGGAGAATGGCTGTATTAATTACCCCAACCATTAGCGTTGACGCAAGGACGATTGCGCTGATGAACAAGGGGTATATGTTCACGCCGTTTGGGTACACCATGCGCGAAATGCTTGGGTACATAGCATCTGCTTATGGTGGAAACTTTATCATCACAGACGATAACTATTTACTTTTAACCCAGCTTGGCTACATGCCCGAAGAGACATTCTATCTCGTTACTGAGGGCGGCGAACCTATCACGTTCGGTGGAGACAGAATCTTGGTTTAAGGAGGCGAGGCAATGTCGGAATATGGATCTACTACCATTGGCAAGGAAACACAAAACCTTGAGATTGCTGATGCCTTTGACCCCTATAGCGGCGTAAGGTTGTCTGTTGGTCTTGACGATGACGGGAACGAACTTGTGTATTTCAGCGGCGATGAGACTGGAAGAGTCTTGGACGTTGAAAACCCGTTCGGTTCTCAGCAAATGGCTGATAACATCCTTGCGAGTATCCAAGGTTTTGTCTATCAGCCTATGTATGCAGATGGCGCTCTGCTTGACCCAGCCGCGCAGATAGGGGATGCCGTATCAGTAAATGATATATACTCTCGCATCTGCGTAAGGGCAACATCGTTCGGGACTCTGATGCTTTCGGATGTCTCGTCTCCGGCAAGCGAAGAAATTGTGCATGAGTACAACATTCCCACGCCAGAGGAAAGAAAATTCCAACGTCTGAACTACGATATGAAGTCGGAGTTCAAGATTACGAATCAGGCTATTTCCGCAGAGGTTTCCGCTCGGCAGTCTGCTGACTCGGCTTTGTCTGGACGCATTGACGTTAACGCAACGGCGATTACGGCGAAAGTATCCAAGAACTCCCCGTCCGGGCAAACGTCATTCGGATGGGCGCTGTCCGACAGCGAGTGGCGTGTGTTTAATCAGTCGGGCAACATCCTCCGTGCAACGTCCGCTGGCCTTGAGGTCAAAGGCAAGATTCAAGCCGATGAGGGGTATATCGGTGGGGAAAGCGGCTTCGTCATCAAGTCGAGCGCGATCTACAACGGCATAACGACATTTGGCGAGGACAGATCGACAGGCATTTACATTGGCACAGACGGGATTCAACTTGGAAACGGATTCGCGGTTGACTCTTCTGGTGCGGTACGGGCGAGTGACCTTAGAATCATCGGAGGCGCTATCACCATTGGTGAGGAAGGGACAACCGTTCAGCCCGTGAGCGTTGGTGACTTCACGTTCTACAACTGGACTTCTTGCCCTGTTAATGCTGTCCACAAGCCGTATTTCGACTACCCCGCAGGGTATGACGTTTCAGCGGTCAAACAAAATGGGCAGATAGTCAGCAGCAGCTACTATCAGAAATTCGGGAGAACTGTCACGTTGACAGGGGATTATCTTGAATCGCTGGGGACAGGCACATATCCGTTCACCGTTGACGTTGTGGAGGTTCATGAGCCGCCAGATCCGTTTGAGGATGGCGGCGTAACCTATTACAACTGGGCGGTTACAAGGGGAGCTACTTCAAATTTCCCGTACCTTGACCTTAACTCGTCATTTCGCGTTGATAGGATAACCGCATATCGAGGAAGTACAAGTCTTGGCCTCCTTGTTGTGGGTGAGGATTATGAAGTCTCAGGGCATTTGGTCAAATTCGACGGGTACTTTGAGACGCACTCTTTCAACGCCGGGACGGTTCTAATGTTCAAAATCGAACAGATAGAAACTGGCGGGATGTCATTTGTAATTGAAACCCCCAACTTGCAGATTTACGCCCCCGGCTCGTCAAGCACGATTACCGCGCCGAATCTTGTCATTACTGCGGCAGAGCAGATCAAGTATTTTGAGGTCACGAACAGCGGTGCTGTTACGGCAACAGACCTGACGATCCTTGGCGGTTCGATCAGGATAGGCAATAACTTTGTCGTTGATGCAAGCGGCAATCTGTATGCTGAGACAGGCTATTTTAGAGGTGGCGTATCTGCTGGGAATGTACAGTATGGCAATGCCGATGGATATTTTGACGGCGCTGGCCTGTCAGCCGGGACTGTTGAGGGCGGCGTTGGCGGCGCTATTGCGGATTACACCGTTGAGACGGATAACCTTGTAAGCGCTATTACTGCAAGCCTTGCCAATGGTGAATCCGCTTATGACGCTATTACGAATAACGGATATATCGTTGTTAACAACGTAGACTTTAGGAACTATCCCGTCTCTTGGAAAGCTGTCCGAATGGCAGACGGGACAACTGGATACGCAATGTGCAGATAAGGAGGCAACATGAAAGACCTTAGAACTCGCACACACGCTTTTGACTCCAACTTTTTCATTCCCCGCGAGAATCCTAAACAGCTCATGATTCGGATTCAAAATTCCAGCATGGCTGAGATTTCCGATGTGTTCCATGAGCCGACAGAGCTTGCGGAGCTTACCTATCGTGGCAGACCCTACCACGGGTACGTCAACTGCCGGACGATTCGTGACGAGGGGACACAGATCTTCGTGATTTTGGAGGCGTAAATGGATACGATTCAAGCTATTATCTCGACTCTGAACAAGATCGAAGTCCACGGCAAGGACAATCTGGACATGCTCTTGGGGTGCATCATGCTTCTTGAGCGCATGAATACGCAATCTCAAGAGCCAAGCGCAGAGGAGGAAACAGCGGATGGCTGATAAACGAATAGACCAACTCACAGCGGCTACATCGCTCGGAGATTCCGACCTCCTTGTTGTCGAGCAATCGAGTACTGCGAAGAAAGCTACTGGCACGGTTGTCTCAAATTACATTAACTCTAAGTTCGGGCTGTCTGGTATGGCAAGCGACATCTCTACGTTGCAAACAGCGGTAGCGGGGAAACAGGACGCGCTCACGCTCCCGTTGCCTGTTGCTCAGGGAGGCACTGGCGCGACTACGGCTGGCAATGCCAGAGTCAACCTTGGCCTTGGCACAGCGGCAACGGCGAACATCGACACCACGCTCACCATCGCCGGGGCGGCCGCGGACGCCAAAGCCGCGGGGGATGCTGTTGGTGAGTTAAAGAGCGCTTTTAACGGTGACAACAATTATTCCCTGAAAACCAATTACAAACCCGTTTGGACTCTTGATACAGTTAGCGGCACACAGCGTGTTATTATTAACGGATTAAACATCGACCCCGGAACTTACTTGCTGAATGTTGATAACATCACATCCAGTGATACAGACGGCGCAACATCCGCTATTTACTTCTATTACAGTGATGGGGATGGCAGCGTAAAAGCCACGCTTAACCGGAATACTCGAATCGTACAGGAAGTGACTTTTGCAAAAGCTGTTGACCATGCCATATTCTTTGCCGGATACAATAATGCACAGTCCACCGGGGATAGTTTTACATATAGCGGTTTTGGAATCGGCTTAAAACCGACTGAGTACAGGCAGAATATCGGCAATTACGAAAAAGGCACGTATATTAACGGCACTTTTACATCTGTTGGCAGCCGTGTTGGTCTGAGAAGTATTCAGCATTTTGACAATCCCTCTTTGCTTATTCCAGCATCCGACTACAATTTAAGATTGGCGTTTTTTGATGATACAGGCGCGTGGAAATGGGACATTAACGGCTTAAAGGGAAATGTCTTTATCCCTGCTGGGACTAATTTAGGAATCTCGATCTACAAAGACGGCAGTCCCACCATTCCCGATACAACGAATCTCTACGAATTGTTCACCACCAATTTGCAAATCTTGGACGCTTCTGGTTTCGCTGACCATCAAATCAAGGCTTTTCAAACCAATTTCTCTTGTATGGGAATATTCCCGAAAATTGGTGTTTGCGGCGACTCCTTTGCAAGCGGTTCAATTTACAATCCAGATGGAACATGGCATGGCGATTATAACTTGTCATGGCCGCAGATTATGGCAAGAGAGAGCGGCGTAGAAGCTGTTAATTTCTCAAAAGGCGGATTGTCAACAAAAACATGGCTGACAGATGAAACGTGGGGACTCACTAAACTCCTTAATACAGAAGCACAGAACCTGTACATTCTCGCTTTCGGTATCAATGACTATACACAGATATACGGATCGTCACCGTCTTTTACGCTCGGTACAATTGCCGACATAAACGAGGATTACACGCAAAATCCCGAAACATTTTATGGGTGCTATGGGCGAATTATCGGGAACATTCAGACCCACGCGCCTAATGCGAAAATCGTGTTGCTTTCCGTAGCACGTTACAATGAGCGGAAAGGCATGGATGCCCCCATAAAAGAAATTGCAGAGCATTTCGGCATACCATATATCTACCTTCCCGACCACGACTATTTTATCTCACCGAATTTTTATCATGGTTTGGTATCAGCCCATCCGACACCCATTGGTTATGGCAGTATGGCACGGGCAATCGGGGATTTGATTATTGCCGACATTGGCAATAACCCCGACTATTGGTTAACTTATTCGGGGTTATAAAGGACACTTTATCTTAAATCGGAGGCTTACATGAAAATCATTGCGGGGGCAAGACATGAATGACGACGACGAAAAAGCCTATTCCGGGCTTCTGGAAGATGACTAAAGCGCATAAAATTCGTTGTAAATAATTCCCATTTTTGACAACACTTTGACAACACTTTTGCTTCCAGATTTGAACAGATATGAACAATTAAGAGCATGAAAAAACCCAGAGATTTCAACGGTTTGCGTTGATTTCTCTGGGTATTTCAAATGGCGGAGATGGAGAGATTCGAACTCCAATCAAACTTAGGATTCATGCGGTGTATCGGTTTCTGACAACGCTTCTGACAACAGTCCCATTTTTCGTACATGGTTCTCGATCAGCTTTCTGGTGCTGTCTTTTGCATTTTTATCTATTTCCGTGTATATGTCCTGAGTCACTACGATGGAGGAATGTCCAAGAAGGTACTGCGCGTCTTTGACATCGACCCCGGCAGAATGGAGCATGGTAGCATATGAGTGGCGAAGCTGATGGAGTGTGCATTTGATCCCGGCTTCTGCGCGGAAGTTGTCAATCATCACTTGAAACTCGCGCTCTTTTGGCAAGCCGTGCGGGAAGAAAACATAAGTCTCAGGATTATTATACTTTGGCAGATTATCCAGCACGTTCTGCGGCAGAATCACATCGCGCACTCCGGCTTCGGTCTTAGGGCAGTCTTTGATTTGCGGAGTGGGTGAGGAGTAGGCCAAGGTCTGATGGATGTGCGCTGTCATCTTCTCGCGGTCTATATCTTTCTCTTGGAGAGCCGCCGCTTCCCCTCTGCGGCATCCTGTCCAGAGGATAAAGTAAATCATCCTCCCAATATCAGAATCGCTCCTGTGGGCTTCTATTGCCTTTATATCGGCATCAGATGCGGGAGGACGATCTACTTTTGCCTTGCCCTTGACTGTGGGCAGATTAAGGCAAGGATTCATAGTGATCTCGCCATGCACCAGAGCATTGTCAAGGATTCCCTTGATAATGCTTTTCTTATTATTAATTACCTTCTGGCTATAGCCTTGAGCGGAGAGTTTGCGAAGGTAGGTGACGATGTCAAGAGGCGTGATCTCATTGACAGGGATGCCCTTGAACTCATCTCTGACTTCGTTGCACCGCGCTCTGTACACGCGCACTGACCCGATAGCAAGCTCCGGCTCTTTCTCCTCCCACCAGTCTTCGGCACATTTGTCAAACGTGCGTACTTTTGGCTTGCGCTCTTTCGGCTTTGAATTGAGATAGTCGGCGTACTTCTGCTCTACCTCTTTGTCCGTCTGTCCATAGAAGCACACACGTTTCCCTTCGATGGTCTTCGTCATAACGATTCGACCGTCATTGCGGAGCGTGTATTTTGTTCGCTTTGCTCTCAAGATACCCTCCTCTCCAAGTAGTACACAGGGAAGTCGCACCAGAAGTCCCCATTTATGATGTGCATCAGTTCGTGGATGTAGTCCTCAATCTGCTGGTCGCGGGAACGGCGAGGGTCGAGGAAGATCAGATACGTTCCGTCATCGTTCGGATGGACGAACGCATAAATCTTCGGCGGCAGTTCCATGTATCGAATCCAGTAGTCTGCATTTTCAATCGGTAGTCCCAATTCAAGTAGAATCCTCCTTCATTTTCTCGATTTGGCTAATAAGTGCGTAGACAGACGATGCCGGGACATCCTTTGCAGAGTGGAGAAGGATGCGGAGGTCCTGACGATCCCGGAGCATCTCGCGCAGTTCGTCTGGCTCTTCTGACTTTTCATAGTCCGAGAAGCTGATGCCGAGACACATTTCAACTTTTGCCAGTTTGTCGGGCGTTGGGTCGTACTTCCCAGTACGCCACTGCGAGAGGGTGGCACTGGAAACGCCGCTGTTCTCATAGAACTCTGTCTTTGAAATTCCACGGCTTGCGAGTTCGGAGTCGATGATTCTGGCTATGGCTTTGCCGTCCATTGCTATGCTCCTTTCAAGTGTTTGCAAAGCCGCATTAAAAAAATTCAAGAAAATACTAAAAAAGGGGTTGACAAATTAATGCCCTTAGTATATACTAAGCCACGGTTAGAAAAAGCAAAGCAAAAGTCAAGCCCCATGAAAAATGCGGCATTGCTAAGTATTTGATTGTTGGCACTTTCAATTTACTACAATTCCGTAACAAAGTCAAGATAAATTTTCGTGGGGCTAAGAAAAAATTCATATGTAAAGGAGGAACTTAGCCCACACTCTATTTTAGCACAACCACTGTACCATTATCTGGACAATCGAAAGGAAGAAAGTAAATGTATAGCAAGATAGAAATCATTACTCCAGATGTTGCGATGGCATATCTGGAGCGCAACACAAACAACCGTCCCAAGAAAGAGAAGCGGATAAAGATGTATGCCGCAGACATGAAAGCTGGGAGGTGGCAATTAAGCCCGGATGGAATCAGCTTCTACACTGACAAATCCCTTGCCAATGGGCAAAACCGCCTTGCGGCTGTTATTCTGGCAAACACTCCTGTCGAAATGTATGTAACATACGATGTCCCTAAAAGCACCACGGTTTTTGACACTGGCGCTACCAGAAGCCCATCAGACATTCTTCACTTGGCTGGGTATAAACAGAGCAATTTGAATGCGGCTACCAAGGCGCTTCGCTTCCTGTTCTTCATTTGCAGTGTGCAGAATGTTTCCCCGGCAACAATGGGGAGCGTAATCGATCTTTACGAAGATAAGTTTGAATCGGCAAGCCGTACCATCAGCAACACACACGCTCACAAGAAAGAAGAGTTCAGCGTTTCCAGAAACAGAAGTTGCCACGCCGCCAACTTCACTCTTCTCCTTGCTGGTGAAGACGAGCAAATCGTTGCGGAGTTTTGGGAGTGCATCAGAAGCGGGCTTTATGATTCTCCTTCAAAGTCAGCGGCGATTATTTATCGGAACTACTTACTAACCGAATACAAGAGCAAGAACCACGGAATCGCTGTCGAAGAAGAGTCCTTTGCAATGGCGTTGATGGCGTTCAACGACTTCAAAAACGGTGTTGCCCGTCAGCGCAGATATAAAGTCGATATGCCTATCGTTAACAATGCGAAGGTAGGCCAATGGCTTTATGTGAAGAACGTGATTTTGTCTCCGTTCACCGCACTGTACAACGGAAAGGCGGTGCAAGCGTGAGAGAACCTGACGCATACCGTCCGATTCTTGAATCCCTTCTCTCAGCATCCAAAGGCAAGCGCATCCTCTCCCAGAGCGATGTGTCCCGGCTTCTGAACAAGAGCCGTGGTTGGGTGCGAGAGAGGCTTGAGGTCAAGAAAGACGGGATCTCTGTTGAGGCGCTGGCTCTGAAGCTGGCGAAGGAGTTCGTATGAGCAGAGCGCAGAGATTCAAGAAAGAGCATACCTTGTGTTGGGATTGCTCAAAAGCCACGGACGATATTTGCCCGTGGGTGGATGCGGGTATGCCCGTCCCTGGATGGTGGGCATCCCCATCTAAGATCAAAACGTGCGGGGTCTATTCAGACTCCTACCGAGTTATCAAATGCCCGATGTTCGTGCGCGATGCGGACAAGGGCGGGGTAGTGCCGCTCAAGGGGGAGAGACACAATGGCAATAGCAATCATAGTAAGCATCGTTCTCATGATGCTTGGAGTCGAGTGGCTGTCACTCGCCGTCCTGTCGGTGTGGACGATGGCGGCGGCGGTATGGCTTCTGTCGGAAGCCGCAAAACACAACGTGTAGAACGCGATGCCCTTGACTTGGCGTTTGGTATTATCGAACGCGCAGTCCTAGACTGGAGGGCGCTTGACTATGGTCGGCTTGCCGAGGTCATGGTAGACGGGGAACTGGTCAGCCGAAAGGAAACGTGCGAGTTCTTCTTCTCCGATTGGTTCAAAGACCTCTGCAACGTGACGCAGTTCACCCCAGAGCAGATTCGCGGCTTCCTCCACATCCCAGAGGACGCGATGGAGATTATTCAGACAGCAGACGCAAGGAGGCGATTCATTGATGCTGGTTTTCAAAGCCCGGTATAACGAAGATATGGACTATCAGCGGAGGCTCTGCGATGCCTACCGCGATGCCTTAGAGGAGGCAAATATCGCAAACGAGAGACTGACAGAAGAACTGCGGAAGACCACTGTGGATCTTCTGGTAGCCCAGAGCGAAAACGCGAGGCTTACCAAACAGCTTGACTTGCTGAGAGGAAACCACGATGTGCGTTAAGGGATTCGAGACTCTGACTCCTGACGATAAGCGCGTGGTCATGAGCTACGCCAACGGACGGATGAACATGAAAGAGGCGGCTCGTAAAGAGAACTATGCCTACACCACGGTGATGTACCACCTGACTTCCGTCCGGGCGAAGACGGGGCTTGACCCAAAGAATTTTCATGACCTCGCGCAACTCGTCAGCATGATCGAAGAAGAAAGGAAGGAATATGAGCGAGATTACTAAAAGCGAACTCAATGATCTCCGTGAACATCTGAGACTTGCCAATGCCGCGCTCAAGGTAGCCAATGCCAACGTGGAGGAGGCGAAGCAATTGAGCCGCTGGGCGAACCAGAAGCTAACGGAAAAGGAAGACGAGATCAGGCGAATGCGTCTTGCACTCCTCGCGGCCTACGAACCTCCGCACAACGATGAGGTCGAGTCCATCTGCAAGAGGCTGGAATGCCCCTACGGAATGGTCACTCCGGCTACGGCTGACGAGGCGGCGGTTATGATTCGCAAACTTTGGAGGTGCGTCAATGGAAAAGCTGAAGGATGATCCCATTGTGGCCTCCATGCTACGCACTGGATACCCGCCTTGGATTTCCTCAGACTGGGAAGATGACGAAGATGACTGGGAGGAGGATGATCCTGATGTGTTTTATGGGAATCAAACTAAGGAGTTCTAAGGAAGCCGAGTCCGAACGCTACCGCCGCTATGAGATCGCAAAGCGGCATATCCCCAAGAATATGTCTCCGAGAGAGTACGAAGAAGAGGTCAGGAGGCTTGCGAGGCGCTACCATGTTTGAAGTCAGAAACGTAAACATCTACGGCCTTGAGGAGTCCGTTAGGGGAGCAAAGTTTCCAATGTCTGTCGATACTGACTCCCTTAACGGCGAGATTACCAAGGGCATTGACGCGCTTGGAAGAGCAGAGATCGGCTCTGGACATGACAACTTTCTCAATGGAATCATCGTCCAGTTCGACCTCACTTGCTCAAACAAGATGTGGGTGGAGATGGAACGCTACCACTTCATCGACTTCGTGTCCTCTCAGTCCACCATGCACAGGATCTCCAAGATGGACTTTGCCAAGTGCTTCAACAGCTATGTGACAGCGAGAACCATCATCGAGTGTAACAGACTCAAGGCGGCTTTCCAAGAAGATCCCACGCCGGAGAACTACTTGAAGCTGTTGTACAACATCCCGTCTGGCATGGAACTGACTGCGCGGATGACCACAAACTACCGTCAACTCAAGACTATCTATCGGCAAAGGAAAGACCACCGTCTCCCTGAGTGGCGTGAGTTTTGCCGATGGTTAGAAACACTCCCGCATTCGGAGTGGATTACACGAAAGGAGGGCTAACTCATGCCCATCATTAAACCTGAGAACATGAACTTCTCTGGCAAGAACCTCATCATGATTATCAGCGGACTCCCCGGAACTGGTAAGACCACGCTTGCGTTGTCTGCTCCTGATGTTCTGCTGATCGACACCGACAAAGGCATGGCGCGTGTCAATCCCGCCCACCGCAAGGATGCCTCCATCTGTGCTACCTATGAGGAAGTCCTTGCAGACCTCAAAGCCGCAGAAGGTCAGTACAAGACCATCGTCATCGACACCTGCGGCAAGCTGATTGATTACATGAAGGACTGGGTGGTGCGTCACCCGGAGATGTTCCCCAAGGGCGCGAAGACCAGCGGCGGGATCTCCCTTCAAGGCTTCGGCTTTGTCAAACAGGAGTTCATTCGCCTGTCTGACGAACTGGCTCAGAAGTTCAACGTGATCTACCTCTTCCATGAGACGCTGACGAAACAGGATGAGGGCGTGTTCTATGAACTTCTGGTCGAAGGTGCGGCGCGTACCGTAGTGTGGCAACCCGCCGACCTCGGCGCTCATCTGTTCATCATGAACGGCAAGCGGTATCTGGGATTCACTCCCACGGAGCAGTACACCGCCAAAGCCGCATACGGCATCAAGGGTCTGGTCGAAGTCCCGGAACTGGCTGACGGACAGCCTAACGACTTCCTCACCAAGCTGTTCTCCAAGGTGCGTGACAATCTCAGCAAGGAGTCTGCTGACCTTGCTCCTCAGAAGCTTGCCTACCTCAAGGCCATGAAGGAGGCCAAGGAAATCTGCGCGGCGGTCAACGCCCCGGAGGATGTGTCAGAAGCGGCAAAGGCTCTTAAGATGCTCGACCATGCCTTGACTTCTGAGAAGGAGTCCACGGCTCTTCTCAAGGCGAGGATCGCGGAACTGAATATTGTATGGGACAAGGCGGCGAAAGCCTATGTCTATAAGTCTTAAAGTCCGTATCACGAAGTCTCTTCTGGATAGCTGGCTCTGGGCGTTCAAGCGGGATGACGGATGGGATGACTTCCTGTCCGTCCTCCACCGCGAGAAGAAGCCGCCCACTCAGGCCATGCTTGACGGCACAAGGTTCGAGAACGTGCTGAACAATGTCCTCAACGGCGAGGCGATTCCGGCAGATCACGAATGGGTTTCTGTAATTGCCGAAATGTCCAAGGACTTGTACGGAGCGCAACAGCAAGTGACTCTGTTCCAAGACTGCGAGGTCAACGGTCAACTGTTCCTCTTGCATGGCGTTCTTGACTATCTCCGCGCCGGGAGGATCTGGGATTGCAAGTTCACCAAGAACTACCATCTCAACAAGTACTTCTGGGAAGAGACGAGCCAGACGGCAATGTACCTTGCTCTTGTGCCGGAAGCCAGAGACTTCACCTACATCATCAGCGATGGCAAATATGTCTACCGCGAGAGATACCCGCGAGACATCGTGCCGCCTATTGAACCTACTATAAATAATTTTATGCAGTACCTCAAAAAGCATGGGCTTTGGGATGTGTACTGCGAGAAATGGAGAGTGAACAATTGAGCAACTGGGATGATTTTCAGAGAGAAGACCGCGAGGAGTCCGCAAAGGTCACAGGCCGTCTGCGGTGCGTCATCACCGATGTCGAGGAAACCACATCGAAAGCGTCTGGGCTTCCCATGATCGTGGTGTCCGTCCGTCCCTCTGGTACGACCTTTAAGGTCAAGACCTATCTGGTCAAGAACGACCACTTCAACCGCAACGCCACGGCGTTCTTTGATGCGTTCCCGGAGATCACCTTCGGTGACTTCAACTTCCTGTCATGGATTGGCGCGGAAGGTGCGGCTTTTTTCGACCTCGATGACCGTGGGTACATGAAAGTCAAGTACTTCATTGATGCTGTCAAAGCATCCGACATCCCGGCGTTTGAGGGTGAGAAGCCGGAGCGCCAGTCTATTACCACGCTGGATGATTCGGAGGACGATGACCTCCCGTTTGAAGTCTGATGGTTCGCCATTGGACGGATAAAGAGCTTGCAGAAGAACTAAAGAAGCTGACCATCATCTGTGACAGCCGCGAACAGGATCGCCATGTTGCGGAGTGGTTCGCCAAGAACGAAGTACCGAGCATTACTCGGAAGTTGGATACTGGTGACTACTCCGCACAGCTTGGCGATTTGTCTATGGAGCGGGAGATTGTGGTTGAGAGGAAACGCAATCTGGACGAGATATGCGGGAACTTCACCGTAGAGCGGGAACGCTTTGAGAGAGAGTTCATGAGGGCGAAAGCCTACGGGACGAAAGTGGTTCTCATTGTCGAGAATGCCACATGGTCGGACATATTCCTCGGCAACTACCGTTCCAAGACCTCCTCCAAGTCGCTCCTCGGTTCGATCCTGTCGTGGATGGTGCGCTTCAACATCACGGTGACATTCTGCAAGCCAGAGGAAACCGCACGGATCATGTGGGGAATCTTCTACTACTACGCAAAGGAGAAACTATTGTATGGCTGAGATACTGGACAGCGGGGAACGCCGCGACTTCGGCGGGGCTGTCAGGGACATGAGCGATGGAAAAGGCGATATGGTAGCCATGCCGTGGGAAGCAATCTTGCGGCTGTCACAGCACTACGAATCTGGGGCAAAGAAATATAAACGATGGAACTATCGCGCTGGCAATGGAATCCCATTGTCGAGCTACATCGACTCAGCCTGTCGGCATCTTGCGAAGTACCAGTGCGGCTGTGATGATGAAGACCATCTCGCAGCGGCGGCATTTAATATCCTCGGCGCGATGCTGGTTGAGCAAGTTACTCCGCAGTGTATCGACCTTCCGCTCCGCATCGGGAAGCGGCGCTTTGAATACTTCAAGACAAACACTTTAGAGGAGGATAAGAAGCCAAATGACTGAGGTTGAATTTCTCAAGGGCAAACTTGCGGATACGCAGAAAGCCATTGAGCGCGAGGAACACAAGGAGCAGTTCAAGGAAGCGGCAACATTCTTCCATGATATGTTCCAGTCCTTTCTTGACGCTGGCTTCAACGAGGAACAGGCGTGGTTTCTCACTGGCACGGCGTTTCAAACGAAGTTTAAGTAATGGGGCAAGGCGATAAGAAAGCCCCGTATGTTCCATCCTATGAGCCTGTCCGCGATGATGTAAACGGCAAGCTGTTCTCTTCGGGATGCATGAGATCCTGTCCAGAGCCAAACGTAATAAAGCGCTTTGGCACTGGCGGCGTTGCAAATGTATCGGTATATACTTGCCGAAAATGTCGGTATCATCAGGACATGAAGTGGTTTGGAGGAGTTAAGTGTGGGTATCTGGGATGACTTCCAGCCGGAGCGGAAAGTCGAATGGGAAGACATAGCGCAAGCCATTCACGATACCGTGACGATGGACGAGGTGGTCAGGTTCTACGTTCCCAGCGCCACGCCGCGACACCACCGCATACCGTGTCCATTCCACAACGGCAAGGACTACAACCTATCCTACACGCCGCACGGGTATAGGTGCTTTGTATGCGGCGCTTCTGGTGATGTAATTGGCTTTGTTAAGGATGCCTGTGAGCTTGCCACAAGGTCGGATGCCATGAAGCGAATAAACCAAGACTTTCATCTTGATCTCCCCATCAATTGCACTATAAATGCAATTCAAAGTGCAAATTTGGCACTTAGAAGAAAAGAAGCGGAGAGCAAGAGAGCAGAAGAACAGGCATGGGAGTCCAGATACAACGCCCTCATGGATGCGTGGTGCAAGCTCGACAACGAGAGCCGGGTCGAGACAGACCCTTACGAACTGGCGCGAATCCGTGAAAGCATGAACCGTCTGGAGTACGAACTTGACTCCATGCCTGAGAAGCCAAAGGGGTGATAGAACAATTGGCAAGCTAAGTTCAAACGATGTAAAGAAGAACCCCATCTTACAACCAGACTCCAAGGGCAAACCACCGCAAACCATAGAGGCGTTTCGGTGCGTCCTCATGGACGATGCGCGGTTCAATAACATAAGGTTCAACGAACTGCGCGGATGTGGAGAGATTCACGATAAGGGGAAGATCTCCATTTGGTCGGACACAGACGATGCAGAAGCCATGTACTACCTTGAATCCGTCTATGGGATGTACTCAAAGGAAAAGTACACAGCGGCGCTTAGACTGCTGTTCAAAGCAAGAGAGTACAACCCCGTCAAGAATCTTGTGGAGAGCATCGAGTGGGACGGAGAACGCCGCTGTCACGCTTTTCTCCACAAGTGGGGAAAGTGCGATGACACGCCGTATGTCCGTGAAATCTCACGCCTGATCTTCGCTGGAGGCATCCACCGCTTGTATCAGCCCGGATGCAAGTTCGATGAAGTCCCAATCTTCATGGGCGTTCAAGGGTGCGGCAAGTCCACCCTGTCCAAATGGTTAGCCATAGACGATGACTACCACGGCGAACTCAAGTTCATGGAAGGGCAACAGGCCATCGAGGACTTGTCTGGCAAGTGGTTCATGGAGATTCCAGAAATGTCAGCGTTCACGAAAGCCAAAGACCAAGAGGCGGTAAAGGCGTTCATTTCCAGACAGCGCGACCAGTACCGCAAGCCTTACGACCGAAACACAACAGAGATCCCACGGCGGTGCGTGTTCGTTGCCTCGTCCAATTCGTACAATGTACTTGTAGACAAGTCTGGCAATCGCAGATGGCATCCTGTGGAGTTCAAGGGCGATTACAAATGGGGCTTCCACCTCTACGAAATAGAAGACGAGGTGCGCGAGTACATCCGACAATGTTGGGCAGAAGCTCTTCGCTTTAAGGATGACCCGTACATGAAGCCATTTGTTAACAGTTCGTTGAGCAAAGAGATTGTAGAGGCACAAGACAACGCCATGCAAGACGATTGGAGAGTCGGCATGATTCAAGCGTTCCTCGACCGAAAGAACCCCGGTGAGTTAACGTGCGTCCGCGAACTGTACCGTGCCGCGCTCTATCCAGACCAGTCGAAAGAACCTTCCTTTGCTGAGTCCAAGGACATCGGACAGATTATGAACAGGCTTGATGGATGGGAGCGCGTAGGAGTCCGGCGTATAGGATCATACGGTAAGCAAAACTGCTGGCGAAAGACAGCGCAGAAAGAAGAAAAGCCTTTTTGGGAGGAATAAACTACGGATAAGCATATGTTCATTATCAACATCATCAAGGCAATCGCGGATACTATCATCTCCGCACTGGGAATCATGGGATTCATCTACGGAGCAAATGTGTTCCAGCGCTGGTGGATTCTCTTATTCACGGCTCTGCCCTTGCTGATGTACTACTCTTCCGGCATCGTGGTGCTTGGAGATCCTGTTGCGGAAGGGGGTGAGAGCGATTCCTGATGAAGAGGTTTTGAAGCAAATCGAAGCTATGCAGAACCCGCCGAAGCGGAAGCCGGGTAGGCCGAAGGGGAGCAAGAACAAGCCGGGGAGCAAGAAGCATGAGTTCCCGAATGAGTCCAAGCAGCTTGTAGACCCAAAGACGGGCATCGTGGTCAGCAACAACGCCGCCCAGTCCCAGATTATCGCCCGTATGGGTGACGAGCGGGTGACAGCTTTCGTCCAGTACCACATGGATATGATGAAGATGCGACAGGGCGTGGACAAGAAGAATGTGCCTGATCTCTACAATCGGTTCTACATCTACCTTACATACTGCGCGGAGCATGGCGTGTTACCGAATAATATGAACGCTTACTACGCTATCGGCATCACGAAGTCTGACATAGCCGCATGGAACTCTGGGCGAGGAACGCCAGAGCAGAGACAGTTCGCCGAAGACATCAAGCAGTTCTTCGCTTCTATCCATGAGCAAGCTGGCGGTGAGGCAATCGTCAACCCCATTCTGAGCATCTACTGGAGCAAAGCGCATGACGGCATGATAGAGGCGCAGAAGGTTGAGGTCGTGAATACCGACCCGCTCGGTGAGAAGCAGAGCAGTTCAGAAATCGCACAGAAGTATGCGGACATTCTGCCGGAGGACACATGAAGCATTTCGGAGATATAACGCAGTTGAGCGGATATGAACTGCCGATTGTGGATTGCATCATCGGCGGTTCACCCTGTCAGGATCTCAGCGTGGCGGGTAAACGCGAAGGCCTCCAAGGCGCAAGAAGCGGCTTATTTATGGAGCAAGTCCGAATCGTAAAGGAGATGAGAGAGGAAGATGTGCGAACAACTGGAAGGTCAGGTTTCTTGGTTCGACCAAGATACCTCGTCTGGGAAAACGTGCCTGGAGCATTCTCCAGCGGAAAGCCCAAAGGAGCGGACTTCCAAGCAGTCCTTGAAGAAATCGTCAAAATCGTCCGTGAAGAATCTACCCCTGTTCCTATCCCTAAAGACGGATGGCCTAAAGCCGGATGCATCAGCGGAGTGGGTGACAGCGGCTGCACTTTTTCCATCGCTTGGAGACTTCACGATGCCCAGTTTTGGGGAGTCCCCCAGAGAAGAAAACGTATCGCACTTGTCGCAGATTTTGGAGGACTCAGCGCCCCAGAAATACTGTTTGAGCGCAAGGGCTTGCGCTGGAATATTGAACAGGGCGAGTCGGAGAGGGAAAGCGCTGCCGCCAGAGCTGAAGAGCGCTTTAGAGAGACAGTGCATGAGTACCCAAACGGAATCTGATGGTACAGAAGAGTGCGACCCTCAAGATTAGGGGAGGCTGTGAACGAGATTGCTACGGGAAAAAAAGCCGGAAAGGGTGCGCTGATTCAATGGGAACTGAGTGGAACTCTGGGCGTGAGCCAAGATCAGACGCTGTTCGTGTGGTATACGCCCTCCAGGGGGGGGCAGAACATCACAGGGTTCGCAAGGAATGGGATGGAGAGTGGATGTGATGTACACGCTTAACGCAACAGATGAACACGGCGTGTGCTACACTCCCACGCTCGTCCTAAATGACCA
>Ga0326513_10001296_pt1 | contig 20042 bp, 27 predicted proteins | sample 2_2465_0518_D_FD_203654 | JGI IMG/M metagenome (GOLD analysis project Ga0326513, IMG submission 203654) | Bovine rumen microbial communities from UC Davis, California, United States - 2_2465_0518 | ecosystem: Host-associated > Mammals > Digestive system > Stomach > Rumen | place: USA... | reverse complement strand
CATTGAATTCTTCCAGGGTGATATCCATGTTGTGGAATTCCAGGTATGCCTGCACGAACTTGTCGACATTATCCTGCCTATCGGATGCAGTGTCATTGATGGCATCGAGCAGCGGCAGAACCTTTTCGAATGCTCCCATCCGTTCCGTGTTCAGCGGATACTCAATGATCGGAACATATCCAAGCAGGTATTCTTCCTTGAATTCCATCTGCATCGGGTCGGAGATCTTGTAATGGGCATACGGTGTGTAGCAGTCAAAGACCTTGATACCGGCACCGTTCAGCCCCGGCTTCAGGGCAATGGTCACACCCATCAGCGGCTTATGACCGATCTTATTGGAGCGGACAACGAATGTCAGTCTCGGATCCAGTGTATACAGTTCGAACGGTGCGTCATCGGAATAATCGTCATTCTTGAAGAATGTATCCGGCAGCACCATGCGATAACCGACACCGCAGACATGCATCCAGTTCACCAGTTCACGGTCCTTGGCGTCCTTCTCTTCGGAATAAACATATTCATTCAGCCGGGAGATGTCTTCTTCAGATGCCTTCTCGGTCCTTGCGACATACTGCACAGGAGAACCGAGGAAGTAGCCATCCTTGAAATCAACGATCTCGGCAGCGTGGTTTTCGACAATTTTGTTGCAGATGGTATCGTCGATTTCCTTCACTCTGCGGAGAACCGGCTGGTTTCCCTTGTAGTAGTTCCACAGGTAGTCGATCTGCGTCTGGTTGATCATATGCACATTCAGCGCTTCCTGCAGTACAGGGATGATATTGTCATCCGTGATTTCCTCAGCGTCAGTATAAATAACCTTGCGGCCGACATATAACGGATTATATACAGGTGTTTTGTTGCTTTCGGACATAATACCCCCTGTTTTCTCATTTTCAGTGTAGTAAAAACTTACCTTATTAAAAAGACAAAAGTCGATATGGTCAGAACGGACGGTGCATAATCTCAATATTGTTCGATGACCACTTGAATGCCATCATGGATGCTCCGGCAAGAGAGTCCGGCGCGTCATCATGCTTGTTGCCGCCCTGTACCTTGAAGGAATACACGTTCTGCATAAACAGCGAATACTCTTTCGGACGCTTGCCATCCTCAAGGAAGATGAACCTTTCCTTGATATCCGGGGATTGGTCGAAGATCCTCTGTTCCTTGGCTTTGTTGTTCTGTGCCGGGGATGTCGTGATCGTGATGTGGTAATCCCCGCAGCAGTCATTGATCCCTTCGGCATAGTCCTGTGTCATCTTGTTGGCTTCCACCTTCATGACATGGCAGTTGAACCGTTTCGCGGTCTGAACAAGAAGCGGCTGGGTGATGCGCTTGTCCTCATTGGAATACACCACACCGGGGATATAGATATCATTGCCGTACTGGACACAGACAGGACTGGCGACAAAGTCCCCTCCGCCCCATGCCGGGTCCACAAACATGAAGATGCGGTCAGGTTCTTCTTCGGGAAGGACTCCATTGAAGTACCGCATGTCCTTGGCATCAAACACAGTCCCCTGCCGTTCGATGGGTTCCTGCATGTACTGGGCAAGCCATGATGCCATATCGCCGGACCGCTCAAAGGATGCCCGGCGCTGATGGTAATATGCCGTGTTGTATCCCACACCGTAGTCATAATCGAAGTTGCTCTCATCCTTCTCATCCAGGGCCGGAATGGAGATGATCTGAAAACGCCTGTTCGCAAATCTTTCATCATTCATCAGAAGGTCCTGCCGCTTTCCTGCCGGGTCGATGACAGACCACCTTGTACCGATCCACAGGATCTTTGCCTGCTCTTTGGCACGGGTCAGCAGGTTATTGTCGACAGTAGACCATGCTTTCTCCATACGGTCCTTGGATTGGGCCTGCTCGATACCGCCGATGATATCATCCGCAATGAGGATGCCGTCACAGTCACAGGACCCGTTCAGAGTTCCGTCAATGCTTCGACAGGTGATGCTGTGATACCGCTTCTTGCGGTTGAGGTCGATGGTCTCATCCTGTGCATTTGTGAATCCGTTTCCCCTGTTCGGCATTTCCAGGAACGGGAAGATCTTCCGGTACTGGTAGGTGAAGGTGTCGGTGATGACTTCCATGAGACCGGAATAGAATGACTTGGTGATGCCGTCAGAATAGGATGAGTACAGATTCGAGCGTTCAGGGTCTCTGCCCATGATCCACAGAGCAAAAAACATGATCAGTGTGGTCTTGCCGATACGGGGCGGACACGACAGGAAGAGCTCATCCATCTCATCATCGGCGAGAGCCTGCAGCGCATCCACAAAAGGCCGGATGATCTTCTGCCGGGGCGTGTAGAACCGCTGGGAAGGATCCCTGTACCACTCCAGCGCGATGAGGAAATCATTGAATGAGTCCTTTGCCGAGAACAGATATGTCTGAAACAGGAGCCGGTCCAGTTTATCCACCAGTGTGTAGTTGCGCCTGCTGATGGAAGATTGTATCAGCTTCATGATGGCATCCTGCAGAAGTCTGTTTTCTTCAAGAAGTGTCGCTGTGTCATATTCCTGTTTCTGAAGCTCCTTCAGACAGACGTGCCAGTCCTCATAGGGCTGATAGTTCCCTGCTTCAACAGCAAGGGACATTTTTATGTTCTGAATAAGTGCATAAGCGTTCATATCCCCTCCCCATGGCATCCGCGAAAAACAAAAAGGCATACCACCTGAAGAGAGATTTGAAAGGTTAAGGTAAGGTAAAAGGTAAATCTCTTCAGATGGATGCCCTTTGGCATTCAGTATTCAATTGCATCATACCACATCGAAATGAGGTAATTGATCATCGGTGATGAATAAATTGATTGATTCGAAATTGAATCAGTTCAGTTCTTCCCTGTAGCGGTACCATGTTGCCCTGGATATTCCCAGTTCCTTCCATGATACCCCTTTTTTGATCTGCGAAATTTTTTCGGCATCGAGTTTTGAACGGCCGACAGGCCTTCCTGTTTTGAGGGATACCCTCTTTCCGTTCACAATCGGCATGGCTGCGATCCCCTGCGCCTGCCGTTCTTTTATTTTCCGGCGTTCTGTCTCAGCGACATAGGACAGGAGCTTCAGCACGATGTCGGCGATGAGTGTGCCGGTCAGATCATTCCGGTTCCGGGTGTCCAGTATCGGCATGTCGTCCACCACGATGTCAGCGCCGACAGTCTTCGTGATGTATTCCCACTGATGACCGATCTCGTCATAGTTCCTGCCGAGCCGGTCAAGGGAGAGGACCACCACCAGGTCACCGGGCTGCAGTGCAGAGAGCATCTGCTGATATCCAGCCCTGTTGAAGTCCTTGCCGGATTCCTTGTCCTCATAGACCATGTCCGGATGATACTTGTCCACCAGTGTGAGCTGACGGGCAAGGTTCTGATCACGGGACGAGACTCTTGTGTAGAGGTGGGTGGTCATTATTCCACCTCATATGAGTCTTTAGGGGTCGGCGCTGTGTCGGGCATCAGTACCATCTTGTAGCCGAGAGCCTTGCACATTTCAGCGACTTTCTCGGTGGTAATGGTTTTCTGGCTGAACCGCATGCCGATGGTCTGCTGAGATGCCAGGCCGATTCTCTTTGCCAGGACTGCCTGTGTGACTTTCTGAGTCCTCATAATGCTTTTAATTGCTTCTACTGTTTTCATAATTAATCTCCTTAAGTTATCCCTTGTACTCATACTATAGAAAAGTTATCCCTTGTTGTCAAGGGCTTTTTTTCTAGTCGATGTGGTGGAGGTACCTACCCCGGCCCGGATCCGGTCCTGGCATCCCCCGCCGGCCCTGTTCCGGTCCTGTTCCGGTTTCCGGGTATGTTTTCGGGCCTGTTTTCGTGTTTTCGCTTTCATGTTTTTACCCTGATCACATTTCAAGACATGCCGCCCCGGTGTTATTTCCTTTTATGCCTGGAATAATACCCGGGTATGTTTTCCAGCCCTGGAAATATTCATTGTTTTTAGCAGTCTTTAAAAGTGTACATAAAAAGACAATAAAACCGCATCATGTTATAACTTGTTATTTTCATTAAATAAGGGATTGAAAACAAGTTTTATCTTGTTATAATAAGGTAAACAAGATATCACTTGTTATAAGGAAGGGTAAAAGGAAATGAAAAGCGAATTAAAAAAAGCGATTGAATCAAAAGGTTTAAAAGTTTACGGTGAATTAATCGAAATCAATAGCGAATTATTCCCGTTACCATTAACGGAATGTAACGGTAAGATCGGCCGCGTTATGAATTCCAGCACGGCCCCGGGAACAAAAGAAAAAACGGCCGTAAATCCTAAAACGGGAGAAAATGTTTCTGTTATGGGAACGTGCCCGGCCGATTGCAAAGGATGCTACGCCCAGGCCGGCCGCTATCGTATGAATCGGAATATGTTCTTATTGATCATGCGCACGCGGTTTTTGCGGGAATATCCCGAAATATATGGCGCTATTCTTGCAATGCAATTGGACTTAGAAAAAGCGGAACAATTGAGAATTCACGCGGCCGGCGATTTTATCGAAAAAGAGGCCCGCATGTATTACGACATTTTAAAGGACCGGCCCAGCATCAAAACATGGACTTACACAAAACATGAAATAAAAGGCGATATCGCGTTATTAGATTCCCTGGAGAATGTGAACATTGTTAAAAGCATTATCCCCGGTTTCGGCTTCAACTATGGGCACGCGGATTATATTGCAAAAGTATATAAGGCATTAAAAAAGGCCGGGAAAAAGGTTTATATATGCCGGTGCGGCATTGACCCGGGACAGCATTGCGAAAACTGCAGCGGCTGCAGCAGTCATGAGTATGTTCTATTTATTGAACATTCTACCGGCTACAACGTGAAAAAAGACCCGAATTATAAAATGATTCATGATTTAATTGAAAGTCAAAAATAAGGACCACAAAAGGAAAAGAAAGGAATATAAAACCATGAAAACATATACAGAATTTTGCGAACTTGTGAACAGCTACAAAAAAGCATTTAAAAAATGCAATGTAAACGCCAATACTTTAAGTGATTTACAAAACAATTATGTTATTACGGAAACAATAACATATAAGGAAGGCCGCAAAGTTTCCAGCCGGGAAACAAAAGTTATTTCGACCGAATATTTCGGCAACGTATTAACAGCCGCGCTGTTCTTCAATGATCGAATTGAAAAAGCTTACACTATAGCGGGATATATACCCGTAAAATTAACGGCCGTATCACCTGACAAAAAAACGCGCGTTATTAGAGAATACACATATACATGTAAATAATGTGCAATGTTTCCAGGACCGGCCGCGGCCGGCCCTTATGTGATCAGGGAAAAAGAAAAAGGAAGGAAGAAAAGAAAATGAAAAAAAATAGCTTGGATTATTTGCTTTACGACTTAGATTTATCTGTATTGGATGCCGTCGACGTTTACAAAAAAGCATTGCAGCATTTCCAAGATAAACAATTCAGTTTTACAGAAAAGAATGATATCTATATTTACTTTGATTTATATACAAGTAAAGGAAATGAAAACAAAGCGCTTTATGATGCTATCTGTATAAATACAGGTGAATTCAATTATGATGCATTACCAAAAAAAGCCGCTATGTTGTTTACACTTGGATTATTTGAAAGGGCGTTTTTATATGACGGTCGTTAATATTGGCGCTTGCATTAATCTTGATACGCATATATTAATTGCCGGGGAAACAGGATCCGGAAAAAGTGTATGTATGAATGCGCTTATAAGTGAGATATACAAAAAAGGCCCGCCCGCCGAAATATACTTAATCGATTTAAAATATATTGAATTCTCAAAATATAAACAATTAAATATTCCAGTGTATACAGATATTGAAAGCGCCGCAATGATTATAAACAAGCTGTATCATAAAATGATTGAAAGATATAAACGCATGGCCGCGGGGGAATGCCTGGAAACATGGCCTATATATATTATTATTGACGAATACGCCGAAATAACAGCCCACGAAAACAAAAAGCTTGCAAAAAGAATTATTGAAAATATAAATAGCATTGCTCGTATGGGGCGTGCATGCGGCCGCGGTTTTCACTTAATAATTGCAACGCAATACCCTACAAAAAATATAGTTTCAATGCAGTTAAAAATGAATTGTCAAAAAATATGCCTGAAATGTAATAATGATATTGGATATCGCGTTATCCTGGATAAATCCGGCTACAATTTACGCGGCCGCGGCGATGCCGTATATATTGATAACTATGGGAATGAGACCCGGTTTCAAGTGATAGCAGCAACTAAAAAATACATTGATAGTTTCATTAATAAATGCATTGAATACAGCAAAAAGGACCGGCAATAAATGCCGGTTTTTTCTTTTTGTTTCCTGATCATTGTGAGAACATGCCGGCCGGCCGTATTCCTGGAAACAAAAAAGCACATGCATCATATAAGGCATTTTAAAGGCATATAAACACGTTTTACTATTTCCGTATATACTCAATCATTCAAAAGAAAAAAGCGCTTGTGAGCGCTTTTATTAACGTTATACGGCCGTTATCATATGCCGGTTATACTTTCAAATTATAACCGTATGCAATGCCATAATTCCGGCATGGTTTCCACCATGATCAGTTGTACTCAATCCGCAAACATTCAACCTTTTTTTGTACCCGTAACAGGTACATTTTCTGCCATGCTTTCATGTTCATTTTCTGACATGCTTACATGGTCATTTTCACCATGCATAATCGGTAATGAATCCGGCCGGGAATCATGCGATATCTGCATATTCCCATAGCGATTTTCAAGGGCCTTCTGATCAAAAAAAGCGCCACCTGCAGAGCCTTCCGAAGCCGCTGAAATGTCGACCTGATCGCGCATTCCGTAGTAGTTTTTAGCCCTAAAAATGTACACGACCGGCTGTATTTTCCCGGTCATCGCAAGTTCCGCATCCATGGCCGAAATCATGGACTTGGCATGTTTAATCATGTCAGAGACCAAGCGGCCCTTCCGATCAGTGCTTTCCCAGTCCCACAGAGTCTGCCTTGTAGTGCCGAGAGATAAAGCGAGTTTTTCAACAGTCGGGATTTCATTTGATTCATAGCAATGTTGAAAGAATTCATTCAGGCGTTCAGCAAATTCTTCATCACTTTCCGGGATTTCTTTTTTGTACCAATAGAGAACAGAACCGAGCGCCTTTTTCACAGCATCCTTGGGAGCGTCATTGATACCGAACTTGACCTGGTTTTTCAGATTTTTATAACCTTCCTTGTTCGCCATCTTCCTTCTCCCAATATCCCAGCCCATGCGCCAGGTTCAAAAATTCCCCATCATCGATTTCAGAGTGATGCCACCCATTGGTCTGGCACACCCGGAGCTTCGCCATTTTCAGAGTGATGGCACCCTCGGCCCAAGAATTGAGTGATGCCCGGTCCTTGTTGGAATAAAACTCCCCGCTGCGAAACCTTAACTCATTCCCATAGATATCCCTGATCATGAGTGATGCCACCTCCGTCTCTTCAGAGTGACGCCCCCATCCGCCAAGGTTCTTACAGAGTGATTGTACATCCCCTGCAAATTGTCTGCAAATCCATCCTGGATCCCATCGGAATCCGGAGTGATACATACCTTCCATTCTTCCATTCTCCTTTCCGTTTCATTCCCCGTTTCCGGAGTGATACCGCCCATCCTTCCATCATCCCCCAAAAACAGCGCATGCCCTTCTCGCTCGATTTCAGCCATTCTGAGAGTGATTCCGCCCCGGATGGACACTTTATCATCCAAATCCGTAATCCTTCTGTATCGGCTTAAAAACAGCCTTCTCGTCCATCTGAGTGATGACACCGCCCTGCAATCCGCAATTCTGAGTGATGACACCACCTCATTCATTCCGGATCACCTCGATCCGCACGAACACTCCCGGGACCCGCGACCAGTACTTCCCGATGTGTTCCTCGGCCACCTGGGCATCATCCCACCAGAATCCCAACTGTGTCATGCAGTCCTTCAGCATCTTGTCGAGGTTATCCGTATCCGGCTTTGTGGTCCTGGGTGTTCCGTCCTTCACCTTCCCGCTTTCCACAGCAGTACCACCGAAGCACCACTTCACCGTGAGTGACAGCGGGACTCCCCTTCCGAACAGCGGCGTCCTGAGCCCATGGCCGTCCTTCCTCTGCTGAGTGATCATACCACCCGCATAATCATGTACCGTTCCTTCCGTCTCCTTCCCTTTCCAGTACCGGCTGTCAGCACCTTCTGCTTTCCACTGCCTTTCGATCTTCTTCAGTGCCGTATTCAGCGCAGCCGTAAGCTCTGCCTTTGCTTCAGCAGTCCCGGGCTTATCGAACGTGACGACCCGGAACCTGGGTTTCTTCACTCCATTCACATGTGAGTATCCATTCGGGATCACTCTGTATCCCTTTTCCTGTGCGGTGCTGGTCGGTACTCTCCGCATCGGCATGAAGAACTGGATCCCATGAGTGATGATGCCGGGACAGAGCACTGGTTCCCGTTCCGGTTCATCTTCTTCACCAGTTCCACTCTCACTGTCATTCGCATCTTCATCCACATACTCATCCCCGGTGTTATTCGTCACCTCGAATCCATCCAGTGACACGACCTTTGCTCCCTGGTACTTTCTGCCTTCATACACACTGTCCGCTACAGTATCATCCGCATGATCTGCCGCATACACACTGCTTTCTTGCAGCAGCTCTTCCATGATTCTTTCCTGTTCCTCAAGAGTGATGTACACTCCCTCGCTCTTCATCGTCACCTTATTGCTGCCCATCAGTCAATTCATCATCCTTTCCGTCAGCTTCCACATCGTGTCATCAGAATCATCGGTGTCATCATCGCCATCCGCGTCAATTCCGAGAATCTTCTTCAGCTCCCGCATCTTCACCGGGTCCAGCCTTACCACCTGAGTGACGGCATCCGACTCCGATTCTGAGTCCTGCTCTTCATCCATCTGTCCTGCCATCTCCCTTGCTTCCGTCATCGACTCCTCGAAAGTCCTATCGGCTTCCTCATGGATCTTCTCCACTGTGTCCTCATCGAACTCCATCCCGGCCTCCCGTGCCAGCATGTCTGTCCTGATTTCCACAGCGAGGATGTCCTTCATGATCTCTTCCAACGTCTTCTGCTGTGACAGGAATGTCTTTGCGATCATGTCGAATGCCGTCCCTGCCACATCCATCGCCTTATGCATGGCATCCATTTTCCTTTCGAGTGATTCCACCTGCTGTTCGAGTGTCCGTACCTTGCTGTCCATCTCACTGTCCATATCCGCATTCACTCCTTTCGAGTGTCCTTTGATCTCATCCATGTTCTTTCCTTCCTGTTCATTTTTCATCTGTCGCCATCCACCACCATCCACCATTCCAGTGATGACCACCCATCTGTCCCGCATCTCACCTCTCACCCATTTTGACTCGGTCCGATTTTCCCATTTTTGATTCGATTCCATTTTTCTGATTTTTGATTTTGATTTTTCAAAAAAGTGGAAACCTTTGAGAGGGAGTCACTTGCAGGGTGGCGACCTACTGATACCACTACCACTATGGGGATAAACACGAACGCCAGTAAGGGCGTGTTTATTCCCCGTGGTGTGTGTGGTGTGTGCGTGTGTGTGCGTGACCCCTCTCAAGAACTATACCTTTAGGTATACTTGTGCAGACGGGGGTGGCTGTATATGTTGCACATGGTGTTGCCAAAGGGATGAAAAACATATGATTTACCTGTGGCATTTATATGTGCCAATGCTCTGCACATGGGTATGCATATGTCTGTATTCCCAATGGCAAACACCTTTTCAACGATCTGCACCGGGCTATCTGCTCAATCCTCATCCAGGAAATTGAATATATCCATCTGATCTCCTTCCTTGATTCTCCGTGACTCCGGCCTGTACTTCCGCAACATTTCCTGCCGCATCGGCTCGTACCGCAACCGCCATTCTCTCTCTCTCTCTCTCTCTCTCTCATAGGCTTCGTCAAACGGAAGAATGACATTCTGTGCTATATACACATCTTTTAGCCAATGCATGGATGCCTTATAACGATTCGGTTCATGCTCATATAGGTATTTCAAGTCACGGTCAACGTGTTTTGAGAATGGGCATGCCATGCACCCTGTTCTGTCAAAGCCGTACTTTGTGTAGGCTTCCGATAACGGCACATCGTATTTCTGAATGAACTGTTCTATGTCTTCATCTGTCCATTCAATGATTGGTGCTTTTTGAATCACTCCCTTTTTCACCCATGTACAAGGTTTACCGCCTTTTACAATTCGTCTTATGAGTGCAGCTTCCCTTGCTCCACCTTCTCCGGCACGGATTCCTAGGAAACATCCCTTCATGCCGTATTCTGAATTGAAGTTCTCAAATGGTTTCTTCTTCATCCATTCACAGCATTTTTCCGAAGGAACGATATCAAAGTCATCGTGAATCATGTGCATGTCCTTATCTGCGAGAACGTGCTTGGCTGAATAATGGTCACTGCCGTACTCGCCCCGTACTAGTAGTAGTAGTAGTGACTGCGACCGTTTCCCATAGTGCCATTGATGCAAGTCATGACTCCTTAACTTGGATTTCAGCGGTTTTCCTTTGTTCTTCAGCACCCAATCAAACGATTTCACAGGATGTATCGTTATGAGATTGGGATAATAGTTTCCCTTCACCCATTTCACGAAATCCAGGGTGACTCCTAACTCAATTCCTGTGTTTGAGAACACTGCCGGAATTCCATCTTTCGGAATCGTTAGAATGCCCTCGCACATTTTGATTAGTGCCAGAAGAACTGTGGAATCCTTACCACCGCTGAATGACACATAACACTTGCCCTCTGTTTCGTAATACAATTCCTCAATTCTGTGACAGGCATTAGTAATTTTTGTGTCAAGGTTATTCGTCATCTTCATCACCCTCATCTTCCAGGTAATAAATGACATAACTCCTGCCATTCTCACCGATCTCTTCCTTGACCCATTCACCTGCGATACCATCATCCATGGCTCTCTTGAGTGTCCGGTTGAATGATCTCAGCGGCATCTTCTTACCTTCCTTGCCCAGCCATTTCATGAGGTCATCCCTAAGCACCTCAAACCGTTTCTTTTCATTGTTCCAGTATTTCTTGTTCTCCCAGCAGCAGACCATGCCTGCATTGAAATCCAGGAGCTTCTGTTCTCTCTTGCTGATGTCTGAATCAGCGAACTGGGAATTCCTCAGCTTTCCTTCCTCATCCACTGTATGGACCGGATGGTCGAACCACAGATTCACCGGCTCGATATCCTTGAATTCCCTCAGCGTGGATTCCATGCGGAAGGCTCTTCTTGTGTCGCCATACGGTGCCTTCAATTCTGTGAGTGACAGGATGACATCGGCATCTCTGGCAGTGACTCCGCTTCCGCTGAATCGGTCCATGGCATCCTTGTTGGACTGTTTGCCTTTGCTGAAATGATGTACATATATCAGACTGGTGTGCAGCTCTTTCGTGATACGGTCCAGTCTCTTGGTGAATCTTGCGACATCCACAGCCTTGTTCTCGTCACCGTCATTGATCTTGTAAATAGGGTCTATAAACAGCGCACCGTAATCACTGTTCTTGAACTTCCGGCAGAGGTTATCCACAAACACATCAACGCTTTCAAATGAGACCCCCCTCAGATGCAGGATGTGGAAATTCTGTGTCTTTTCCTTCAGGTCCCATCCTTTTCTTCTGCAGATCTCTTCCAGTCTTTCGTTGAATGTCGGTTCCGGCAGTTCAAAGTTCAGATACAGGATCTTCTTCTGTGTGCATGGGAATCCAAGCCAGGGAATGCCGTTGCATATGCTCAGTGCAAGCTGAATCATGAGTGATGTTTTTCCGATCTTGGAAGCACCGCCTATCATCATCTTTCTGCCCTGTCTCAGTATTCCGCTGATCAGCTCCGGGTCCTGTGCCGGTCTGTTGTCCCAGTACTCACTGATGACTGTCGGGTCCGGCAGGCTGTTGGTTTCTTCTTCTACCCAGTCCGCCCAGGACTCATATGAATCCATTCCGAAATTGGTATCAATGAGGAACTGTTTGTGTCCTGCTCTGGTAACACCAGGCATTCTTGACAGTCTGCTGGGGTTCTTGTTCTGTGTGTCCAGTGTCAGACCATTCTTCTCGCATGTCTCATAGATGAAGTTGACTCGTTTGACATACTCATCCTTGGTCCGTGCATCTACTCTGATGACAGCGTGGATACTCTTTCCACCGGAATATACCAGTGCCACTACCGGGAGCATCAGCTTTCGGATGATGGCGATCTGCTTTCCGAGTTCCATGTCATCTGATTCGACCAGTGTATGCCGGAAGTCAACGACATTGGAGTTTTCCACACCGAGCCCGTTCAGAGGGTTGATCCTTATCCATGCACCGGCTTCCGGGTCACATGAACCGACAGCCTTGGATACATCGTTATACTTGTTCAGGTCATCAATGATCTCCTGGGCAGTCCTGTTGAATACACCTTTGTGGAACGGTGCCAGTTTGCCTTTGTTGTTTCTTTTTGAAGTGACTACATAGCCGACAATGTCAGATGGTTCATAGACTGTTTCAAGATATGTTCTGAGATCTGCTACCGGATCCCATTTGTCGTCATCCGGCTCGAAGAATTCCTCAATCTGCAGCAGGCCTTCATCCTTTACGATGAGATCGCTCTGTACTTCCTCGAAGTAGATATTCCCGAAGTATCCGGAATCATCCGTCTCCATCCTGGCTTTGTACTGCTTGCCGTTCTCTTCGAAATAATCGTTCTTCTGCTTTGATGGTCTTGCCCATCCGTTCTGTTCTGCCATGTGGACCAGTGTCCCGCCGGTAATGCCGGAACCATTGAAACCGAACCACTTTGACAGACATTCCTTCTTTGAGTATCTCTGTGGGTCAGTGGCACTCCATTCATCAAAGAGTGAGAATGATGCTCCCTCTGCCTTGAGTGCCATGCCCACATTGATCCATTCCGTATAATTGCAGGTACTGCATGGTATCCATTCCAGCAGTTCCTTGAAATTTAAATCAGCCATGTTACTTACCTGTGCTTCCTACGCCGCCAGTCCTTACAACAGTGACTTCATCCTCTTCTGCAAGGCCGTGTTTCACGATGACTCCCTGCATGTATTTCTGTCCTCTGTCGATATGGATGGAGTGATAGCTGTTGTTGTTTGTCAGCATCGCCTTGATCTCATTTCTGTAATCGGCATCAATGACACCGACCGTATTGGTTAGAACAAGACCATTGCTGCCGAGACTGGACCGGGGAAACAGCAGCAGTACATACCCCGGTTCCAGTTCCACCTTCACGCCTGTATCGAACAGTGCCTTTTCACCGCTTGCTATCGTGAAGGATTTCGGTGCGATGAAGTCATATCCGGCACTGAGCTTTGTCGATCTCCTGGGACGGATCGAATCGTCCTCTACAATAAATTTAGCTACTGCCATTTCTATCCCCTTTTCTGTCTCTGTATAATTCCGTCAGTCCTTTCAGCGTGTAGCGTACAAGGCATGCCGTGACAATGAATCCGCCTGCCCACATGACCGCAAATGCGATATGCATGAACAGGTCTGTGAGGATATCATTGTTCATCTTCATAGCGCGGAATGTATTCCGGCCTGTTGAGGACAAGGACCGCATTCCGGGAATGCACGATGATCTTCTGTGGTTTCCCTGTCTCACGGTCGTGGGTAAATATTGTGAAAACTCCGGACTGCATCCGGAAGTAATTCACTTCTACTTCTTTGTGCTCATATCCGAAGTCTATGATTGCCCTGCCAATCACGACAGGCTTGGCCGGTTTATTGTTCTGACTGTTTGAATAACTCTTAAACATTCTTCAATAACCTTTCATATATTTCTTTTGTTGACATGTGGTACTTCACAGCAAGCTCTGAAGGCCTGATGTGTCTTTTCTTGTAATCATTGGTTATCATCCGGGTCAGGACATCATCCGGTTCTTTCGGCGGCCTGTTTATTCGTTTCCATTCCTCCGAACATTCATAGCAGTACGGATGTTCTCCGTCTGCATAGAACTTGTAGGACTGACTGATGTCCCGTCCGCATTTATAACATTTCGTCATGGTCTGTATGTCTCCGGTCTGATGCCATACGGCACCATCCATCTGTTGTTTGCAATTCTTGTGATCATTTTGGATGCCTGTTCATTTGTCCATTCACCGACATGCACGAATCCTCTGCTCTCAAGGAACCGGATCTGTTTTGCTGTCGACAGATGCTTGTTGCGGCGTTCCATCACCTTGCTGATGATTGCGGATGCCTGTCCTCTGCTCGTCACCTGTTCACCATTGATGCCGAAATTTGCCAGCAGGTCTTTCTGCTTCTGAGTCGGTTCCAGCAATTCGAATCCGAATGACGGTTCATAATCTGACAAATCTTTGTCCATAATTGAGAAAGCATACTGCAGAGGGTCCACCAGCCCTCGTTTCTTGTGCCGTTGTTTCCGCAGTTCTGCCGCCAGGGCGTTCTCACGTTCCTGCAGGACATCCTTTTCGCACTCGGCAAGGAATTCCTCTGTCAGATCCTGTGGCTCTTCCTGGATGCGTTTAGCGGCCTTCTCAGCCACATCTCCGTCTGTGGTGAAGAGTGATGCCGGTCTGCACAGATCGTGCTTTGCAGTCATCCACAGGAAGTCCAGGATTAGGCAGTAATCCTTGTCGTCATACAGCCGGGTCCCTCTTCCGATCATCTGTGAATACAGGCTTCGCACTTTCGTAGGGCGAAGACATACGATACAATCGACAATAGGACAGTCCCACCCTTCTGTCAGAAGCATGGAATTGCAGAGGACCTGATACTTACCGTTCGCAAAATCGTTCAGTATCTCGTCTCTGTCGGGTGATTGTCCATTTACTTCTGCTGCCCGTAAACCTCGCACGTTTAACAGGTGGCAGAATTTTTTTGATGTTTCGATCAGCGGAAGGAATACCACTGTATGCCGATCTTTGCAGATGTTTGCCATCTCATCAGCGATCTGTTCAAGATACGGGTCCAGAGCATGGCCGAGATCTCCTGCAGCATAATCCCCTTCCGACATCTTCACGTTGCTGATGTCGATGTTCAGCGGAATCGTCATTGCTCTCAGTGGTGACAGGTATCCGTCCTTGATTGCCTGCGGCAGTGAATATTCATAAGCCATGGAATCAAAATATTTGCCCAGGCTTTTCTTATCTGATCTGTCTGCTGTGGCAGTCACTCCCAGTACTTTCGTATCCGGGAAATGACTCATGATTTTCTGATATCCATCCGACATGATGTGGTGCGCTTCATCAACGATGATGGTGTCGAAATAATCAGATGGATATGCATCAAGTCTTTTTCCATTTGTCAGCGTCTGCATGGAAGCCACAACAACCGGCTCCCCTACAGCACTTGATTCAGCCTTCTCCAATGCACACTTGACTCCGGTAAAGCGTTCCATTTTATCGATTGCCTGCTGCAGAAGCTCTCCCCTGTGAGCGAGGATCATGATGCGTTCACCTTTTCTGTGCAGCTCGCTTGCAATGCTGGAAAACACTACAGTCTTACCGGTGCCGGTGGCCTGGACGAGGAGAGTTTTCTTTCTCCCCTCGCCCCACTCTGTAAAGACCGAATCAATAGCTTTCTTCTGATACGGCCGTAATGTCATTAGCTGTCCACCTTGGCCACTTTCAGCAATTCGCGTTTAACATAATCGATTTCTTCATGTGCTTTAGTTACAGCATCCTCTATCAAATCAGGGTTATGCCAACGGAAATGCTTAATCTGTTCCTGTCCGTCTTTTTTCTCGAACAGCATGATGACATCAACCTTCTTCTCATCTTTTTGAGTCAGCCAGTAGTCATCAAGGATTTCAATTAATCGACAGTATTCAGCACGGGTCCAATAACGCTTTTTCCCAGCCATTACAGAAGTCCACCGTATTTATTTGCAGTTGTCTGCGGCTGAGGGATTCCGACAGACGGCTTGTTCATTGTGGAAGTAACCTTTGACGGATAAATATATCTGTCGACATTGTTGTATGTGTTGCCGTTCTGCGTCGAGTTCTTGATCTTGCAGACACCAGTCCTGCCCGGCATTGCATCCCACTTCATCTGCAGGTTCTGTTCATCTTCCGGCATGAGTCCAAGACACTTGTGGACTGCTCCGATTCTCCAGGCGACTGACTGGTGCATGAAGAAGCGGTCACGGACCTGTGCGATGCCTTTCGGTGTTTCGATTGACATGAATATTTCAACAGTGCGGCAGCCATCCGGGATGGTGCTCGGCTTTGTTCTTGACGGATTGGACTGATAGGTGCCGTATTCGACACGGTCGACTGTGAAGTAGTAATTGCCCGGTTCCAGGACCACAAAGTCATTGTCCGGGACGCTGATGGTAGCGTTGAAATCAAAAGTGCCGTCTGCATTAAACATTGTCATTTTCTTTTACCTCTTTCTTTCTTAACCTAACGGGTCTCTCTGTGCGACGATTTTTGAATACAGTGAATCGATATTTTCATTCAGATAATTCAGCAGGTCATTGTCATACTGGCTGATGGGTGTGTCAGCGGACACGATACCGGCATTTCCTACGAACTGCTGGACTTCTTTTTCTTCAATACCCTTGTACTTCATGTTCTGAAGCAGGATATCCAGCGGTGTGTTCTGCGATGCGAGGTCCTCTTTCGGTGTTTCAAAGATATGTCCCTTCTCTTCATTGATGTCTACAGGGGCTTTATAAGCTGTTACAGCAGGCTGTTCCGGTGTCGGCTGAGAACCATCAATGATGTGAGCAATCGCGCTGTAATTGAATGGAATCATGTCAGGGAGACCGAATCTGTTCTTGGCATCCCATGCAGGATTGTGGTTCGTGTATATCACACGTTCACCGCCCTGTCCTTTTGCCTTTCCGTTCTGGTCCTTTACGATGCGTGTCTTGTAATTGCAGAAGAGAAGCATGTCTGCCCATTCCTTCAGAAGCGGACTGTCCTTCTTCAGAAGCTTCAGCTCATAGCGGTCATACTGTCCGAATCCGTCCGGCTCATAGAATGTCTTGACCGTTGCATGTGCTGTGATGACCACATTCACACCGGCGGCGATGACCTGATCACACAGGTTCAGCATGTTGTGGAATTCTGTCTCCAGGAACACATATCCCTTGCCGTATCCGAATGCTTCAATGTTGTCGACCGTCTTGCCGTCCGCATATGCCGTCAGCACATACTTTGCGGCAAGCTTTTCTGCCCAGTCTGCAGTGTCAATGACCAGTGTCCTGCATACTTCCGGGTGGGATGCCACATAGCTGATTTCCTGCATGAGATCTTCCCATGTCTGCGGAGAAGGAAGTCTTCTGACATTCATGTGCTTTGTACTTCCCTCTGTATCGATGTAAAGTGGAAGTGGGAACTGACTCGCCAAAGTTGATTTCCCAATACCCTCACTGCCATAAATCACGACTTTAATGGCGGTGGGGATTTTTCCTGTTGTGATTTCAAATGTCGCCATTTAAATACCTCTCAATCTTTTTACTTTCATAAGGTTTTCGTACTCTCTAATCCGCTTGTTCAGCATGAGTACCATGTTTGTCATCTCATCATTGATCTCGGCAAGCTGCTGGATCTTCAGTTCATTCAGTTCCAGTTCATGTGCTGCCAGTTCCATGAGAGCCGCCATCCGTTCTGCTTCCCTGTGCAATGCTGATGGCTCCGGGTCATACCCGTCTTTCAATTCATCAATCAATTCCCTTAATTTCATTACGCTCCTTTCTATTCGCCTGCCGCCCGGAATATCACGACCATTGATGGGAACGGCGCATTCCATTTGCTGTTGCTGAACTTGATCCGTCCCTTGATGAATCTGATCTCCGACCGATGCAGTATGTAGTCATGGAAATATTTGGTGTCTGTCCGTGCCGGAATCAGCATGACCACTACAGTGTGTGGCTTAAGCGATTCCTCATATCCCTTCTTAACCCAGTCGGATATCCGGGAATATGGCGGATTACAGAACACCGTATGCCCCCCCATGAAGGGATCAGCCCATCCTGGGTCTTCGTGTAATATTGCTGGCACTTGTGGTTCTCTTCTGAAGAACATGGATCCAGAGTGAAGTGGAATTCAGCATCCAGTTTTTCATACAGATCTTCCGGTGTTTCCCAGTCATCTGAGTTATTGCTGAACAGTACTTCCGTCTTCATTTCTTCTTCTCCTGTATTTTCAGACTCAGCTTTGCTGCTGTTCTGATTGCTGTGTTCAGCTCTGTCTGTCCCTTGACTGTGCCACCATATTTCATGTTGATCACACCGTGTTCCGGTCTTGTGACCAGTACCAGGTTGTCCAGTGAACAGTTATGGCTGTCACCGTCCTTGAATGTAATGACCATTCCTTTCGGAACCGGACCGTGAGCCTGTTCCCACACATATCTGTGGAGAAGCATCCAGCAGTCCTTTGTGTGACCTTCCTTGGTCTTGATGTACATGTACTCGCCCCTGTCGCTGATATAGCCTGCAGGTTTCTCATTGCACGGGCTGTGCCCTTTGGTCCAGCATCCGGCATTTATTCTCCCTGGGAACCTCTTTCCGGCATTTGATGGATGATGGTTTTTGTGCCATCTAGTGTCATATCCGGATGGGGTTTTGTGGTTCTTTTTCCATCCTCTGATCTGTCTTGTTGTCAGATTCAGCCCGGTGTGTTCATTGAATATCCTTGTGATCTCTTCTGATGATTTCCCCGGAATGATTGATGCAAGATATTCAGCCTGTTTATCAGTCATCAGCAGGTTGTGTCTCATATTGGGTTTGTACGGCAGAGAGTATCTGTAAGCCGCTCCCTTTACCTGTTCATAGGTAAGGCTGAAACCCTCGCTGTTGACCTTGTCCCTGAGCTCTGTCAGTTTGAGATCCGGGCTGGCATATCTGCGAAGAAGCACTACCGCTTCCGGGAATTTCGGATCAAGACTTCTTGGCATCCTTGACCGTCTCCAGCATCGGCGGCAGTTCAATTGCCTTCCGGTTTACTCCACCATACTCGACCTGCAGCTTGGTAGCATCCAGGGCAAGCTTGGCATTCTCGATGACCTTTCCTGCCACATCACTGATTGCCTTGGCTCTGTTGATCTCATTGCTCAGTGCATCTTCCTTGAGCTCTTCGTCGCCGAGTCTTTCCAGTTCAGCGAACAGGTGGTCATTTAAATCTGTGATTTTATTTTTCATGTCCTTTCCTACTTTTTCCCCATTTCGTGATCATGAACTGCCTTGTCATATCTCTTTGTTCATCAGAGAGCGATTCGTCATATACATCTTCGAGGCAGTTCCGAAACTCTTCATAACCATAGATACTGCACTCGTCGCCACTCATGGGAGATACGCAGTACCCGTCGTTGTTGAACGGACACAGCCAGTTATTGCAGGTCATTACCGTATAGCCCTGCCGTTCCATGTCCTGCATCCGTTCTTTTTCTTCCGGATACAAGTGCATTGGTTCGATCATGGCTCTTTCCTCTCTGCCCACTCTGTATTTTCTTTATCCCAATTCATTACAAGATTTCCAACGCTTCTGCGCTTTCAGCGTATCCGTCACGATTCCATTCACGAATTGTAGTAAGAATGTATTGGACAGGAATTGCATCCATTGTCGGCGGCATTTCATCACTATATGCAACTTTGTATTTAGACAGATTCCCATCGGAATCATAATGGTCAGCCCATCTGATCTCATCCGCATCAATCAGTCTCATTGTCTTTCCTTTCTGCCCTGTATAATCTGCCGTTTATGATTGCATTAAGTAATGTTCTGTACTGCAATGATATAAGCACCGACCTGTGCGTTGTTTTGCCGTTCCACTTGTACCAAAGGCTTTCACACTGGTCGAATTCGCTTACAGTGTTAATCCGCTCACCTTGCTTATACTTTGCCTTGCTCATTCTTCTTTCCTTTCTGCTCAACAGCACCAGTCTGTTTCATCTGTTGCAATAGCGATGTCTATGTGCTTGAAGCATAACCAGTTCGCTATATTGTCAATCATTCTTCTGTATCCTCATATATTTTTCCGAAATTCTCTGCAAGCCATCTCACGAAATCCTCAAATTCTTCGT
>Ga0326513_10001294_pt1 | contig 20074 bp, 15 predicted proteins | sample 2_2465_0518_D_FD_203654 | JGI IMG/M metagenome (GOLD analysis project Ga0326513, IMG submission 203654) | Bovine rumen microbial communities from UC Davis, California, United States - 2_2465_0518 | ecosystem: Host-associated > Mammals > Digestive system > Stomach > Rumen | place: USA... | reverse complement strand
TGAACGTAAGGTTTATGTCCTGCTCAATAAGCCTAAAAACACTATCACAACAACTGATGATCCTGAGGAGCGTAACACTGTAATGAATATAGTTCGCAACGTATGTTCTGAACGTATTTATCCTGTAGGACGATTAGACAGAAATACCACAGGTGTTCTCTTACTTACTAATGATGGTGATTTAGCAGCCAAACTGACACACCCTAAATATGGTAAGAAAAAAACTTACCAAGCAAAATTGGATAGACCTCTTGAACAGGCTGATTACGACCTTATAATGCAAGGTATAACATTAGACAATGAGGTTATTATTCCTGACGCATTGGAATTTATCAACGCCGAAGACCATTCAAATATAGGACTTACTATACATTCCGGACAAAACAGAGTTGTTCGCCGTATATTCGAACGAGTAGGTTATAAGGTCGTAAAATTGGATCGTACAGTGTTTGCCGGTCTGACTAAAAAGAATCTTGGAAGAGGTAAATTCCGTTTCCTTACTCCAAAAGAAATATCAATGCTCAAGATGGGAGCCTTCGAATAAATTCTCTTTGTTTTATGAATAGAATTGCTATCATAGGTTATGGTAATATAGGTCGAGCAGTAATGCAAGCCATTGAGTCTGCCGCTGATATGGAACTTGCAGGTATTGTGCGTAGGCAGAGTTCGCTCAGTAAAATGCCACAAGAATTGGCGAATGTAACTGTAGTTGATGATATCGCTAAACTTGGACCTGTAGATGTAGCCATTTTATGTGTGCCATCACGCCTTGTTCCGCAATATGCTGAACAATACCTTAAATTAGGTATCAATACTATTGATAGTTTCGATATTCATAGTCAGATTTACGATTTGCGACAACGCTTGATGCCTCTATGCAAACAGTATAATGCCGTTAGTATTATTTCGGCAGGTTGGGATCCGGGTTCTGACTCTGTTGTTCGCACTTTATTACAAGCCATTGCTCCTAAGGGACTGACTTATACAAATTTCGGCCCGGGTCGTTCAATGGGACATAGTGTAGCCGTCAAATCAATTGAGGGAGTAGAGGATGCACTGAGCATAACTATACCACTTGGAACGGGTATTCATCGTCGAATGGTATATGTAAAATTAAATAATGGTTATTCGTCTGATGCGGTTGCTCAGAAAATCAAAAACGATGATTATTTCAAGCATGATGAAACTCACGTCTTTTTTGTCAATGATATTGACGAATTAAATGATGTAGGTCATGCTGTTAATTTGGTTCGTAAAGGAGTAAGCGGTCAGACACATAACCAATTATTTGAGTTTAATATGCACATCAATAATCCGGCTCTTACCGGACAAGTATTAGTTGCATGTGCTCGGGCTTCAATGAAACTGAAATCTGCTGCATACACAATGATTGAAATCCCTCCTATCTCTATGCTCGAAGGCAATGAGGAACAACTCATTCGACAACTTGTATAAGCAAAATAATAAGAAAACTGCTATATTAGTTATGATGTTTTATCTAAAAGCGTTGATTATCAACGCTTTTTTTATTGTTGTCCAATAAAACAAGATTTTCAATTATGGAATTTCTTTTAATAGCGAAATGTTGTAATCTATATATCGTGATTTCACTTGATATTGTATGGCTCACAGAATTAACAGAAAAAATAGAATTAACAGATTTCTCTTGCCGATGAATTTGTGTGTTTTTGTTAAATCTGTTATGTTTGTGGTTAATGAAGATAACTAAAGTTTCCCACTTGGTTAAATGTTATCTCTTAGCGATTATCTTTTAATAGAATAGCGGATTATATTTGTCCCTTGATTTCCCGTTAGGGAATTTCTATGTCGAAAAAAAGATTCAAAAGATATTCCTAAGGGAAATAACGCTGATTATCAATATCAATGCTATTAAAAGGACCTTCCTACGGGGTTGAATCTCAATAAAAGTGCTATTGAACATTAGTGGGAAACTTTAGAATATTATATAGCTGCATATATGTTTTTTATCTGGTGCCACTAAAAAAATGAAAAGTAGAAGTGAATTTTAGCATGATTTTATCTTGTTTTTTTTGCAAAAAAAGTGGCTAAAAATTTGCTCATTTCAACAAAAAATAGTAATTTTACAATCTAATTGTAATTTAACCAAATATTATATAAATGATTGATAATGACAAGATTATTAAAGTGAATATCGATTCGGAAATGCGAACTTCCTTTATCGATTATTCCATGTCCGTCATTGTATCTCGCGCCCTACCGGACGTGCGTGACGGAATGAAACCTGTTCATCGCCGAGTATTGTTCGGTATGAACGAACTTGGTAACACATCTGATAAACCAACAAAAAAGTCCGCTCGTGTAGTCGGAGAGGTTATGGGTAAGTATCACCCACATGGTGATTCTTCGATCTATGGCACAGTGGTCAGATTGGCGCAACCATGGGCAATGCGCTATCCGCTTGTTTTCGGACAAGGTAACTTCGGTTCTATGGATAATGACCCCCCTGCAGCGGCACGTTACACAGAGGTTAAGTTGACAAAACTTGCAGAAGAGATGCTTCGAGATATCGAAAAAGACACTGTAGATATGCAGTTTAACTTCGATGACTCGCTCAAAGAGCCAACCGTTTTGCCTACACGATTGCCTAATCTTTTGCTAAATGGCGCTAATGGTATTGCTGTCGGTATGGCAACTAATATGCCGACACATAATTTGACAGAAGTAATAGATGGCTGTGTGGCATATATCGACAATCCGGATATTGATATTGATGGTTTGATGCAATATATCAAAGCACCGGATTTCCCAACAGGCGGTATTATATATGGATATGAAGGTGTCAAAGAAGCATTCCATACAGGGCGCGGACGCATCATTATTCGCGCACATGCTGATATCGAAGTTGACAAGTCGGGTAGAGAAAAAATAATTATCACCGACATCCCATACGGTGTGGTTAAAAGTGATATGGTCAAGTCGATAGGCGATTTGGTTTCAGAAAAGAAAATAGATGGCATATCTGATATCGTTGACCTCTCAAAATCAGACGTTCGCATCGAAATAGATGTTAAACGTGAAGCCAATGCACGTGTGGTACTCAATAAGTTATATAAATACACCCAATTAGAGTACTCGTTCAGTGTCAATAACGTGGCTCTCGTGCATGGCAGACCTTATTTGCTCAATCTGCGTGATTTGGTTAAGCATTTTGTTGACCACCGAATGGACGTTGTTACCAGACGTACACAATGGGAATTGCGTGAAGCAGAACGCAGAGCACATATATTGGAAGGCTTGATTATTGCCGTTGACAATATTGATGAAGTAGTACGCATTATCCGTGCTAATCGTACACCGGCATTGGCACAAACAGCTTTGGAAGAGAGGTTTAATATTGATAACCTGCAATCCAAAGCAATCGTTGATATGCGACTTGCGCAACTTACAGGTCTGCGTGTTGAAGAACTTCGCAACGAGTATGCCGAGATTGAGAAGAAAATCGACTATTTACATCAAGTTTTGGCAAGCGAACAGATGCGTTTTGACATTATCAAAACCGAACTTGTCGAGATTCGTGATAAGTATGGTGATGAACGTCGCACTGAAATTCAGATGTTTACAGAAAAATCACGTCCTGACGATTTCTATGCCGACGATGATATGGTAATTACTATCAGTCACAACGGATATATTAAACGTACCGACTTGCGTGAGTTTAATGCTCAAGGACGAGGTGGAGTAGGTAGCAAAGGCAGTGCAACTCGTGAGGAAGACTTTATTGAATACATCCATGCTGCTTCGATGCGCTCCACAATGATGTTCTTTACTGAAAAGGGTCGATTATATTGGCTCAAAGTATATGACATACCTGAATTTGCTAAAAACTCAAAAGGTCGTGCAATACAAAATATTCTCAACCTTGATAGCGATAATCGTGTAACAGCAGTGATGAATGTCAAAGGTCTTGATGACAAAGATTTTGTTGAAAATCATTATCTTGTATTTGCAACTAAAGATGGTATAATCAAGAAGACTACTCTTGAGGCATTCTCTCGTCCTCGACAGATGGGTGTTAATGCCATCAATTTGCGCGAAGGCGACAAGGTCGTTTCTGTATGTCTAACCGATGGTCAATCTGAAATAGTTATTGCTAATCGTGAAGGTCGAGCAATCCGCTTCCCGGAAGAAAAAGTTCGTCCAATGGGTCGTACAGCAACAGGTGTTAAGGCTATGGCACTCGATGGAGATGACGATTGCGTAGTCGGAATGGTTTGTGTTCCAAAAGATTCTGAAGATACTATAGTTGTTGTATCTGAAAATGGTTTTGGTAAACGCTCACGTTTGGATGATGAAGACGGACAACCAATCTATCGTGTTACTAACCGTGGAGGTAAAGGTGTAAAAACTATTAATGTAACCGAAAAGACCGGTAAACTGATAGCAATAAACCTTGTAAATGATTCTCATGATTTAATGATTATCAACAAGTCCGGTATCACTATACGTCTCCACATGGATACTATCAGAGTCATGGGACGAGCCACACAAGGAGTCAAACTCATTGATTTGCAAAAGCGTAACGATAGCATTGCATTTGTATGCCGCGTAGATCATGAGTCCGATGACAATGTAGAAGAGCAAGAAAATGAAGTTAATGAAACCTCTGGCACAGATATTGCTAATAATGAACAACAAGAGTAATGTTTAAACAATAATAATTATGAAACGTACTATTTATTTATTGTCAATACTATTGATGTGTGCAGGTGGAATGTATGCACAAAAATCAAATGTAAAATTGGCTAAGAGTCGTGCTAATGCTCTCGAAAATCCTGATTTCAAAGGTGCTCGTGAGGCTATAGAGCAAGCCCTTCAAAATCCGGAAACTAAAGATTTGGCTGAAACATGGGAAGTTGCCGGTCAGATAGGCTATCTGCAATTTCAAAACATGCAGCAAGAGCAAATACTCAAAGGCACACAAATCAATGTTGTTGAAGCAGGTCAAGCAATCGCTGAATCCTATAAGTATTTTGTTGTAGCAGACTCATTGAGCCTACTGCCAAATGCCAAAGGTAAAGTGAGCGACCGCAAACACAGAGAATTTGTCGATAAAATGTTGGAATACTATCGTAGTATGATACTGCTTAATTGCGGTGTTCAATACTATGAAACCTTTAAAGACTATAAGAGTGCTTACGACTATTTTGATTTGCAATTAAATATGCGCAACCTCAAGATGATGCAAGATCCGAAAGTACAAGCACAAATGCCTGTTGATACCACCTATCTTGAATATAGTTCGTATCAAGCCATGTTTGCTATCAAAGCAGGTATGGATAAAGAAGCCATAGCCATCTATGAAAACATTAAGGATGGAGCGTATAAGCCTATCAGTATTCGTGAATGGTTGGCTGAAGAATACAGGAAAGTTGGCGATACAGAAAATTATGTGCGTACGCTTAAAGAATCGGCTGAAAAATATCCGGAAGAAGCATATTTTATCCAATTCCTTATCAACCATTATATTGAAGTCAACCAATTTGATGAGGCTATTGAATACTTAGACAAGGCTATCGAACAAAAACCTAATGTAGCAAATTACTATCAGGTAAAAGGAAGTCTTTATACTATTCTCTACGACCGTGATGGTTCACACCGTAATGATGCCTTGGAAGCCTTGAAAAAAGCAGAAGAACTTGATCCAAATCTTTTCGACGTACAAACAAGTTTAGGCAGAATTTATCTCACACAAGCCGATAAAGCCGACGAAAGTGCCAATAAGATAAGTGATAATAAACAGTATGAACTTGCAAAAAAACAAGTTAACGAGATATTGCTTATGGCTCTTCCACACTTTGAAAAGGCTAACCAAATCAAAAATGATGACCGAAACACTAAAGTTACTTTGCGTTCAATATATTACCGTCTGAAAATGATGGATAAATATAATGCTATCAATGCTGAAATCAACGCAATGTAATAATGTTTAAAGTTAAAAGAAAAACAGGCGATTGAAGTCAATCGTCTGTTTTTTTTTGATTATGTCAGTTTTATTTGTAACTTTGCAAAACAAATAATATCTGCTCTATGAACTCTGATTTCATAACCTATCTGATTGAATGGCTTGCTGATGACCATGAATTAGCACAACAAATAGTCTATTCATCCAATCCTAAGGATTGGGAAAATAAACGATTGGTAATCAAACCATCACACTTTTTCGACGATGGTGTATTTCTCACGGAAAAAACACTTGTTGATAAGGCAAACTCCTTTTTGCCATCAAGAGGTTGGATCGATGGAATGGAAGATGTCAAATATATACCAATACTATTTGGAACCAATGAAGTCCATGAGGAAAATGGCAAAATTATACTTTATGCCGACTTAATAGCATCAACTTTTTATCTTACCACTCGCTATGAAGAAATAGTTAATCCTATCCGTGATAGTCATGGACGATTTCCTGCTCAAGAGTCTTGGTTAATGCGAAATGGTATGATGCATTTTCCCATAGTTGACGAGTACTCTGACTATATTCGTTCTTTATTGACCAAAGAGAAAAAGCAAAAGCACCACTTGAAGAATATATATTTAACCCATGATATTGATACGATTGACTTCTATCGTCATATTAGAGGTTTTTTAGGTGGATTATGGCGCCGACAATTCAAATCGGCTTTTAATGCTCTAAAAGGTTTGGAACATGACGCTGCATACACCTTTCCTTGGCTCATCGAAACAGATAGTAAAGTACCACAAGCACAGCAACTATATTTCATTAAAGCCGGTAATTCAGATAGAGGGTATGACTATCCAATGTATGACTTGTATGGGTCAGATATGCAAAAATTATTGCTGTTGCTTGAAGATAATAATGTCTCGTATGGTTTGCATTGTAGTTATGCAGCAGGTGAAGATAGTTCATTGCTTGCTGAAGAAAGGAATAAACTTCAAAATGTGATTGGAAAACGGATAACTTCTACTCGCTACCATTATCTACGTACATGTACTACTGATGATTTTCAAGCACTTGCTGACATGGGCATAACCGATGATTTCTCAATGGGATTCGCACAACTTGCAGGATTTCGCATGGGTACATGCCGACCTATAAAATGGATCAATCCATTAACTAAAACCGTAACCAATCTGACATTGCACCCCCTAACAGTGATGGATAATTCCCTATCGGAATACATGAAACTTGATGCCGAAGATAGTTATTTATATGTTAAAGACTTGATTGAGCAGTCAGTTTATCATGGAGGCGAGATCTCATTACTTTGGCATAATAGCAATTTTGCTAATAAACCATGGCAAAAAGAACTCTATACAAGGCTAATATATTACATAAAATCCATTAGCATCTAACCTCTAACAGTCTAACAGTGTAACGGTCTATGAATATAGCAGTATTAACTGATCCTTTTATCAAACCTCTATATGTAGCAAGAGTACGCTATTTGTGCGACTATCTATCGAAGCAAGGGCACGTAGTTGAGGTGTTTTCTGAATTTGTTGAGACAATTGATTTTAATCATTCCTACAACCTTACTACATGGCGATATGTCAATTCGCGTCTTGAATGGGGCGCAAAATCTGCTTTGTCACTATTGTCAGATCACAAAAATCGATGGTTCGCAAATAAGGTTATATCTAACGTCAAGCATCAACCAGATGTCGTTATTGCTTCGACCAGTTTTACCTTTCCTTTGCCTGCTGCATATATAGTAGCGCAGCATTTTAAATCTAAACTTGTTGTTGATTTGCGAGATATTGCAGAGCAAGCACCAAATCAACTCATAGCGCATCAGAATATATTTCTTAAACCTCTGATTCCCCTTTATAGAAATATCAATATCAAACGCAGGAATAGAGTATTGTTGAAAGCAGATGCAATAACTACTGTTTCGCCGTGGCATCAAACATTTTTGAAACAATTTAATTCTAATACACATTTGATTTATAATGGTTATGACGAATCTGAATTTTTTCCCAATCCTGTAGTAACTGATAAATTCCATGTTCTCTATGCCGGTAGGATATATGATAAGTCTGTAACCAATCCCGAACTCTTTTTTCAAGCCCTTAAAATTATTAAAGAGCTTGATTTGATGCCTGACCTTGTTGTCGATTTCTATTCCGATGTTAACGGACTGCATATCCTTCGTAACTACGCGCAGAGGTATGACGTGGAAAATCTTATTATATGCCATGATTATGTCATGCGAAGTGATATGAATAAACTCTACAATACCTCTTCGGTGGTTTTGGTATTCTCCAATCAATCTAATTCAACGACATCGCACGGGATAATGACAACTAAATTTTTTGAGGCACTTGGCGCGAAACGACCAATACTTGTTGTCAGAAGCGACGAAGACTGTTTAGAGTCGTTAGTTAATCAAACTAATGCCGGTTGTGCCGCAAAAACGGTCGAAAATGTGATACATTTTTTAGAGCAGAACTATGCTATTAGAAATCATAATTCATATACAATTCAAAATAATTTTTCAGACGATTTTACACGTGCTAATCAGATACAAAAATTCCTGCAAATTATGTCAAATCTATGATTCTTTTTGACATAGAAAAGTTGGCTTTTTCTGAACACTTTTTTTTAATTTAATTTTTAAAGTTTTCCAAAACTCTTTCATAAGTATTTGAAAAATAGTTGATTAACATAATTTAACTATTAAAAAATTTTCCAATTTGTGTTTGTATTGAGAAATGTATTACCTTTGCAATCGCAAAAATCATTGAGAGTTTTTGCTCTCTTTTTTTTGCCAGAAAAGTGTTATTTTTATTATTATTTTTAACGTAATAATTTCATAATTAAATGATTCTAACAGTTGAAAAACGTGATGGTCGTATAGTCGGTTTTAATGAGGAAAAAATAGCCACCGCTATACGTAAGGCAATGCTTCATACTGACAAGGGTGAAGATGAAGCATTGATTCGTCAGATTACTGACCATATTAGTATTCATGGTGATAGCCAAATGACTGTTGAGGCTATTCAAGATATGGTTGAAGATGAGTTGATGAAATCACGTCGTAAAGATGTGGCTAAAGTTTATATCGCTTATCGCAATCAGCGTTCTATTGCGCGTAAGGCTAAAACTCGTGACCTCTTTGAAGAAATTATAAACATCAAAAATAATGATGTTACGCGCGAGAATGCCAATATGAATGCTGATACGCCGGCGGGTATGATGATGAAATTTGCATCTGAAACAACTAAACCCTTTGTTGATGATTATCTTTTGGCTGAAGATGTTCTGGAGGCAGTACAAGGTAATTATCTGCATATTCACGATAAAGATTATTACCCGACAAAATCACTAACATGTGTTCAGCATCCGCTTGACAGAATATTAAAAGAAGGTTTTCATGCAGGTCATTCTTCAAGTCGTCCGACCAAACGTATCGAAACGGCTTCGGTCATCGCATGTATATCAATGGAAACTGCCCAAAACGAAATGCATGGCGGACAGGCTATCCCTGCTTTCGATTTCTATCTTGCACCTTATGTTCGATTAAGTTTTATTGAAGAAATAAAGAAATTGGAAGAATTTACCGGCAAGGACTATAGTCATTTATATAATAAGGTTTTCGATGATTATTTAGTAAAACCCCTCGAAGGACTTGAAGGCGATTTCAGAGTTCTGCAGCAGGCTATCAATAAGACTGTAGGTCGTGTGCACCAAGCCATGGAGGCTTTTATTCATAACATGAATACTATTCACTCGCGTGGAGGTAATCAGGTAGTGTTCAGTTCAATCAACTATGGAACAGACACATCTGCCGAAGGTCGTTGCATTATACGTGAGTTACTCAAATCCACATACGAAGGAGTGGGTAATGGCGAAACAGCCATATTCCCTATACAAATATGGAAAAAGAAACGTGGTGTAAGTTATTTGCCTGAGGATCCTAATTATGATCTCTACAAATTTGCTTGCGAAGTTACAGCCAAACGTTTCTTCCCTAATTATCTTAATCTTGACGCTTCATACAATCAGCATGAGAAATGGGACATCAATGATCCAGAACGTTTCAAATATGAAGTGGCAACGATGGGGTGTCGTACACGTGTGTTTGAAAATCGTTTTGGACCTAAAACATCTATAGGTCGTGGTAACATATCATTTACTACTATCAATATCGTTAAGTTGGCAATAGAGTGTATGTCAATAGAGGACAAGGATGATCGTATAGCATCTTTCTTTGCTAAACTTGACAATTTATTGGAAATTGCAGCCAAACAGTTGCACCAGCGCTATGAGTTCCAAAAAACAGCCTATGCAAAGCAATTCCCGCTCTTGATGTCCAAACTTTGGGTTGATTGCGACCAACTCAAACCATACGATACTATTGCCCCTGTGATAAATCAAGGTACTTTAGGCATCGGTTTTATAGGTCTTGCTGAATGTTTAGTTGCATTGATTGGCAAGCATCATGGTGAAAGTGAAGAAGCGCAGGCATTAGGCTTAAAGATCGTAACTTATATGCGCGATAGGATTAACGAATTTTCAGAACGCTATCAGCATAACTATTCTGTTCTTGCAACGCCGGCCGAAGGTTTGTCCGGTAAATTTACAAAAGTTGACCAGAAAACGTTTGGCAAACTGCCGGGCATAACTGATCGTGATTACTACACCAATTCTAACCATGTGCCGGTATATTATAAATGTTCTGCCCGACATAAAGCTCAAATAGAAGCGCCTTATCATCCTTTGACTCGAGGCGGACATATCTTTTATGTTGAAATCGATGGTGATGCAACACATAATCCGGAGGCTATTATGCGTATTGTGGATATGATGGACGAGTTCGATATCGGATATGGTTCGGTCAATCATAATCGCAACCGTTGCATGGATTGCGGCTATGAAGATGCGCAAGAAGATTTGAAGGTATGTCCGGTCTGCGGCAGCGATAATATCGACCGATTACAACGCATCACTGGTTATTTAGTTGGTACGACAGATCGCTGGAATCATGGCAAATTATCAGAATTGAAAGATCGTGTAACGCATAACTGATTGTAAACTATGGCTGACACTATACGTGTGATAGATATTGTCGAAGATACTATGGTCGATGGTCCGGGATTGCGTACATCAGTTTATTGTGCCGGCTGCAACCACCAATGTGCTGAATGTCATAACAAGCAATCGTGGGATTTCTGCGCAGGACGAGAGATGACCGTTGATGACATTATGAAACGCATCAATGCCAATCATTTCGATGATGTAACTTTTTCAGGCGGCGACCCCATGTATCAACCTCAAGGCTTTACTGCTTTGGCTAAAAGAATAAAGCAAACGACATGTAAGTCAATATGGTGTTACACAGGTTTCCGCTACGAACAACTTATTCAACATCCGGCTCAAAAAGAACTATTAGAATTAGTCGATGTGCTTGTTGATGGACCATATATTGCAGGGTTGAGGGACGTACAATTACTATTTAGAGGTTCAAAAAACCAGAGAATAATAGATGTTCAGCAGTCGTTAGAACAAGAAAAAATAATATTATGGCATAGATAAAAAACTGATTATTAGTCTTATATCGTATGCTGATATAAAAAATATAATTTTTGCACCGCAAAAGTTATATTTTTTTTTGTTCAATTAAAAAAAAAGTAGTACTTTTGCAGTCGCAAATCTAAGATGATTTGTGGCTGATATCTACGCAGCCGCTTTCCGTAATCTCACCAGCCAATTACTTCCGAGATTATAGGAAAGCTACAAGACTCCGTAGCTCAGTTGGTAGAGCAACTGACTCTTAATCAGTGGGTCGAGGGTTCGAGCCCCTCCGGGGTCACAGTAGTAGATGGGGGCATCTGCTACTAATAGAAGGTTAGACATAAAACATTTTGTTTTGGCACTTGACGGGTTCTCCTCAAGTGCTTTTTTTGATAATTAAGTTGATATTATAATATGGACGAACAAGTTTTTGATGGTCAATTAGGACAAGAAACGACTACTATTAGTACGTGGTATCTTTTGCTTTTAGGCATATTGCCGGTTATTCTCTTGGCTTTTTATGTCTATCGAAAGGATAAAAATAAGGAACCTATCGGAATGTTGCTTAAAGCATTTATGTATGGTGTCGCAACTGTTCCAACAGTATTACTGATTCATGGTTTCTTTTCACTTATTGGTGTTTATCAGTTAGTTAATCTATTGCCTTCAACACGCGCTTTTATATCTGCAGCATTAGTTGAGGAGGGTACGAAATTCTTTTTCTTAAAGCGATTAGTTTGGAACAACAAAGAGTTCGACGAACGTTTTGATGGTATTGTTTATGCCACTTTTGTATCGTTAGGTTTTGCATGTGTTGAAAACTTAATGTATATTTTCAACTATGTACCATCAGAGATGGCACTAACTACAAGTATTTCAAGAGGTATATTTGCTGTTCCTGCCCATTTCTTGTTTGCTGTTATTATGGGCTATTATTTCGGATTAGCCCGTTTTTCAGTCGGTTCAAAGCAAATAGTCTATCTTGGTTTGGCACTTTTGATGCCTATATTATTCCATGGAGGGTATGATTATTTTCTAATGGCAGCCGAATTTGTTTCATCTTTTAGCCCTGCTTTATCCGGACTGCTTACGATATGCTTCTATATCTTTGATATTGTACTTTGGCGCGTGGCAATGAAAAATATGCGTAAGCATCAAGAAGAAGATAAACTCTTTGCTGCTAATAATTGGATGGATATCTATATTCAGCACTAAACTATGGACGTTCAGATAATCATACCGGCTCGCTATGCCTCTACACGTTTTCCCGGCAAACCCTTGGCTCTGTTAGGTGATAAAACTGTCATACAACGAGTTTATCAACAAGCCAAACAAGTAGTTGACAATGTATGTGTTGCCACTGATGATAAGCGTATATATGATTCTGTCAATGCCTTTGGCGGAGTGGCAATAATGACTTCTACAGACCATAAGTCTGGCACTGATAGGATTGCAGAAGCATATCGGTTGCTTAACTCAAAAGCGGATATTGTAATCAACATACAAGGAGATGAACCATTTATCAGACCTCAACAGATACAAACTCTGATTGATTGCTTCAAATCGGCAGACACACAAATAGCAACATTGGTTCGTCAATTTAAATCTGATGAGGATATATTTGACCCTAATATAGTAAAAGCCATCTTTTCAGATGCTACTCATAAAGCAATATATTTTTCACGCTCACCAATTCCTTTTTTGCGAGGTGCTGATAAAGCACAATGGAGTAGGCTACAGCCATATTATGCTCACATAGGAATGTATGCCTATAGGGCAGAAGTATTGCAACATATAGTCCATTTGCCCCAATCAACATTGGAAAAAGCAGAGTCGTTGGAACAACTCCGATGGTTAGAAGCAGGTGTGCCTATTACAATAGGTATTACTGATAGTGCCACAATAGGTATTGATACACCGGCAGATTTGGAAGCAGCGTTAAAATATTTGCAAAAAAATAATCTATAATTTTGTGGTATGCGGAAAAAGTATTACTTTTGCAGTCGCGTTTGAAGAGTCAAATGTTAAGTTGTAAATAGAAATTGGAAAGTTGTCTGAGTGGTCGAAAGAGCCGCACTCGAAATGCGGTGTACGCATTACGTCGTACCGGGGGTTCGAATCCCTCACTTTCCGCAAGGTAAATGAAAAGGATGTCCATAAACGGGCATCCTTCTTCATTTATTGGGATATGAGGGCCTTCTCACCCCCCGGTCGGGAGTTCTTAACTCGCTTCGCTTGCACGATTATTACTTATCTGCGTTATGCTACATTCCATAACCGTCCTTGCCGCTTATGGGTAGCATATACGCATCTTTTGTAATTTTCGAATCCTTTATCGTAAGCCCATTATTCTCTAATTTATTCTACGTCTATGTCGAAGAGTTGCAGATTCTCTACTTCTTTCTCCTCACCACTCGGCATTATACAAATAAAGTGGAAATAGTCATCATCAAACTTTACGTCTTTGATTGTAACCGTAGTCTCATCGTCCTGTCCCATATTGAATATAGCTTTTCGCCCGGCATAAATCTGGCGCCTGCCGCAATAGCGCGATCATACTTATAGTCCGGGTTCTGGTGTTTATAAATTGCCTCTGCATAGTCAGCAATTTTGCAACAGTCTTGCCAAATACATAGACAAAAATAGAGCCAAAGAGAACTTCTATTACTGTAGCTATTTCATAAAAATCGTTACTAACTATAGACGCTATAACAAGAATGACAGTAGCAACAATTCCAAAAAATAACACAATACCCGAAACTGTCAAGAGTGCGCTACCAGCCCGACTACGGGCAACCGATTTGTTTTTGTCAATCATTGTATTGAAAATTGTTTAATTTTCACTTCTCTTAATTCCACAATACCACCTTTTTGAAGTCCGCCAACCTGTTTTATCATATTTATAGAAGAAATCGGCGTGTGATATTTGGATAAAATGCATTGTGTCATTTAGGAGATATACTGAATCAAAAGTAACTTCTTCCTTATACCCAGAACCCTTATAATCGTCACCTTTCTTGTAATCACAGATGAAAATTTTGTGTCCGTCAACGTAGGCGCTAAAAGATTCTACCAAAACTCTATCATTTGAGTATGTGGGTTCGGGAACTTTATGTAATTCTTCATCTTTACCGCATATACTTTCTTCATTCCGTTTTTTTATTTCTTCATTCAGAGCGATTATTCTCTTTTGATTTTCGAAATCAAACGGAGCAACTATATCAAATTTTAGTGATATCGTATCATATGGGCTCTTTGTGACTACCAAAGTATGAGTGCTATCAGATGAAGAGTTCTGATAATACCTCATTCCATAGGAATTCGTATAATAATCCCATTCATAACTTTGATCTTCCCCCCACCATTCTGATTTTTCATGGAGTTTATACTCCCCGACATATTTATCTCGTTTGTCTGGCTTGTTTATTGAAGATGTGCAACTACACATCAAGGCCAAGATAACAAATAAAATGATATTTCTTTTCATAAAGCTAAACTTTCCCACATCTCATTAAATGGCATTTGATTGTGGGTTTATAAATATAAGTAATTTTTAATTAGGGATTTATGATTTGCCATTTTAGTCAAAAATCCTATTTATTAGCTCTTTGACGTATTGATTATTTTGAGAAAAGGTAAAAATTGCTCTTGCGCTTTAGTGTCTGCCATGAGATTATCCATAAATTCATCCCATGATGTGCTACAAAGGTTCAATATCACTGCAATCAGATGAGCCAACAAAGGTAGTAATCGTTCAATAAAAGTGAGTTCAAGAAATTGCTGTTGATATTCTCGGAAGAGTTCGCCAAGAACCTCATAATCCGAAAAACGCTTATACAAAGTAAGTACCATATAACAGATAAACACGATTGTACAATCTGCAAATAGTGAGTTTATATTGGTACTTTGGCACGAGCCTAATGTCAGATATTGCTTACATTCCTTAAACAAGACCTCAATAGACCACCTATGTTGATATGTTTCAAAGACTTGCATGAAACGTAAACGTGTATCTGTGGTAATCATTACCTTGTATCCATGGTTTCCATATCTGACTATAAACAGCCTTACATTCATATCGTTAAGCATTGCATCTATTTTATAATAACGACATCTGTATTGACTACAATAATGCATGTTATGGTCGTGTTCCTTGCAAAGCCATATACCATTGATGCTAAATTTCGTCCTTTTGTACTTCACCAGTGAAATTATATGCATAGCTCCATTGTGGATTTTCCGAACCTCTGCAATAAAAGCACCATTGCAGAACCATTTATCAACCAGCACATAAAGCGGCTTGATACCAAACTTATACATCCTTTTAAGCATTTGAATGGCTATGTCATTTTTCTTTTGTTTGAATTCTACTTTTCTTTGTTTAGCATAGTCGTTATCTGCTCTTTTAACGCTTCTGTGATTACGCTTTTGCTTTGCACTCAAACCGCCGGAATTATCTTTTCGCTTTTCGGAATGAAGTGAGTAATCAAAAGGAATGGTGGATTTGCCATCGTTTAATGCAAGCAGCAACAACTTGAATCCTAACACAAAAGAATGTGTAGTATGGTCAAAAAACTCTGTGATACCTTCGATTGTCTTACCTGTTTTTTCGATAGTGGTGTCGTCAATGATGGCGTATTTGAATTTATCCACTTTGCTCACCTTCCTAACTATTTTGACAAAGGATTGAGCCATCCGAATCAGCAACGTACGCCAATTCATATTCGGGCGTTCAAGCAAACGGTAAAACTGGTTCTTTCCACCATCTGTTATCCCACAAAATTGCTGAAGATACGACTGATAAATACTTTGTCCATATAGACGAAAAATGAGTAAACACTTGAGAAGAATATGGGTGCTTTGTCCTTTTTGCTTCTCCATGTTGAGCTTTCTTAGATGCTGATCTATATGAAAACTTTCAAAATGTGAGTGAATTTTTTGACAAACAGCATTTTTATCACGCAAAAGTGTTGATAATTCGGAAATTTGTTGTAATTTTGTAACCATAGCAGATATAGTTTTAATTGATTTGTACGTTTGTTTTCGATACTACAAAGATACAAATAATTTTCTGATTATCTGCTATTTTCTTTACTTTTTCTCAAAAAAAATCAATCTTTCAAAGAACACTGTTGATGCTGATGAAGCATCGAATGATTATGTAATATCCACATTATTTGATGTGGGAAACTTTAGTTTTTTTATTTAAATTTACAACGTGCAAAGATACAAAAAAACTCTGAATATGTCAAAGCAAGACGCAATAATTTTTGATTTTCTGAAAAATATATGTTCTATTGTTGGTGAGCGTTGCTAACCACACACAAACGCTACTGCACCATCAACACATTCATCAGCGCCATGCTCATCCGATCGCATCAGCCCACCAGCTGACCGCAGCCGCAGACAAAAATCAGGGCTGATAGTAGCGCCTTCGCCCTGCGCATTCATGCACAGCTCCCGAAACAATAAATTGCTTTTCTTTTGTGTAATCCGAAAAAATGTATTATCTTTGCGCTGTAAAATAGCTATATCTTCCGCGTGATTTCCGTGTTATTACAGTGTTGTTTCCGCGTTGTTCGCGGGTATGTAAGCGTTGTTTATATCTTATCTTGCACCACATAAACCTATAACCTACACAATATCAACATACTAGACCCAAAAGCATTTTCCCAAGATTTCTTCTCCCAAAAATTTGTTTATGTCGAGTTTTTTAGTTAAATTTGTATAACAAAACAATAAAAATATGGCAAACAAAAATTCAATCCGTTATGTAGTAAAGAATGCTGAAAGTATCTTCAAGCAGTTAAGATGGCATGGCACAGTTACCTGTCCTCATTGTGGTTCAGTACATGTCTATGGTTGTACTTACGGTTACAAATGTGCTGACTGTCGTAAACGATTCACCAATTACACCAATACAATCATGCATGGGTCTAAGTTAGATACTTCAGCATGGGTACTTACCTTATATCTTATGTTAGATTCAAGAGGTATCTCATCAGTTGAGGTTGCACGCAAGGTAGGTGTTACACAGAAGACAGCTTGGTTAATGATGATGAAGTGGCGGCAAGCAATGAGCCAAGATACTGTTGAGCTTAAAGGAGTAGTTGCAATGGACGAAGCATATCTCGGTGGCAGTTGGTCAAACAAACCCTTACGGCAGCAGCAAGAAATCATTGACCAATTTTTACCGAAGCCATTCCGAAAAGGCACTTTACCAAAATCAGCATATTTCAAAATTAACTCTGAAATTCACACACCAATAATCGGAATGAATGACGGACAGAATGTTATCTTGCAAGTATTACCAAAAGGATTTGACAAAACTGATATACAAGACATCTTCAATGCTCATGCTACTAATGTGAATATGTGTGTGTCAGACAGCAGCAAGTTATATAATGATTGGGCAGTACCGTTTGAACATTCTAACCACAGCCATCGACAATATACTACTGCAAGTGGGTATTCGTCAAATAATGTGGAAGGTTTGTTCAGCCATCTCAAAAGGGCATTACGACACAATCAAGTACATATCTCCAAACGATATATGCAGCTATATCTTGATGAGATGTCATTCAGATGGAGACACAGGTTAGATACTATACGCATTAAAATGAAGGACACATTCAGTAATGCTAACAAACGACCGACACTCAATAATGTTTCATCAGTACCTGACAAACGTGAGCAAAGTGATATAGAGTTTGTTAAAGAATGTTTTGAACTAGGTTGTTTTATTGAATCTGTTGAACTGCATGGTATAACTTATCACAATCCACGAAATCAGTGCAAGTAAGTATATAAACAACATGTAAGCAAAGATAACAATACTATCAAGCAACCCACAAACACCTCAAACACCACTGTAACCCATACAAGGCTATTCACCTCTATAGCTTCTATATATTTATAAAACCTGATAAACAATGGCAATAGTAAATCTCGAAGTCCCTTTTGCAAATATCAGCGGCACATTCTCAAAAAAGGGCATCATCCACCGCCGCAAACACTACCGCGACGACAATGGTAAAGTCGTCCACGAAGGCAAACAGGAAGCCTATGCCGTCCGCAATCCACGCGACTATAAGAAAAACCCGCCCCAAGGCGCAGAACTCCAAAGCATCAACCGCTTCCGCGAAGCACATCGGCTCACCACCGAAATCATACGCCTTAACAACGAACTGAAAGCCGCCCAAGCATCCGACAATCCCGAAGCTGCCACCCGAACCATACTCCAAGACCCCAAAAAACAAGAGCTATTTGCCATTCTTCATAACTATAAAGCCCGTTATCAAAAGCAACTCGGTAAAACAGCCGACCCTGTGGCACCTATCGACCGAACCACACACGCCCGCAAGCACTACTACACCCTCAACACCTTCATTCGCGCCATGCTCATATACGAACTCAAACAACAAACATCCCCACAATAGTATCTCGAAACATCGTCCCCACAATAATATCTCATTTATCTTCTTCGTAATTCTGGTGTTTGCCAAACACCGCTCTATCATCATCTATTGAACTCTCACGCCCGACCGCATCATTCCACCAGCCGACCGTAACTACAGACAAAAATCAGGGCTGATAATAGCGTCTTTGCCCTGCGCATTCATGCGCAGAAAATAAAAAATTGCACGGCAACCGCATCAAATTAATTTTGTTTTATAAGTGATTTTATTGCGAATGACGGCAAATTGTATTATCAAACATTAGTCGCACTAAACAATAAAAATAATATCATATTTTATTGATATATAACGTATTAACGCTTGTGTATTTCAATATTTTTTAGTAAATTTGTAGCATAATTAACTACTAAAATTTATAAATTATGCTACCTCCTATTTTTGATAGTATTGCCGACCATCGTGTAACAGGTCGTTGCACCTATGTATTGTCCGAATTGCTGACAATAGCTTTATTAACCTATTTGAGTAATGGTGAAGATTATGTGGATATGTCAGATTTTGCAGAAGAGCGTGCAAGAGATTTTGGTTTGCTATTGCACAATGACACATCTCCGTCTCCAGATACTTTTGAACGTTTGATGGCGGCAGTCAATCCAGATGAGATAGAACGTTGTCTGATAGAGAGTGGAAAACAATTTTTATTATCTTTGGCAGAGAAACAAATAGTTATTGATGGTAAGAAGCTACGAGGAGCTAATCCTACAGCAAGAGGGACGAAAGGCGATTATGTACTGAACGCTTTTGTCAGCGAGAACCATTTATTAATCGGTCAAGTAGCTCTGAAAGATAAAGAAAACGAGATACCTGCATACCCTATTTTAATAGACAAATTGGACATTAAAGATGCTATTGTCAGTATAGATGCGATGGGTTGTCAAACAGCTGTAGCAGAGAAAATAAGAGAGAAAAAAGGACATTATTTTTTAGCAGTAAAAGAGAATCAGAAGATGTTGCATGATTGTATTATAGAGACATTTAGAGACAATAAGCCATTTAATGAGGCAACCGAAATGGAGGGCGATCATGGTCGTGTTGAGACACGAACTTGTCGTATCTTGAGTGCTGATAAGATATGGGA
>Ga0326513_10001293_pt1 | contig 20080 bp, 17 predicted proteins | sample 2_2465_0518_D_FD_203654 | JGI IMG/M metagenome (GOLD analysis project Ga0326513, IMG submission 203654) | Bovine rumen microbial communities from UC Davis, California, United States - 2_2465_0518 | ecosystem: Host-associated > Mammals > Digestive system > Stomach > Rumen | place: USA... | reverse complement strand
CGAAATGCACGAACATCTCGAATGGGCTTCGGCGCAGCTGTCCGACGCCATCGGAGAGATCCAGGAAGTGCTTCAGAACGGCGCGGAGCATCTGGAAGGCGACGACGCAGACTGGCTCTGCAGCGCCATCGAACATGCCAGCGACGCACGGCACAGCCTTGAAAAGCATGGGCCGTATCCAAGGCTCGACAAGGAGGTGCTGCGCTTTGATGACGACTAGTAAAGAAGAGCAGCTGGTGATCCTTCAGACTGTCGTGGCGCTGGGAGACTTCGCTCACGACGAGTCGCTGAAGGACGACGCCAAAGTGTGGATCACCAAGAAGGAAGCATGCCTCCTGGAGGGATTTATCTATGGACTATTGCACAAACTGTACGGAAGCGCAGAAGAAGAAGATAACGGAGACGTTCATTAGAAACATGATGGTACGCACCATCGTCAGCAATCTGTACGGCTTCGCCCGAAGCACGGGAGACAAGTTCTGGCTGACCAGGGAGGAATGCGGGCTGCTGGAGGAGTTCCTGACCCGCCACAAGGCGTTCTTCGGCATCTTCCCAGACAAGGAGCCGGATGCGGCGCAGTGCATCAAGGAAATGCGGGACGAAGCGAAGCGGTTCTCCGACAAGTTTAGGGTGACGAAGCGGTGGGTGGACGCCTACAAGCGGCTCTATCCTAACTGGGAACAGGAGCCGGACAAGGAGCACTACTTTTTCTACTCCATGTCGTTTGTCATGGACGCCATCGAGGAATACAGCCGCTGGCTGGAGATTGTGGCCAGGGACTGGGAGGCGAAGATCAATGATGGACGCGGCGGAGAAGATTCTTGAGCTGCGCCGGATCGAGGAGGAAATAGCTGGGCATCGCTCGGCTATTTCCGATCTTGAGCGCAGGAGGCTGGAGGTGCTGGAGATGGCGTCCAGCAGGCTTGACCCGCACCGTCGAGTTGGTGCAGAAGAAAAGCGCAGAATACTGGCTGCGGCCTGCTCACGGAGGAAACCCCGATGAGCGTGTTTCAGCGCGGAGACGGCCGCTGGGTCGTCAAGTACAAGGATTCAACAGGCAAAAGGATTCAGAAAACATTCAAGGAGAAAGAAGATGCAAGAAGCTTTAATGATGAACTATATATTGACAGCCGTGAAGGTTCGCGGCTGACGGTATTTGAAGCCGTGACCCTGTATCTGAAGGATCACGACTACCTCTGCAAGAACGTGCAGTCGCAGTATTCGTGGCTCGTCGCTGGTTCTACGACGCAAAAAGGCAGATCAGTCGGCCCCGCCGAATGCATTGCCGACAAATACGTTGACGAGCTGACGCGGCGCGACTACAACGACGTCCGCGACAACTGCCGAAGCCGCGGGTGTAAAAACATCACGATCAACGGCTATATGGCAAAGCTGCAGACGGCGTTCCGGTACTGCGCCAGCGAAGGCTTAATTCCAGATGACCCGTGGCGGAGCTTTGCCAAGCTGCGGACGACGGTGCATCACATGGACGGCACGATTGAGGACTTCTGGACGCTCTACGCCGTCCTTCCTGAGTGGATGCAGTGGTGGTGCAGGACGGCGATGGCGCTCTGCCTTCGTCCCGGCCTCGCCGAACTCTTCAGCCTCAAGTGGGGGGCGTTCGACTTCAGCCACGGGTCAGTGACCGTCCACATGGGCAAGGTAGACCGCGACAAGGTCGTGTACCCAATCAAGGAATACATGGACGAAGCGTGGACTCGCTTCCTCGCCGACAGGCAGGACAGGGAACAGCCCGTCTGCCGAAACAAATACGGGCGTCAGGTAAAAAACTACAGGGCAACGTGGCGGCACTACTGCCGTCTCGCCGGAGTCAAGCTGCCGCCGTATGCCATGAGGCATATCACGGCGACGATGATGCTCAAGGCCGGAGCCGACGTCGCGGCCGTGGCGGCCAATCTGGGCCACGCCAACCCGTCAATCACTCTCAAGACCTACGCCCACGCGCTTCCCTCCGCGCAGAAGGAAGCCTGCACCAAAATGGGTGCGGCGTGGTGCAAAAACGAAGAAAAAGATTCAATGAAATCAATAGGTTAACTGCAAAAACTCGATCCAAGGTCAAAGAGCAACAAGTTTAAGTATTTCAAGCAGTTGCAAGCAGGCTGCACCAGTTCTGCACCACGTCCGGTGAAACCGGATTTCAATTCCCCGCAACGCCCCAGACGGCGTGTGCGGGGTTCCTTTTTTTGTGCCCGAAAAAAAGAAGAGCCGCCCCCGCCGGAGGGGGACGGCCTTGGTTCCTTTTCGCGTATCTGCAGCCTTACGGCGTCTCCGGCGAAGAGGTTTCTACGCCTTCTTCCCCGCCGGCCGCAAGCGCCCCGACAAGTTCGTGCAGGGTGCAGTCGGTATCGGGGATCTCGACCTCCTCGTTCAGCAGGGCCGTCTTGCTCTTGTAGTTGCCCTCGATGCTGGTGGTCATCACCCTGATGCGGTACTTGGCCCCGCCCAGGGCTGAAGACGGCACCAGACTGATCTCTGCCCTGCCTTCCTCGAAGGCGATCTCCTGCGCCTTCTTCGGCGCGACTAAACTGTTCGCCGTAGTGCCGGTCTCAAGCAGAGTCACTTCCAGGTAGCCGCTGAACGGCGTTCCGTCCTGCCAGACGGCGTCGGCGGTGAGCTTTACTGTTTCTTCAGACATGCGTTGTCTCCTATCATGTCTAGCAAGTCTATCGGTGGACGTTCGTCTGTTCTTGCATTCATAAGCGTGATGATGCTGTTTGCATCTTCATCGCTTAACAACCCAATATCTTGCCAGAATTTCATAGCCTTTTTAATATCCATACTGGATATTTTGCTTTCAATTAGAAGTTCAAGACCACGTTTAACAAACAACCCTGGTGACATTGTAAAAACTTCTATAGCACATTCAAAAGAAGGTTCAGGTATATTAGGTTTATTTATCATAACATATTTATCCTGTTAAGGGTTATTACATGAAGCGCCAGAAGGCGGTTTTGTCCAAGAAAAATCTACTGCATTGCAGTCTGCACCGCCCATGCAGCCAGCGCCACGCCAAGCGGCGCCGCCCAGTCCGTCACGCTCTTCGCATTCCATGCCCCCGGCAGGAATCCGCACCACCACGGGCAGTTCACCCGCTTCCCGCCGTGGTACTCGATCCAGCGGTACTCAGCCTGCGCCACTTCGCGCCCCAGATAGAACGCGGGAGGCCAGAAAAGGAAGGGTGCGGGTGCGCCCAGAAGGACGCACCCGAAACACCAGACTGCGGTCAGCAGTCCGTGGATCATTCGCCGACGGCCTCCTCAAGCTCTGGTTCGGGTTCAGGTTCGGGGGCGGGTGCGTTCTTGGCGTCGATGAGCGCCTGAATTTCCATCAGGTCGTTCTCGTCAAGGACGCCTTTCTCCATCCAGCCGAGCGCGTTGTTGAGAATCCAGTAGTCGGGCATGGAGCCGATTGCCGACTTCATAGCGTTCATAACGAACGTGTGAAGGAACGAAGATGCCATTATACATTACCTCCTAATGCCAAGATGGCGTTGTTTATCAGTTCTTCGGTGTACGCGGGATGCTCCGCGTAGCCGACTTGGACGTTGAGCGCGTCGGTGTATACCGTGTTGACGCGGGGGGATGCCTTGTCGAGAGCGGGAAGCGAGTCGATCTGCACGGGATTGACATAGACGGTGTAGTGGCTGGCGAGGCGGTACACTATCTGCCCGCCGGAAGAGCCACAGTCGAGCGACGTGCCGTCTGCCGAAGTAATTGTTCTGCCGTAGGTGTCCGTGTACTCCAGAGGCAGAAGGGCGGGGCGGTCGCTGATGTCCACGGTGCCGGACGAAGGCTCCACCATGCGGTGGGTGACGGTCAGCTTGCCAGACGCGACGTCGAGGGCACCGCCGTAGAAGGTGCCGTTGAGGTTGATGGCGTAGTCGTTTCTGGCGTAAGGCTCAAACGGAACGAGGTGATCTATCTCCTCCACATGGAGGTAGGCATCTGTGTCTACAGTCGCACCTCTGGCAATCTGTATGCGTAAAATGAAAGACTTTCCGTCATTCTGCATAGTGTGAATAATGTATTTCCCTTCGTATGGAGAACCCCACGCAGATGAACTGTTTGAATCGTACACCTGCAAAGATACGTTTGAATCTGCACATTCAATGGAAAATAGATACGTCTTTCCGCGTTCCAATTCTTCTGGCCATTGTTCTAAACCACCGCTAGTCATAAAATACAAAAACGGAGAAGCAGAAGAGGATGCCGTACCTGAAAAATGCCAACCATAGCCATCGGAAGTTTTGGAAGCAGTAATGCCTCTAGATTGCATGGTGCTACTTGTGTATTCTACAGGGCATAAGTTGCGCCCGCGCCTAGTGCAAGTGATTGCCTCCACCCCCTCGATCACGCTCGGATTCCCAGCCCCCTTCGTCCCGCTGGGCAGGGTCTCCTTGAACAGAAACTCCACCACAGGCTCAAGTGGCGTCTCCGGCGCGGGGACGCATGTCACGGCTCCCGCCTTCTCCGTCTTCTGCCAGCAGGCGGCGGAGGCGTCGGCGTAGAGCCGTCCCGCCCTGTCCTTCGCGTTGGCGTCGTAGCGGGCGAGGTTGTCCAGATTGATATAGGTTGCCATTACACGTTCCCTCCTTGGGCGATGATCGCCTGCACCTTCTCGAACTTGTCTCTAACCGGATTCTTCTGGTAGACGATCTGGACTGCATCCGCGTCGCTGTAGACGGTGTTGAGGCGCGGAACGTACTTGTCGGGCTGGGGAAGGGAGAGGATCTGGGTAGGGGTGAGGGGGAGGGTTTCTGGCGTAAACAGTTTGTAACAGACAAAGACAGGATTGCTAGCAAGCCAAGCATTTGCAGCGGCAACCCACTCAGCGTTGGTTGGGGAAGATGGGTTGACGGCCCCAGAAACGTCAAGCCTACTTTTATCTATCCAGAAACGGATGACTCGCCTTGAACCTCCGGGATTTCCACCAAACCTACAGTGTTCAACATCGTTGGTTCCATTCAAAACCTGAAACTTATCACAAGATAAAAACCTTGAAATAGGGTTTACATCACCTTCATGTCCCTTAACTGAATAATAGTTAAAAGCAACGGTGCTTGTGTTTATGCTAGCAACTTCAGTAAACATTGATAAAGATTCACCCCACCATGTCACCGTCATCAGCCCCGTGGCGAGGTCGATGCTGCCCCCGTAGTAGGTCCCGCCAAGGGTGATGGTGTATTTATTGCACTCTGGCTTCTCAAAAGGCTTGAGTTCGTTAGCTTCTTCTATATGTATATACGCTTTCGTATTTACAGTAACACCTCTTGTAACGCTAAGTCGAAAAATAAGGGAGCGGTTATTATTATCTATTGTATATACGAATTGAGTTCCGCTTGCGCTACTATTTCCAGAAATAGTATCTGTTGTCTTATCGTATAATTGTATTGATATATTAGAATCTTGGCAATCTAAATAAAAACTATAGGTTTTTCCCTTGACGAAAGGCGCTGGACTATTGCCGTAACCTATATTGATAACATCAATAAGCGGGTTCTTGTCAGAGTCTGCTGTACCATGAATAAAAATGCCTCCGTCAGATGGATCGTATTCAAATGTTACACCTCGATAGGTTGTAGGAGTATCTGGCTTTTGGGGGAACAAGTTCTTCCCGCACCTCGTTATCCCGATATTCGACACCCCCGCAATCGTGCTAGGATTCGTCGGGCTTTTCTCTCCGCTTGCAGGCGGCGTCTCCTTGAACATGAACTCCACGGTTCCCTCCAGCGGAGAGTTCCCGACGGGCCAGAAGGAGACGGCCCCCGCCTTCTCCGTCTGCCTCCACATGCCGTCCTGCTTGGAGGCGCAGAAGGAGGCGAAATGCTCCTGCATCTTGGCGTCGTAGCGTTCGAGGTTTTCAAGACTGATGTATTTAGACATTAGACGTTTCCTCCAAGGCCAAGGATTGCCATCTCCTGCTCGGTCGCGGCGCGGATGGGCGACTTCTGGTAGGTTATCTGGATGCTGTCGGCGTCCGTGTACACTGTATTCAGCCGGGGTTCGTAGCGGGATGTCTGGGCGAGGGCTGAGAGGGAGAGGGGAGAGAGCTGGACAGTGTAGGGTGTGGCGAGAGGGTAAACAAAAAAGATCGGGTTATTGTTTGCAGCAGCTGTGTCATAAAGATCCAACGCGATTGTTTTTGCATCCGCTGAATTAGTAGCGGCTACTTGAAAATAGCAAAACCTTGCAGAAAAATGAAAACCCTCTGTGCCTTCAGGAGCATAAGAAAAATAATTACAGAATGTGTACACTCCTCTATCATTACTATATTTGCACAGTTTTGCACTTATATCTCTGGCAGTAACTTGCCACACAGAATTATTTGAAGATGTAGGCGTTGAATTAGCAATGGTTGACCTATCTGCTTCAACCCCTTCCCACGTCACCGTCATCAGGCCAGTCGCCAGATCTATCTTGCCGCCGTAGTAGGTGTTGCCGAGGGGGATGGTGACTCTGATTCTAGTAAACGGCTCCCATTCAGTCTTTGATTCACCAAACTCTAATTGCGGGTAGAATACTAAATTGTTTGCCGTAAAACCTTTAGTAATCTGAATCATTACGCCAACAGTAGAATTGCTATCACTGACAGTAAAAACAGAGCCGCTTCCTAAATCATTAGCTGATATGTAAGTGCTGCCAGAACCTGTAGAACATCTCATGAAATAACTGCTATACGATCCGCCAGATGGACACCCGGAAAGAAAGCACTTCGTCCCAACAGGAAGTCTTAGGTTCGTTGAATCTATTCCGCAAACATAGAAAATAGAATTAGCGGTCGCAGTTCCGTTGGCCGTGACCGACCCATCGGCATTTACTGTCCAAGTCACGCCCTGCCTCACAGAAGTCGGCGTGTGATAAGGCTGGGAAGCAAGGTTTTTATTTGTCTGAGCAACTTGAATGCTTTCAACCCCGCTTATGGTCGAAGGATTCTCCGGCCCCTTGTCCCCGCTTGCGGGGGGCGTCTCCGTGAAGCTGAACTTCACCTTCCCCTCTAGGGGGCTTCCTCCCACGGGATAAAACTGAACCGCCCCCGCCTCTTCGGTTTGATGCCAGTTCTCCAGCGCGTTCGCGCATCCCAGCCTGCGCCTGTGCCAGCTCTTGAAGTGCTGGTCGTATCGGGTCAGGTTTTCCTTCGTGATTCTCATGGCCTACTCCTGAAAAAGCGCGTCGATTTCGGCGTCGGTCGCGGCGTCAGGCATCAGGGCTACAGTCTCGGTGCTGTTGTCGCCCTTGGTCAGGACAAGGCTCACGCCGGACATGCTGGCCCCGCTGACGTACTCGGAGGACCCTGTGCTGACCTTCCCGCCGATCTGGGCCGCGACGGTGGCCGCGAAGCTGGGGTCGTTGCCCAGCGCGGCCGAAAGCTCGTTGAGCGTGTCCAAAGCCGCAGGGCTTCCGCTGACGAGCGCGGCGATCTGCTGTCTGACGTATTCCTTGGTCGCCACGTCCAGCGCCTCCGCGACGGGAACGCCCGAAAGCTCCTCCGCGCAGATGGCGTCTATTTCGGCGGTGGTGGCTGGCCTGCCCGCAGGGGAGCCGTACATGACCTGCACGGTGCCGAAGGAAGCCGTCACGGTGTCGGCCTCGACGTCGCCCAGCCTGTCTGGATGCGCGGGGGCGAACATCGGGTTCTGGACGAGAGGATACTCCTCCGGCGTTGCCAGCTTGAAGACGATCAGCCCGCCCTCCGCATCGCCGGATACGGTCAGGCTCTTGCCGTCCTGAGAGGCTGTCACCGTCCTGCCCCACGTGTCGATGAATCCTGGCGCGGAGGTGTCCACGGGATGCTCCGAAATGTCCACGGGGGACGCTTCCGGCGAAACCGCCCAGTGCGTCAGCTTCAGCTTCCCCGTATGGAAGACGTAGCTCCCGCCGTAGGCGTCCATGCCGAAAGGCTGCTCCACCGTCTCCTCGCCGTGGACTACGGATGCGCCAGTGATCGGCGTCACTGTGGAGGGGTTGCTGGAAGACTTCGCGCCCGAAGGCAGGGTCTCCGTGCAGGAGAAGAACTGCTCCACCTCCAGCGGGCAGTTCGGGGCAGGGTAGAAGCTGACGCTCTGCGCCTTGGGAGTGGTCTCCCAGATCATCAGGCCGTCCAGCTTCGCCTTGAAGATTTCGCCAAGCCTCGCAAGGCCGACTTCGCCAAGATACATTATTCGCCTCCTTCCTGCTCTTCAGGTTCCGTCTCCGGTTCAGGTTCCACCGGGGGGATGCCTAGCACGATCCAGTCAACGTCGGCGGCGGTCATGGCCTGCATGTCGCCGGATCCGCCGGAGGAGCCGCCTGCGGCCGCGACAAGGTCTTCAATCTGGGACGCGAGATCCGACGCCGGATCGCCCCATGTGCCGTCGCCCCGCAGATACAGGTACCGCTCCGAGGCAAGGGCGGCGGGAACGAGGCCCGCAGTGCCGTCCTCCTCTTCCGTCGCTCCGGCGTAGTCCGGCTGCTCCTGCGCGGTGCTGGCCCATGTGCCGTCGCTCCTCAGGAAGAGATCCGTGCCGCCCGCTTCGGCCGCTGGAACGAGTCCGGCGACGCCGTCCGCCTCCGCCGTTGCGCCGAGATAAGTCGGGACGGTGTACTGCCCGTCCACCACCATGACGGTCGTGCCGTCAGGCTCTGCGGCGGTCTGGGCTTCCACGGCGGCCAAGGCGGTGCGGATCTCCTCGATGTTCTGGGCGAACGAGTTCACCGCCTGCCCGACGGCGTCGAGGTCTTCCGGCGTGGCGACGTCGATCCACGTTCCCGCGCCGGAAAGGCAGCGCCCGTAGTCGGCTTCGCCAGCGGCGGGCAGGACGCTGGACAGGTCGGCGCTGATGACGCCGTCGTGAAAGGCGAGGCCGTTGCCGACGGCGGTGCTGAAGAGCGGTTCACGCCACGAAGAGAAGTTGGTGCCGTCGTATGTTCTGATGAACAGCCTCGGCGTTTCGCCGAAGGCGAAGAACGTCTGGAAGACGGAGCTTTCGGCAAAGCCGGAAGACGCCCTGATCACGCCGATGCCCGTGCCCTCCGGCGCGTTGATCACGTTCGCCCCGCCGACGGCGTACCAGCCGTCGCTGAGAAGGGCGTTGACGTCCGCATTCTCCGCAATGGCGGCGCGGCCGATCTGGCCCCTTGCGGAGGCGAGATCCGCTATGTCGCCGCCAACCGCGACGTCGATGGCGGTCAGGTCGCCGTCGCCGTAGTCAACGGTGACGCCGTCAACCTGAGACACGCCGGAGCCGGAGGCGGCCGCGCTTTCCAGAGTCGTGACCCTGTTCTCCAAGCTGGCGATGGCGGTCTGGTTGTTGTTCGCGACGATCTGGACGGCGGAAGCGGCCGCGGCGGCCGAAGCGGCCTGCGATGCCGACTGCGACGCGCTCGAAGCCGCATTCTCGGCGGCGTTTTCCGCATTCTCCGCTGTCTGGCGGGCGGCCTGCGCCTCGGTGCGGATGCCTGCCAGCGTCGGCGCGATCTCGTTGACTTCGCCCCGTGCGCTGTTCGCGGCGGCCTGCGCCGTGGCCGCCTTCGACGCGGCGGACGCGATCAGCCCCCTGACTTCGTTCGACTCCTGACGGGCGTCCGCCATGAGGAGCCGGAACAGGTCGTTCAGGTCGCGGTAGCGGGTCTCGTTCTCCTTCAGCGAGATGGCGCCCAGCTTGGCGTTGCTCGCCGCCGAAGTCGAGTATTTGGTGCTGACGTTGCTCATTAGCTGTCCCTCTTCTCAAGCGCCGCAAGGCGCTTCTCAAGGCGGTCTATGCGCCTGCGGAGGCAGACGTTCTCCATTGCCTCGGCTTCCTGATACCGCACCATCCACAGGTCGCCGTCGTCGTACTTCTCAAGGCAGAGGATGCCGTACTGGCAGGCGTCCAGCCCGCGCCTGTCGAAGGCGGCCTTGACCCGCTGGGCTATCAGCCCCAGATGGAGGCGGGCCTTGTCTCCCTTCTCCTTGTGCGCGTCGAGAAACCTGAACTGCCCCCACTGCACGTCCTCCCACGCATCCAGCACCTCGTCCGGCACGTCGGAAAGAGGCGTCTTCAGCCGTTCGTCGGAACTTACCTGAACGGAATTGCCCTTCCATGTCAGCGTGCCGTTCACCTTGCCTGAGAGGATGCGGGACGTGGAGCCGCTTCCGGCTTGAGCCGTCAGGTTGAAAGTTCCCTGCTGGCCTGTGGCATCCCTGCCCCAGAGCACAAGATGCGCTCCGTCTGCTACGCCGGGTGCGGCGCAGATTCTCACCATGCTGCCGTTGCTCGTTCCAGTGAGCACGTTGCCCGCGCTGGATCTTATAACATTGGAGAACGTCGTGACGGCGGAAAAGGTCTGCGCCGTATTGGTTCTTGCATAGCCTGCAAGGCTCTGGTGGCTGGTGAGGAACTTCTTGGTCGATTCGCAGTAGGTGCGGACCCATGCGGTCGTTGCGATGTTGGTCGAGTTGTCGCCCGCCCCCCTCGTCGTTGACGTGTTGGCAGAGCCAGCCGACGTCGCGGTCTTTGCATTGCCTGTGCAGGAGCCTGAGGAGCCGGAGCAGTTGCCGTTAATGCTGCAGACTCCTGTAGAAAGGTTAATAGTCAAAGGCCTGGCTGTAGTCCAAGATCCGTTTTCAGCAGACCCGTTTGGCGTTACGAGAATGTAGAAGGCATTTCCGTCGTTTCTAAATATAACACCGTAGGTTGAAGCTAATAAGCGAAGTTGAGCCTGAATCTTCAACTCTCCAGTCATCTTTCCGCCGGCAGTCTTCAAGTAAGTGGTGTTGATAACGTTGCCAGCAGAATCCTTAGTGGCTTTGGTGGCTGTATCTGCGTTGCCTGTAACGTTGCCCGTCAGATTGCCTGCAAAATTCGTTGCCGTCACCTTCGCCAAGCCGGACAGTTCACCTGCCGCGTTGAGAATGATGCTCTTCCTGGTTGCGTAGGTGTTTGCGTTGGGGTGGAAGCGGATAGAGCCGTCCGCGATGATGTAGACGTCTTCGCCCGCGTTGCCCGCAAGCTCGGAGAGAAGGCTGGACTTGCCCTCGCCAGCGCCGACTACGGCGTTGCCGCTTGCCCCGAACATGGCGGTGATTCCGTAGGCAGTGTTGGACGAGATGCCCTGAACCACAGTGTCCGTCCGCGTGGTGGACGAGCCTGTGGTTGTGTCGAGAACCGCCATCTTCAGCACGTTGCGGTTCAGCGTGACTTCGCCGGAGAACGTCTTGTTCCCGCCGACGGTCTGGTTCGTGGACAAGTCAACGAAGTTCTGGGTACCGGAACCCGTGCCGCCCCGCACGACCGGAAGGACGCCTGCGGTGATGTTCGTGGCGATGTTCGTTCCCAGATTGAGGCGGGCGTTAGCCGCGTCGGCCGCGCCAGTGCCGCCCTTCGCTATGGGAACAATGAAGCCGTCGGCAAGTCCTGCGGCCGTGGTCGCCGTCGCGGCGTTGCCGAGGATGTCTCCCGGCACCTTGCCGCTGGCGTCGCGCACGGGGATGGTGTTTGCCGTGACGGACGTCGTTGCGCTCTTGCCGTCCACCGTGTCGCAGTCGTGGATCAGTTTGCCCACGCTCTGCCACGACGGCGGGCTGCCAACGTACTCCTGAATCTGCCTTCCGCCCGTCACCGCCTGAAGCCTTTTGGCTCCAACAGGGACGTCCTCCGTGCCGGAATCCGTCCACTTGGCAAGAGCGGAGAGAATGATTTTGAGTGCTGGAATGTCTTCCGATATTTTGTTTACCAGCGCGGGGATGTTCCACGAAGCCATTGGTGATCTCCTTTGCAGCCGATTGCAGAAAACCTGCTACACGCCGTAGGCAGCCCAGTCCACCTGCGCCGTCACTCTGTTTCCGTTCTTGTCAAGGACAAAAACTCTGAATCCTTTGGGGTTGAACACGTCCTCGAACACCGTGTACGCCGTATATTCGTTCAGATTGTTTACTATATTGGGCTTCGGAAGCGACTCGATGTCGGCAAAGTCCGTATTGAACGGCACCCACGTTCCCCATTCCATTGGAGTTGAGGAAGGATTGCCTGCATCGTAGCCGTCGCCGTTCGCCTTGTAAAGAACGCCGTCTATCGTCTGATCCGAAGCAACGGCCCAAGTCTTGCCGAAGTCCGTCTTGCGCTTGACCGACAGCTTGTACTGTATGCCGGAAATGGAGACGACGCCGCCGGAAACGCCGATGGTGTACCTGACGTAGCGGAACTCGGCCGCATAGACCATGAAGGCATCCTCGGCAACGGGGAGCCACGACTCGCCGTCCAGCGAAGTCTCGATCCTGCATGTGAAGACAGGACTGCCGCCCAGAGTCCGGCTGTCGATGGAAACGGTGATCGTCGTGGAGGGGATAACGGTTCCGACGTCCACGATCTCGACGTACTGGGCGCTCTGGGCGGGCGGCTCCAGCCAGCCATCGAAGCCCCACTGCACTTTGTTCTGCCAAGTTATGTTCGCAGCCGACGCCGACTTGAGGGACGCCATCGCGGCAAGATTCTCGTTCCACGTCGCGTCGGCGAACGGGCCTATCATGCTGCCCTCGCCGTCCAGAACGAAATTCGTCCTGCCCCCGTTGGGCTGCTCCCTTCCGGGGGAGCCGGGGTTGCCGCCGGAGAAGTTGGAGGGCCAGTCGTGGTACAGCACGAAGTCCGGTGGCTGGCTGACTTCCATGACGATAGTGCTTCTCTCGCCCCTGTTGCCCGCCACGTCCACGGGGGTGATGGCGTAGGTGTAGCGTCCCGACTCCGTCTCGAAGGAGGCGGCGAACAGGGCGTCGATCCGGCCTATCTCGGCGAAGTATTCGACGGTCTCGCCGTTTCCCTCGTACCGCTCGACCTGCTCGAAGAGATAGTATTCGATGGGCAGGGTGACGCTGTCGGGAATGCTCCAGTAGAGCATCACGTTGTTGTCGATGACGCTGCAGTTCTGGAACGAAACCCTGCCGGGAGGGGCGATCTCGATCACGGCTTCGGCGTACTCGCCGATGTTCCCCGCCGTGTCGATGGCCCTGACAAGGAAGTAGTGGAGGCCGACGGACAGTTCCGGCGCAGACTTCTTCGAGTCGATGAACTGGCCCGTGGACGTGGCGGAAATCTCGATGGTGTCCACGTCGATCCTGCCGTAGTCGTGCTGCACCTCGGAGGCCACGCCATCTCCGTCGGGGTCGTATGTCCACCAGTGGACTACCTCCCATGCGGCGACGGGCAGGGTGAACTCGCCCGGTTCAAGCACCGCATGTCCCTCCTTCCATGAAAGGGAGACGCCTGCGCCGCTGAAGGACGGCGCTTCTGGGAACCTCGGCGCGGGAGGCTCGACGATGGAGATCCCTGCCCGCCTTCCAGCAGGCCCCCAGTTTTCGGCAATGTCCTTGGCGCGGACGCCGTACTCGTAGCTTCCCGCCACTGGCGCAGGGAAGCGGAAGAACGTGGTCTTGGCCCTGCCGACGACCTCCTGCGCCGTGTTGGAGATGGCGTAGAGATCGATGGGCCACGAGGAGTCCGGCACCTGCCATTCGAGCAGGATGTCGGAGCCGTCCGCCTTCGCCGTCAGCGTGTACGGCAGGGACGGCTGGGCGTAGTTCCTGCCGTGGATGGCCGCCACGCCGGTAATGGCGTAGGAAAGCGTGGTCTTGGAAGACCACAGGCCCGCCACGTCCACCGCCTGCACGGCGAAGTGGTACAGCCCCGGCGCTCTGGGCTTCAGCGCCTGCGAGGTGCCGTCAATCGAGTATTCGAGACTGAGGTCGAGATCCTGCACAATGTAGCGGGCGATGTTGAATGTATGCTTGCAGTCCTGCCACGTCAGGTAGATACCGTCCGTGCGCTTTTCCACCTTCACGCTGGGCGCGTAGGGAGGATAGACGGTGAAGGAGCCGGAGCCTTCCTCGCTCTCCACGCCCCACTTGTCCACGGCCTTCACGCGCTCGGTGACGGTGAAGATGTTGTCGCCGTTGTCGTCGTGGAGGGTGGAGACGTCCACCGCCACGAAGAGGCTTGCGGTGGAGCCTCTGAACGCGCCGGAGAGGGCGTAGCGGGAGATGTCGGTGACAGTCCGGCAGTTCTGCCACTTGAAGACGATGGTGCCCGTCTCCGACGCCTCCGCAGTCACGGCTGGCTTTTCGGGAGGCACGATTTCAACGGCGGTCTCGGCGCTCCATTCGCCCCAGTTCAGGAAGTAGTCCCGCGCACGGCCCTTGACCCTGAGGCCGCTGACGGGAACCGCGGGAACGATCACGGCGCGGAGGGAAGCCGAAGACGCCGTCCTCCCGCCGCACGTCCACTCATAGGCGGTGACGGGCCACGTCTGCTTGGCGTCCTCGTATGTCGCCACCACGCCTTCGTTTTCGAGGCGGGCGAGGGTGACGACAGGCTTTTTGGGCGCGTTGATCGTGACGGCGGCCGTGCCAGCGGTTCTGGAAACGTGGTCGGTGGTGTCCACGGCCCAGACTTCATACGCCAGCCTTCCCGTCTGGTTCTTGGGCGAGTAGGCGAACTCGGTTTCCTTGCCTCTCGTCTGCCCTGTCGCGGAGCCAGTGACTTTGTAGCGCCGGAGGTCGATGACCTCCACTTCGTCCCATGTCAGGACAATGCCCTGCGGATAGACAGTCGCCGCCCTGACGTTCTGCGGGGTCGGAGGCGGCATGACGAGGCCAGCCACGGTGTGGGAGACCACGTTGCTCCATGCCGACGCCCTGCCAGTGGCGGGGTCGTGGATGCGAAGCTTGCAGAAATACTTCTTGCCCGTGACCGCGCCAGTGGCGACGGCGTACTCGCGGTCGTTGGTGCTGGTGCCGGAGATTGTCCCGCCCGTGTCCTCGCGGGTGCAGTTCAGTTCGACGGTAAAGTAGGACAGGTTCTCGGTAGTCGGCGGGATGCTCCACGTCGCGCCGATGCACACCACCACGGAGCCGGAGGCCGACACCTGCGCCACCCGCTCGTCGGACACGCAGGAGCGGAGAGACGGCGTGGGCAGATCCTGCAGCCCCTTGACGGCATCCAGAACGACCGGAGCCTCGTAGGCGGGGATCGGGCCGCTGGCGGCCGCCATGATTTCCTTGGACTTGTACGGCACCAGCGTCAGCTGCGCGGACATGTTGTCGCCGGGGGTAATGGAGGCGACAAGATACTCTTCGTATTCGGAGCCGAGCAGAGAGACGGAAACGAGGTCGCCGAAGTTCGGCGCGGCCTTTTCGGCCTGCTCCCTGTTCGAGAAGAAGACCACGGAGCTTTCCTCGCCGTACTGGGGCGTGATCTCCAGAATGGTAACCTTCCCTGTGGCGTTTCTAATGGCGATGCCGTAGCGGGCAGGCTTCGGCGAGGTGTAGTAGATGGTGTCGTCCAGCTCCACGCCGACGAAGGCTCCTCCCGCCGGAACGGATTCGCCGGGGCCGACAAGCTCGACTTGAAGATCCTTGTCGATGAGGTCGAGGCTGTCTTCGTTGATGTAGGCGTTTGCACTTGCGGCGTCCACCTTGCCGGAAGTCTTGTACGCCTTCCGCATCACCCTTGCAGTGCCGAAGGTGTTCATCAGGACGTCGCTGGAGAGGCCGACGAGATCTCCGCGATGGACGGCAAGCCATTCCCAGTCGGTATTAATTGTCACGTTCATCTGGCGGTGAAGTATCTGCGCCAGATGGTAGCGGGCCAGCTTGTACATCCTGTTCCAGTTGGTCACGCCTTCAAAAGACCATTCAACGACGTCGTTGGCCTTCTTCTTCCCGCCGGAGCCGTCCTTGTTGAACCCGTCGTTGTAGACAAATCCTTCCTTCTGCGTCCAGTCGTCCGTCTCGTCAATGAACTTCACGCGGAGGGCATCTGGAAGCTTCGCAAATCCGCGCTGTATGGACATGCCCCAGCTATTGCGCGGGGTGAACATCTGGCGAACCGTCTTGTTCGGCTGGTCGATGATCGCGCCCCAGAGGCCGTCAACGTCCGTAGTCGGGCCTGCCATAGCGGGAGAGAGAACCTGAACGAGCCTCGCCCACAGGTTCTCCTCGGAATCGGCAATAAAATCAAAGCGGTAGTCGTTCTTGCGACACCAGTTCCAGAGCGCCACAAGGGCGTTGTTGTCGAGCCTGCTGGCAGGGAATGGCTTGATGAGGCTGTGCCTGCTGGTGAGCAGATAGCGCATGATGGAGGCCGGATTCGACGTGGTGCGCCAGGTGTCCCAGTTGCCCGGAACGGTGACGGTCTTTCCGTTGACCTTCTTGGTAGTCTGCGGAGTCCAGTCGGGCAGTTTGGAATAGCACAGACCGTTGAACTCGGTGACGTAGCCGGAAAGCTGCTCCGTCGCCTTGATGCGGAGTTCGGACACGCATATCGGCACGGGCGTGTCGAAGGCAGGCTTCTGGACGATTGCCCGCATCGTAGACCACTGGCACTCGTCGATGATGTAGGAGTCGTTCGTCCTGCCAGTGATTCGCCTGATCCTGACGTCGTAGGAATTGAGCGGGAGGCCAGTGATCTGGTAATTGCGAACAATCCTCTTCTGCTTTGCGGCCGCGATGGTGGCGACGCCACTGCCCTCTACGGTGAAGGAGCCGCCGCCGACTTCGGCATACCAGATGGTGCCAGAGTTCCATGTGTACCAATAGGCTTCCTGCCTGCGCCACGACACGCCGCCGCCCGAAACGCCGGAAGACTTGGAGGGGTACAAATTGCGGTAGCCGCTGCCCTTGTGGACGTTGCCTTCTTTGGAAACGCCAATGGTGATGGGGTTGTCGATGTAGAAGACGGAACTGCCTGTGCCGCCGCCGTAGTTGTCGTATTCGGAGTAGATGTAGCGGACGTTGCTCCTGCGACCAAGGGTGTAGGTTCCGTATCCCCAGCGCCCAACCGAGAACGAGACATGGTAGACCGTAACCTTCAGCCTTCCGCCGTCGATGTCGGTGGAGACGAAGTTGCCGCCATACACGCGCACGTCGCCTTCAGCCGGGTAGACGCGGACGCCGCCGTCAACCCACTGCCCGCGAGGCACAACCCTGATGTTTCCATCCTTGTAGAAGACGGACACATAGCCGTTAAGCTCTTCCTGCGAATAGGACAGCGTCTTCCCGCCGAAGCCGCGCTCGACCTTCGTGGCGAACCCCCGCCACGTCCCGCCAGCGGTGGTCTTGTACTGCAGCTCGATGTCGATGGCTCTGCGCTGCTTGTTGCCGTTTTTCTGGTTGATGTTGCACAGGCCGCCGGGGAACTCCACGTCCACGGACAGCGCGGTGCCTTCGCCGACGGTGCGGACAGTCCAGCCCGTGTCGAGCGTAGCGCCGACGGACTCCTCGTTGTACTGCCAGCCGAAATACTTGAGACCCTTGCCGCAGGTGCTCTGGTGGAAGACGTGCGTCACGTCCTCGAATTTCGACAGGGCGGTGTCGCCGATGCGGAAGTCGGAGACCTCCACATGCTCATGACCCCACACCACCAGCATGTTGAAATACTGATCGTCGCCGTGCCAGCACGTCCACGACTTCGCGCCCAGGGGAGGCGTCTGGCGGTGCTTCCCAAGGACGAGCGGCACATAGCCGTCGATGTTGTGGGCGTTCTTGCCGCCGTTGATGGAGTAGGTGGGCGACTCCTTCTCCGCGTTGCCCGTCCCGCCGAGGCCGCCGATTGACGGGGGTTTGGCGGGGAAGAGCATGTTGATCGCCATGAGAGCGCCTGCCGCGACGAGGCCGATCATCGTGGTGGCGAAGGTGGACATCTGGACAGTCATGCCCGCAATGGCAAGCTGTCCGCCGAGACCGCCCGCCCACCATGTCGCCACCGTCGCAACGATCACGACCAGCACCGACAGGATGGTGGCCAACGGGTTCTTGCCCCCGCCTCCACCTCCGCCGCCTCTGACGCCGTGCAGGATCTCGATGCGGTCGCCCTTCTGCGGGAAGATGCGCTTCCAGTGCTCACGCGCCTTCTCCACGCCGTTGACGCGGCACCGCGCATACTTCAGCAGGATGCGCCTCTGCGTCTTGTTGTAGATCTTGTCCTTGTACGCCTCTTCGATGCTGCGGAGGACGATGGCCTCCAGCGACAGGCCCTCGACCGCCGTGAACAGGGCAGGGCGGGACGAGTCCCACCGCCTGCCCATGACCTGAACAAGTTCGCAGTCCTTCGTCTCTGCCATGCTACGCTCCCGCCGGCCTGAGAATGCGGCTCAGACGCCTCTGCCATTTAAACGTGTCGTACCGCTCCACTGCGGTCGCCATGCCCTGCATGACGTGGAGCATCTCGCCGTCCCCAACCCAGAGTCCGGCATGGATCTCCAGCCCGCCGATGGTGAACACCAGCACGTCAAGGGGCTTGCGCTCTTCGTCTGTCACGTCCACATTCCAGTCCTGCGCCGTATACTTGCCGAACAGGCCGCAGACGTCCCCGCGCTCGAAGGCACTGGAGTATTCGTCGCCCATGTCTGGCATCAGGATGCCCTTTTCTTCATGCCAGACGAGGCGCACAAGACCCCAGCAGTCGAGGCCGGAGAAGTCCCGCCCGCCATCTTTGAAGGGAATGCCGATGTATTTCGAGATGTCCATTAGCGCACCAGATTCGGAAAGTAGGAGAGGGAGAAGCGCAGCCACGGGGACGGCTCGGAGGCCGCGATGTCGCTCTTGACGGTTATCTCGACCGTGTCGGCGTTCCAGGTGGCGTTCTGGAGATCAAGCTCCGGGAACCGCATGTCCACCACGTCCGGCGTTGCCGAATTGACCACCTCGATGGTGATTTTGGGGTACTCCGTGTCCACCATCTTGAGATACGGAGCCACTTCGCGGGTCACGTTGGAAATAACGAATTTCCCCTCCGGGGCCTGCTCCGCAGACGAGTTCGGGATGGACGCCTGCAGCGGAACATAGACGTACCACTTCTTCCGGGAATACGTCCCGTAGATGGGCGTCGCCGTCTCCTTGTCAACCTTCCACAATTTAGTTTCATGGGTGGACAGCAGGATGGGCGTCTTCCATTTCGGATGCGTGATGGTGAGCAGGACAATGTCGGTGTTCTCCGACTCCTGCTTGAAGATGTCGCGCCGCGTGGTAGGAGAAAGAGGCATGCTACGCCCTCACCTCAGGCCAGATTTCAAGCTTCAGGGTGACCTGCCAGCGGTTCGTCGTGCCATAGGGGCTGAACTCCAGAATGCCGTCCTGAGACGCCTTAATCCGCGCCCTGACGAGCTTGTTGAGTTCAGGATGCGGCCAGTTGAAGCAGATCGCTCCCTCGGCGATATTGTCGTGGACGAACGCCTCAAGGGCGCTGCGCTGGGCGGCGGTCAGGACGTAGGTCGCGGAGATCTCCTGCGGCTTGAAGCGCCCGCGCTTCCTCACCTTGTCGCTTCCCGTGTCCATCGAGGAGCGGATCAGGTTGTTCGGCACGACTCGCTTGTAGCCGTCGATCAGCGGCTTCTGCGGGAGGCTCGTAGGCCATCTGTAAACCGCCATTCTACCTCCTCGTCACCTGCTGGCTGACTCCGCTGAACGATCTTGCCGCCTTGTTCAAGGCAGTTCCCGTCTTCATCATCTGCTGCGCCGCTATGTCGCCGATCATGACCTCGATGGACTTGTTGCCCTGATTGTCGGTCTTGGTCTGCTGGCTGGCCTGCTGGCCCGTTGCATTGTTGATGACGACATTGACAATCGGCGCATTTCCACTGTCGGAGCGCACTCCAAGGTGTCCAGACGCCGTGCGGGTCAAAGGCATCACCGCCTCCGGCCCCGCTTCGCCCATTACGCCACCCTTTGCAAACTTTGTCAACTGGGAGCCATAAGAGAACAATGTCGGACGATCTACAATCTGATTGGAGTAGCCGTGGAGGCCGGAGTAGACGTTTCCGAATGCCGCAAGAGAACCAATACCTCCAGTGATGCTCCCGGCAATGCCGGAAGTAGTGGCGCCCATCGAGATGCCTCCGGCCGCCTTGCCAAATATGCCTCCGCCAGTGTTGAACAGTCCGCCAAACAGGCTCCCTATTCCATTCGCAATCGGGCCGATGATCGCTTGTTTGATGGCGATCCTCATCAGATCGCGGATGATGGAGTTCGCCAAATCAGTGAAGCTGGCCTTGCCCGTCATGACCAGATCCGTGAAGGCGTCCGCCATGTCGTCGAAGCTCTTCTGGACGAGATCGGA
>Ga0326513_10001292_pt1 | contig 20095 bp, 15 predicted proteins | sample 2_2465_0518_D_FD_203654 | JGI IMG/M metagenome (GOLD analysis project Ga0326513, IMG submission 203654) | Bovine rumen microbial communities from UC Davis, California, United States - 2_2465_0518 | ecosystem: Host-associated > Mammals > Digestive system > Stomach > Rumen | place: USA... | reverse complement strand
CGTCTGCTCATAAAAATCCTCCTGATGTAGACTTTGGTTATTTCCCTTGTCTACTTCAGGAGGATCATATCAGATCACAGAGGGCGGTTATTCAGCTGACAGGCTTACTTCCGAAATAATTCTGTACACTTATTCGGAAATGGAAACTGTACTTCGGCGGCAGGAGACAAAGAGCCGGTCCTCGGCTTCTTCTGCGCTAAAGTCGGTAAAGCCATGGGCGGAAAAAAGCGCGGATAACTGTGCCAAACTGTGGGCATATTCGATGTGCTCTTCCCGGCTGCGGCGCCAGAGACGGCCTTCCCTGGCAAAAATGTCCATCCCGTATACCAGCGCGGCGAGGTCCCGGTCAAAGTCCGCGCGCCACAGACAGAAGACCTCGTCATCCTCGTCGACGAAGGTATCGCCGTCCAGGCTTTCGAGATAGTCCGGCGCGCGCAGATCAAAGAGAAACAGCCCGCCCGGACGAATAAAGAAGGGGAGCCGCTGCAGCAAGGCTTCCAGCTGAGGGGGGGAGAGATAGTTCATCCCCTCCAGCGAACAGAAGGCCGCATCCACGGTTCCGTAGAGGTCAAGCTCGGCCGCATCCTGCATCAAAAAGAGCGGAGGAACCGGAAGATCGCTGCATTTTTCCCGGGCCTCCATGAGCATCTGCTCCGAAGCATCCACAGAGATGAGCTCATAGCCGCGCCGGGACATCTCAAGACTCATGCTTCCGGTGCCGCAGCAGAGATCCAGCAGCAGATGAAACGGGCCGCCGTCTGCAGCGAAAGCCGCTTCATACCGGTCGGCAAAGGCCCGGTAATCCACATCGGCGGTCAGCCGGTCATAGTATGCGGCAAGTGTTTCGTAACAGCTCATTTTTCCCCGTCTTCAAGCCGTGCGAACACGAGGTCATATCCGCCGGCACCGTATTGCAGGGAACGGTTGACCCGGCTGATGGTGGCGCTGGAGGCACCGGTCTCGGCGAGAATCTCGTTATAGATTTTTCCGTCGTGCAGGGCTCTGGCAACCTGATAACGCTGCTCCATGGCGGACAGTTCACTCATGGTACAGAGGTCCTCAAAAAACTGCAGGCATTCTTCCACCGACCGGAGGGAGAGAATGGCTTCATATAGAGCGGGATTATGCTCACGCTTGGTCCTTGTGTTCATAGTAACCTCCGGACATCTACGCGTTAACGAAGTACTCTGTGCGGGGGATGGGCAATACCGTTAAACGCAGTGTTTTATTCATTCTACTTCATTTCACTAAAAAAGTAAAGTTATGAATTCGCCGGTTTCTGCCGAAGATCGTCGCTTTCCCCGGTACGGCCGAATACCGGATTCCGATCCTGCTGATCTTGTTGACAGGCCGAGGACAATATGATAAGATGCCCTTTACGAATTCAGAAGAAACCGGAGACAAGAAAGAAAATGAGCGTTCTTTTTGAGCCGGAGCGGAGGATCTTCACGCTCCTCACCGATCATTCTGCCTATCAGATGCAGATCGGCCCGGAGGGCTATCTGCTCCACACCTATTACGGCCGCGCCTGCGCGGAGGACTTCCGCTATCTCCACCTGGAGCGGGACTGCGGATTCTCACCGAACCCCTATGCGCTTTCTGCTTCGAGAGGCTTTTCGCTGGATACGATGCCGCAGGAGTACAGCGGATCCAACGGCGCCGATTTCCGTCTGCCCTGCATCCTTTCGGACAATGACGACGGTGTCCTGGGTGTGGATCTGCGCTATGTGCGTCACGAAATCCGCAAAGGAGCCTATACGCTGGAAGGCCTTCCGACGGCTTTTGCCGGTGACGGCGAAGAGGCCGAAACGCTCTCTATTGTACTGGCGGACGCCGCAACGGGGCTGGAAACGGAGCTGAAGTACGGGGTGTTTCCGCACCGGGACGTGATCGCCCGGGCGGTCCGGATCCGAAACGGCGGGGAAAAGACCGTTCGGCTCGGGAAAGCTGCCTCAGCCTGCCTGGATCTGCCCTTCGGCACCTGGGACAGCATCGATTTTCACGGGCGGCACGCCATGGAGCGGCAGCCGAAACGAAATCCCGTTTCCGACGGGATTCGCACGATCTCATCGGAGCGAGGATATTCCGGGCATCAGCACAATCCCTTTGTCATTCTCTGTGAGCATGAAGCCAATGAGGATCACGGCGAGTGCTACGGCCTGATGCTTTGCTACTCCGGCAGCCACCAGACCGAGCTGGAGCTGGACCAAACGGGAGCGCTTCGTATTGTCTCCGGCATCGGCGAGCGCTTTTTCCGCTGGACCCTGGAGCCGGGCGCAAGCTTCGACACGCCGCAGCTGCTCCTCAGCTTTTCGGCGGATGGCATCGGCGAGCTATCCCGCCGCTTCCATCGCTTCATTCGCCGGAACCTCTGCCGCAGTCTCTGGACCGATAAAAAGCGGCCTGTCCTGCTCAACAGCTGGGAAGCGGCCTATCTGAATTTTGATGAAGCGCTGCTGCTGCGCCTGGCGAAGGATGCCAGAAACCTCGGTGTGGAGCTGCTGGTCCTGGACGACGGCTGGTTCGGTGACCGGGATGAAGACAACCGCGCTTTGGGCGACTGGACACCGAACCGCCGCAAACTCCCGGACGGCCTCGGCGGCCTGATCCGGAAGGTCAAAGCCGAAGGGCTGAAGTTCGGCCTCTGGATCGAGCCGGAGATGGTGAGCGAGAACTCGGACCTCTTCCGTGCCCATCCGGACTGGGCCCTGCGCGTACCGGGAAGGCAGCCGGCCATCGGTCGGAACCAGATGGTGCTTGACCTGTCCAGGCCGGAAATCGCGGACTGGCTCTATGAGACCGTTGCGGGGCTTCTGCGGGAAAATTCTATCGACTATATCAAGTGGGACATGAACCGGGCTATGACCGATCTTTTCAGCGCCCGACTTCCGGCGGAGCGTCAGGGAGAGCTGGCCCATCGGTATATTCTGGGGCTCTACTCGGTGCTTGGGCGTCTGACGGAGGAGTTTCCGGAAGTGCTGTTCGAGGGATGCGCCGGCGGCGGCGGTCGCTTTGACGCCGGGATGCTGGCATTTCACCCGCAGATCTGGTGCAGCGACAATACTGATCCCATTGCCCGGCTTTGTATCCAGGAGGGAAGCTCCTACGGCTATCCCGCTTCGGCGGTGGGCGCACATGTGTCTGCCAGCCCCAACCACCAGACGGGCCGCTCCACGCCCTTCGGGACCAGAGCCGCCGTCGCCATGGCCGGAACCTTCGGCTATGAGCTGGACCCGGCAAAGCTCTCCGAGGAAGAACGGAAGGAAGTCAGAAGGCAGATCGCCTTCTTCCACCGGATTGAAGACCTGGTGCGCGAAGGGGACTATTATCGCCTGACCGCCATGGAGAAGGAACGCTTCACTGCTTGGCAGTTTGTCTCTGAAGACAAAGAGAAAAGCCTTTTCACACTGGTGCTGACCGAACCGGAAGGAAACCCCCATCCGGTCCATGTGCGCATGAAGGGACTGGAGCCCGAAAAGAGGTATCGTCTTGCGGCGACAGAGTATGCAGGCTGCCTTTACCGTGGAGATGAGAAGCTTCCGGAAGTGCTTTCCGGTGCGGCGCTGATGTATGGCGGCCTGACGCTGCCGAGACTTTACGGAGACTATCCTTCGGTACAGATCCTGCTGGAAGCCGAATAAAGAACCACCCCGCTCAAAGCGGGGTGGTTTTCATAAGAAGCCTTATCACGTGCATTCTTTCCGCCGGCGGCGGGGAACATAGAAAGCTTCGGCTTTATTCGTTCGTATAGTTGTCGAAGTAGCCCTGGATATAGACGATGGGGGTGCCCTTGTCGCCGGAGCCGGAAGTCAGGTCACAGAGTGAGCCGATCAGGTCGGTCAGGCGGCGGGGTGTGGTCCCCTCGGAGACCATGTGCCCGACAAGGCTGTCGCCGGTTTTGGCACGGATCTTGGCCTTGATGGCACTGCGCAGTTCCTCTCCGGAGAGTTCGCCGAACTCATTGTCGGCGAGATACTTGAGCTTCAGCTCGTTGGGGGTGCCGACCAGGCCTTTGGTGTATCCGGGGGAGACCACCGGATCCGCCAGCTCCCAGATCTTTCCGACGGGGTCTTTGAAGGCGCCGTCGCCGTAGACCATTGCTTCGATCTGCTTGCCAGAGGCCTCGGAGAGGTAGCGGCTGATGGCTTCGGCTACATCGGTGCAGTCGCGCGGGAAGAGCTTTACGGTGTCTTCCGTGGCCTTGTTGGAGCCCAGCAGACCGTATTCCGCGTTAAAGCCGCTGCCGGCCACCGGCGCGATCAGAATGTCATCCAGACCGAGCACGGTTTTGGCTCCGGCATCCCGGAGCAGGCGCTTGGAGCGGGCGCGGGTATGAATGTCACAGGTGACGACGGTGTCGGTATGCTCAAGCAGAGTCGTGACCTTGTTGCCGAAGAGCACTTCCACCTCACAGCCTTCGCCTTGAATCAGATCGGAGTAGAAGTCGATATAGTCCACACCGGTGAAGGGATGGACGATATGACCGAAGTATTCACGGAACTGCGCCAAGGTCAGCACGTCGGTATAAGGATTGACACCCGCCTTGTCCAGCAGGTCCCAGTCCACAAGGTGGTTCCCCACTTCATCGGAGGGATAGGAGAGGAGCAGCACGATTTTCCTGCAGCCGGCGGCCATGCCGCGCAGCAGCAGAGAGAAGCGGTTGCGGCTCAGAATCGGGAAAGCGACGCCGACTGTGCCGCCGCCGGTCTTGCGGCGGAAATCCTCCGCAATCTGTTCGACGGATGCATAGTTGCCCTGGGCACGTGCCACGACAGACTCCGTGACCGCCACAATGTCACGGTCACAGGGGACGATGCCGGCCTCCTGCCAGGCTGCCTGAACAGAATCCGAAACGACCTTCGCGATGTCATCGCCCTGACGGATGATGGGTGCGCGGACACCGCGCACAACAGTGCCGATGGTTCTCATGATGATGAAAGACTCCTTTTCCATGTGGCTTGAATTTTTACTATGGTATTATACAGGCTGCCCGCAGAGAAGTAAAGGTTTTTTTCGTAAGAACAGGGGAAAAGCCGTTCCCGGATTGTTGTTGTAAATCGGACGGACCTGACGTATACTGAGAGCATGGAAATTACCGGGAGGCTATGAACGATGGATTACAAAGCGGAATATGAAAGATGGCTTACACACACCGGGGGAGACGTGCTGGAAGAACTGCGGCGAATGGATGAGGCGCAGATCGAAGACGCGTTCTATCGCAATCTGGCCTTTGGCACGGGCGGCCTGCGCGGCGTGATCGGCGCGGGGACCAATCGGATGAATGTCTATGTCGTTGCCAAGGCGAGCCAGGGACTGGCCAATACCCTGGGCGAGGGAGCAAGCGTTGTGATCGGCTACGACAGTCGGATCAAAAGCGACGTTTTTGCCAGAACGGCGGCAGCTGTGTTTGCCGCCAATGGCATCACGGTCCATTTCTGGCCGGAGCTTCTGCCGGTGCCTACCGTCAGCTTTGCCGTGCGCAGGCTCGAGGCCTCTGCCGGCGTGATGGTCACGGCATCGCACAATCCGTCCAAATACAACGGCTACAAGGTTTACGGACCGGATGGCTGTCAGATCACGACGGAAGCCGCGGCACGCGTCCTTGCGGAAATCAACAGCCTGGATATTTTCCGGGATGTGAAGCGCGCTGATTTTGAGGACGCGCTGGAGACCGGACGCATCCGGTATATCGGAGAGGAAGTCCTGACGGCGTTTATCGAAGAAGTGAAGGCCCAGTCGGTCCTCTACGGAGACAGAATTGACCGTGATGTTGCCATAGTCTACAGCCCGCTGAACGGAACGGGATTGAAGCCGGTTACCCGCGCGCTGAAGGAAAGCGGATTCACCAACATTACCGTGGTGGAAGAGCAGCGAGAGCCGGACGGGCACTTCCCGACCTGCCCTTATCCGAACCCGGAGATCCGGGAGGCGATGGAGCTGGGCCTGCGGTACGCCGCACGGCAGAACGCAGACCTGCTGCTGGCAACCGATCCGGACTGCGACCGCTGCGGAATCGCGGTGCGGACCGCCGACGGGGATTATCGGCTGCTTTCCGGAAACGAGGTCGGCCTGCTGCTGCTGGACTATATCTGTGCGCAGCGGGCGCGGCACGGTGAAATGCCGGCACATCCGGTTTTTGTCAAGACGATTGTGACGATGGACCTGGCGGAAAAGATCGCGGCGCATTATGACGTTGAAACGGTCAATGTTCTCACCGGCTTCAAGTTCATCGGCGAGGTGATCGGCAGACTGGAACAGGGCGGGAGAACGGACGACTATATCTGCGGGTTTGAAGAGTCCTACGGATATCTCACGGGAACTTATGTCCGGGACAAGGACGGGGTGGATGCCGCCTTCATGATCTGCGAAATGTTCGCTTTCTACAGATCCCGGGGCATCTCCCTGCTGGAGAAACTGAATGAACTCTATGCGAGCTATGGCTGCTGCCTGAACACACTGCACTCCTACGAATTCGACGGCAGCGCCGGTATGCAGAAAATGCAGAAAATCATGGAAGACTTCCACCGCGGACTGGAACAGATCGGCGGGAACAGGGTTCTGCGTCTGGAGGATTACAGCAAAGGACTCAATGGCCTGCCGGCGTCGGATGTGCTGAAATTCTTCTCCGAGAAGGAAAGTGTGGTAATCCGGCCAAGCGGGACGGAACCGAAGCTCAAAATGTACATCAGCGTTACGGCTCCGAACAGAGAGGCGGCGGAAAAAGTCGAAGCGGAGATTGTGAAGGAGCTGGAACAGAAGCTTTAATCACAGAAAGACAGCGGGACCGCCTGAAAAAGGCGGTCCCGCTTTGCATCAGAGAAAAGGGATTCGCTCTCGCGGCCGGAATGCCGGCGCCGAAAAAACTCAGCAGGCCTCAATCTCTTTGATGTTGTATTCGTTTCCGGTGACAAGGAAGGTGTTGCCGCTGCCGCAGTGCGGACAGATCTTGCCTTGGGGGATGGTGGGATAGGTTTTCCCGCAGGCCTGACAGTAGGTGACGGCGTGAATGGGTTCAATCTTCAGCTCTGTCTGCTGAAACAGTTCGGTTTTCTTGCGGGCGTAAAGCCAGAAATCAGAGAGATATTCAGGAATAATTCCGCTGACCTCGCCGACCTCAAGCGTGATGGAAGCGACTTCCTTCAGATCGTTTTCGGCAGCCAGTTTTTCCACCGTGTCGATGACATAATAAATCGTCCCTAATTCATGCATGGATACAGAGACCCTTTCAGAGTATTTGATCAGAACAGGTTTTGTCCTGTAGGCCACATCATAGCATAAAGAACCCGATTTGTCACGCTTGGGTCAACTATTTCAGGCAAATCCGATAAAAGTACAATGGAATAACGACATTTATATAAAATTGTAAAAATCTTTTGCGAAATACAGGAAAGTGTGTTATGCTATACAGCAAAGAAGCAGGAAAACAGATGAGCAAAGGAGGGATTGGCTTGGCGACAGGGACAAAAGAAGCTTTGGCATCGGCACTTCGCCAGATGATGACCGTGAAACCCATTGATAAGGTTACGGTCAAGGATATTGTGGAAATCTGCGGGGTGAACCGGCAGACCTTCTATTATCACTTTGATGATGTAGACGATCTGCTGGAATGGGTATTTGAACAGGATTCGGATCGGGTGTTCCCGCGGGAGGTCGTTTATAACCACTGGATGGAAGACATGATGGGATACTTTGATTATCTGGTCTCCAACAGCGCGTTTACCCTGAATGTGTACAACTCCAACAGCAGGCTTTATATGCTGCGCTATCTGAAGGCGAGGATGGCGGCATGCATCCGGAGTTTCGCGGAAATCGCCTCGGAAGGGAAAAACATCGACCGGCAGGACTTTGAGTTCGTGGTGGAGTTCTATGCCAACTGCGCCATCGGCTTCATCTCACAGTGGATGGATATGGGGATGCAGTTCCCGAAGGAGATCACGAGAGAGAGAATCCTCCGGGTGATGGACCAGAGTGTGGAGAACATTCTCGCACGCTTTACCAGCCCGAAATACAGGCCCGCGTATTGAGAATACAGCTTCATATCGAACGTAAAGGGAATCCCCCGCTTCGGCGGGGGATTCCCTTTACGCGATGCTGATCCGGCGCTTTGCCTCGGACAGCATCAGCTTGATTCGGTTGAGCTGGTTCACTTCGCTGGCACCGGGGTCGTAGTCCACCGCAGCGATATTCGCAAAGGGGTAGGTCCGGCGCAGGGCTTTGATGACGCCTTTGCCGACAACATGATTGGGCAGGCAGGCAAAGGGCTGGATACAGACGATGTTTTCGACACCTTCGGTGAGAAGTTCCGCCATCTCGCCGGTAAGGAACCAGCCTTCTCCATACTGGTTCCCGAGGGAGAGGAAGGGCTTGGCCAGTTCGGCAATTCTCTCGATGGGCATGGGCGGACGGAAACGCCGGCTTTCCTCCAGAGCCTTCAGCGCCGGAGCGCGCAGAGCGCGAATGGCCCGGACACCGAACCAGGCGGTGGCGGAAGCGGTCCAGGGCTTCCCGAGAAACTTGTGCTTGTAGTCGTTGTTGTAGATGCAGTAGTTGAGAAAGTCCATGAGATCCGGAACGACGGCCTCGGCGCCTTCCTGCTCCAGAAGATCGACCAGATGGTTGTTCGCCAGGGGCATGTATTTTACGAGAATCTCGCCCACGACCCCGACCCGGGGTCTGCGAACCGTTTCGTCGATGGCGAGGTGGTCAAAACGCTGGACAATCTCACGGCAGAGCGCGGCGTAGGTTTCGCGGCTTTTTCCGGTGAGCGAAGCGATGCAGCGCTCCCGGAGCGCGGCATGCAGGGCGTTTGCTGAGCCGGGGATACGCTCATAGGGACGGACCCGGTACAGACAGCGCAGGAAGAGGTCGCCGAAGACGATGGCTCTGCCGGCGGAAAGAATCAGGGGAGCGGAAAGCCGGAAGCCTTCGTTCTTTTCCATGCCGTTGGCGTTCAGGGAGATGACAGGGATGTGCGAGAGTCCGGCCTTGTCGAGGGCACGGCGGATAAAGCTTACATAGTTGCTTGCCCTGCAGCAGCCGCCGGTCTGTGACATAATGATGGCCAGGCGGTCGGTGTCATACTTACCGGAGAGCACGGCCTGCATGATCTGGCCCACCACCGTCATGGCAGGAAAGCAGGCATCATTGTTCACATACCGAAGGCCGGTATCAATGGCGCTGCGATTGTCGTTGGAGAGGACCACCATGTTGTATCCGTGACTGCGGAAAACCGGCTCCAGAAGGTCAAAGTGAATGGGACTCATCTGCGGAGCGAGAATGGTGTAGCCTTCGCGCCGCATCCCCTCGGTAAACTCCGCCCGGTGATAGGCAACCTTCTGCGGATGGGAGACAATGTGGCGGACCTTCCGCATGTTCATCGCGGCGATCAGGCTGCGAATCCGGATGCGGGCCGCACCGAGGTTGTTGACCTCGTCGATTTTCAGAACGGTGTACAGCTTGCCGCTGTTTTCAAGGATCTCGCTGACCTGGTCGGTGGTGACGGCGTCCAGTCCGCAGCCAAAGGAGTTGAGCTGGATCAGCTCAAGATCCTCGTGACGCGCGACAAATTCGGCGGCGGTGTAGAGACGGGAGTGATACACCCACTGATCTGTGACACGGATGGGACGTTCGGGGTCAAAGTCGATGGGGAGGCTGTCCTCGGTGAGCACCGTGAGTCCGAAGCCCGCGATCATCTCGGGAATGCCGTGGTTGATTTCCGGGTCGATGTGATAGGGGCGGCCGGCGAGGACAATCCCGCGACCGTGGGCGGCTTCCATTTCCTTCAGCACACGGGCGCCTTCCTGACGAATGTCGTCCTTGGCACGAAGCTGTTCGGCCCAGGCGCGGTGGACCGCTTCCCGGACATCGGGTTCCGGAATCTGCCAATGTTCGGCGAAGAACGGAACGAGACGGTCGGCGGCGGTCTTTTCGTCGGTCATGGCGATGAAAGGCCGGAGATAGAGGATCTCCTTGTCCGCCACATCCTCCACGTTGTTTTTAAGATTCTCCGCGTAGGAGACGACGATGGGGCAGTTGAAGTGGTTCTGGGCGGCGCGGGTTTCCTGGTGTTCATAGAATACACAGGGATGGAAGATGGTGCGGATCCCGCGGTCGATCAGCCACTGGATATGCCCGTGAGAGAGCTTGGCGGGATAGCACTCGGATTCCGAGGGAATGGAGTCCATACCGCGTTCATAGAGTTTCCGGGATGAGAAAGGGGAGAGCTCCAGACGGAAGCCCAGTTCCCGGAACAGAACGGCCCAGAAGGGATAATCCTCATAGATGCCAAGCACACGGGGAATGCCGACGGTGCCGCGCGGTGCCTCGTCCGGCTTCAGAGGGGCATAGGCAAAGAGCCGCTTGCGCTTGAAATCCACCAGGTTGGGGGCCTTTTTGCCGGCGGCTTCATCGCCGAGGCCGCGTTCACAGCGGTTTCCGGTGATGTGTTTCCTGCCGCCGGGGAAGGTGTTGACGGTAAGAAGGCAGTTGTTCTGGCACCGTCCGCAGTGGCGCGTCTCGGTGGTGTACTGAAGATTCAGCAGCTCCTCCCGGGAGAGGAGGTTGCCGGCCTCGCCGGTGTAATGGGCCCGGGCGATCAGTGCGGCGCCGAAGGCCCCCATGATTCCGGCTATATCGGGACAGATGACCCGGACCCCGGCGATCTCTTCAAAAGCGCGGAGCACGGCCTTGTTATAGAAGGTGCCGCCCTGAACGACGATGTGAGAGCCGAGCTCCGATGGATCGGTGAGTTTGATCACCTTGTACAGGGCGTTCTTGATGACCGAATACGCCAGCCCCGCCGAGATGTCCCGGACGGAGGCGCCTTCCTTCTGCGCCTGTTTCACGTTGGAGTTCATGAAGACGGTGCAGCGGGTGCCGAGGTCCACGGGGTTTTCGGCAAAGAGGGCTTCCTGTGCGAAGCCTTCCGCCGTATAGCCGAGGGAATTGGCAAAGTTTTCCAGAAAGGATCCGCAGCCGGAACTGCAGGCCTCGTTGAGCAGTACGTTGTCGACGGAACCATGGCGGAGCCGGATGCACTTCATATCCTGGCCGCCGATGTCCAGCACACAGTCCACCTTCGGGTCGAAGAATGCGGCGGCGGTGCAGTGTGCGATGGTCTCGACCTCGCCCTCATCAAGATTAAAGGCGGTTTTGAGAAGCTGCTCTCCGTAACCGGTGGAGCAGGAGCGCACGATATGCGCGTCCTCCGGAAGCTCTGAAAAGAGTTCGCTCATGGCACGCACGGCCGTGCGCACAGGGTCACCCCGGTTGTTCGAGTAGAAGGAGAAGAGCAGTTCGCCGTCCTTGCCGATGAGGGCGAGCTTGGTGGTGGTGGAACCGGCGTCGATTCCGAGGAAACAGTCCCCGTGAGCCTTTCGGAGATCACCCTTCGGTACGACGGCCTGCGCATGCCGTGCGCAGAATTCGTCGTAGCCGGCAGGGGAGGAAAAGAGCGGCGGAAGCCGCTTGAGCTCGAAAGCGGTCTGAACTCCGCTGCGCAGGCGGTCGATCAGAGTACCGATCTCCACCGGTTCAAGATCCTCCGCTCCGGGAACCGTCCCGGCACGGAGTTCCAGAGCGGCCCCCTGTGCGGCAAAGAGGTGAGAATCCGGCGGATCGATCACCTGCTCCGGTGTCAGACGCAGGGTGCGAATGAAGGCTTTCCTGAGTTCCGGAAGGAAGTGCAGCGGACCGCCGAGGAACGCGACATTGCCGCGGATCGGCCGGCCGCAGGCGAGACCGGAGATGGTCTGGTTGACCACCGCCTGGAAAATAGAGGCGGCGAGATCGGCGGTCGCGGCGCCTTCGTTGATCAGCGGCTGGATGTCGGTTTTGGCAAAGACGCCGCAGCGCGCAGCAATGGGATAAATCTGGGACGCCTGTTCGGCGGCACGGTTGAGCCCCTCGGCATCGGTCTGCAGCAGCGAAGCCATCTGGTCAATGAAAGAACCGGTGCCCCCGGCGCAGACACCGTTCATGCGCTCTTCCGGTGAACCGGAAAAATAGATGATCTTGGCATCCTCGCCCCCGAGTTCAATGGCGACATCCGTCGCCGGGAAGCGTGTGCGCAGCGCCGTGGCCACTGCGACAACCTCCTGCACAAACGGAATTGTGAGCGCACGGGAAAGACCCAGGGCACCGGAACCGGTGATCCCGGCAAGGAGCATGCAGCTGCCGACCCGCTCCCGGGCCTCCGTGAGCAGGTCGGCGAGGGTCTCACGGGTATGAGCGCAATGGCGCCTGTATTCTTCAAACACGCGCTCTCCGGCTTCATTCAGGAGCACGAGCTTGACAGTGGTGGAGCCGATGTCAATACCGGCATGACAAAGCTGCATAAGCAATCACCTGCGGAATATAGTCTTGGAAGAGGAAAGAGCATAAAGAAAAAGCTGAGCATATCCGAATATACCCAGCTTTTGTATCATGACTGTGAAAAATCGTTTTGCTGCTCAAGGAAGTATTATAGTAATTTCCATCAAAATAATGTGAAATTAATATGAACTTCAAGAATTTTAACAATTCCTTTGCACACGGGGGCGGTATCCGGCCGGAAGGCCTCAGCGGCCGACAATGAGCAGCTCCGTCTTCGGCGCGCGGGTAATGACCTCGCTGCCCTCGGCGCGAAGGATCATGACGTCCTCAATCCGGACGCCGAAGCGGCCGGGAATGTAGATGCCCGGCTCCGCACTGCATACACTGTTCTCTGGCATAACGGCCTGACCGCGCGGATTGGCAAAGGGGGGCTCATGAATATCCAGACCGAGGCAGTGACCGAAACCGTGACCGAAGTACTCCCCGTATCCGGCTTCCGTGATGACCGTTCTGGCCGCACGGTCGATTTCACAGCCGGGGATTCCGGCTTTGCCGGCGGCGATGCCCGCCAGCTGCGCCTTCAGGACAAGGTCGTAAACCTGCTTCATCTCGTCCGAGGCTTCGCAGAGCGCGACGGTGCGGGTCATGTCGCTGCAGTACCCGTCCCGCAGGCTGCCGAAGTCCATGGTGATGAAGTCGCCCGGCTGAAGAACGGTGTCCCCGGGCACGCCGTGGGGCTTGCTGGTGTTCCGGCCGGTAACGACAATGGGGTCGAAGGAATTGCCCTCACTGCCGTATCGGAGCATCCGATAGACCAGTTCGGCGGCGACCTCCTTCTCGGTCATGCCGGGACGGATGATCTGCAGCGTGTCTTCCAGGGCCTTTTCGCTGATCCGCTGCGCGGCGATCATGCTGCGCAGCTCCTCCTCGTCCTTGGAGGCCCGCAGCTCTTCCATCAGTGCGCCGGCCGGCTGCAGATTCATTCCGAGCAGACGCTCAAGATTCATATACTCGGCATGGCTGAGTTTCCGGTCTTCTGCCGCGAGGGAGGAAAGCTCCTCGCGGTCGAGAATCTGGCGGAGCAGGCGCATCTTGGGATGCGCGTTGTCATAAAGCAGCACCTCGGCACATCCGCCTGCCATCGCTTGTGCCGCCTCAATATAGCGCGAATCGGTAATCAGCCAGGCTTTTTCCCGGGAGACCAGGACAAAGCCGTCCGTAAAAGGAAAACCCGCGGCATAGCGCTGGTTCTTTTCGTCGGTCAGCAAAATGGCGCCGAGACCGTTTGAGATCAGTTTGTTTTGGATTTGCACAATGTGGTTCATATACCAGTTTCCTCCGATGTGGGCCGGGGAAAGCTCACGATAAAAACGGAGCCCTGCGGCCTGTTATTTCCAACACGGATGCTGCCGCCGCAGGCGGCCACCGCGTCGTGTACGATGCTGAGACCCAGGCCGCTTCCGCCGCTTTGGCGGGATCTGGCCTTATCCACGCGATAGAAGCGCGTGAAGATGTTGAGACGGTCCTCTTCCTGAATGCCGATACCGGTGTCCTCAACACTCAGATGGACAGCGCTCTCGTCCTGTGACAGACGGACCGTGACGCTTCCGTTCGGAACGTTATATTTGATGGCGTTTTCGACAAGGTTGAAGATGATGCGCTCCATGTCCTCAATGCTTGCCATCACGACACAGCCGTCGTCCAGCTGAGACCCAAGGCTGACCCGGCGATCACGGGCAAGCGGCGCAAGAGCGGACAGCGTGTCCAGGCTTACCTGTTTCAGGTCAACCGGTTCCGGAACCGACTGAATATCGTCGTCCATACGCGAGAGTACCAGGAGCTTTTCCGTTGTGCGCTGCAGGCGGTCGCTTTCGGTGCGGATGTCCGCGACAAACTCCCGGACCGTCTCAGGATCCATATTCTCTGTCTGCAGAATGCTGTCGGAGAGCAGACGGATGGAAGCGAGCGGCGTCTTGAGCTCATGGGAAGCGTCGGAGACAAAGCGCCGACGCTGAGCCTCGTTGGTCTCCAGCTGTTCGGTCAGGGTGTTGAACTCCCGCCCGAGTTCGCTGATCTCATCGTTGCCGGTGATGGCATGCCGATAGCTGTAGTTGCCGGCGGCAACGATGTTCATGCTGTTGGAGAGCGCGTTCAGGCGGCGCAGAACCACCCAGGAAAACGTCAGCGCCAGCAAAAGAACCAGAGCGCCGATGATCAGAGAGAGTACGGCGATGCGCTCCCGTACGGCGAGAAGCAGACGCGCCAGATCCCGGTCATTCTCATACAGAGCAACCGCGCCGCGAACCCCTTTCGGAGAAAGGATGGGGACGGCAATGCTGCTGATAAAGTTCGTTCGCGTCAGAGCGGTCTGAAACGCGGTCTCGCCCCGAAGCGCGGTCTGGAGATCCTCCGGATCAAAATCCCCTTTGCCGCTATCATAGATCGTGCGGCTGTCAGGATCGATTACGGCCGTCCGGTCAAAATTATCCAGATCCATAGCGCCGATTACCCTTGCAACCTCATCAGGTGACAGGGAATCGAGCCTGGCCAGCGCCGAGGAAACGGCGGAAGCCTGGCTGGTGAGAGAACTGCGCTTTTCCTGGAACATCGTTTCGCGGGAAGAGGTGAGGGGATAGATGTTCATCATCAGGATCAGTACCAGCAGGATCGCCAGGATAAACAGGATGAATTTGAAACGAATGGAATGTGTCATAACATCAGGCGGAAGGGGGGACCGGGCTCAGATAATAGCCGATGCCCCATTTGGTCAGGAGCAGCTTCGGCTTGGCCGGGTGGCGCTCCAGCTTTTCGCGGAGACGGCGGATATGAACATCCACGGTGCGGGAATCCCCAAGATAGTCATAGCCCCAGACGAGATCCAGAAGCTTTTCCCGGCTGTAGACTTTCCCGGGATTCTGCATCAGGAAGAGCATCAGATCGAACTCCTTCATGGTCAGCACAATTTCGACGCCGTCTTTGTATGCGGCCCGGCGGGAGACCGAGAGGGTGACATGCCCGCAGCGGAGCAGGTCCTTTTCGTCCTCGGAGACTGCCGCGGCGTTCAGGCTGGAGCGCCGCAGCAGCGCACGGACCCGGGCCTTCAGCTCAAGAATATCGAAAGGCTTGGTAATATAATCATCCGCACCGGATTCAAAGCCGAGAAGAAGGTCGCTGCGCTCACTGCGCGCAGTGAGCATGATGACGGGGACGGAAGAAAAGCCGCGGATTTCCTGACAGGCCTGAAGACCGTCCTTCTCCGGCATCATGAGATCGAGAATAATGAGCCCGTAGGCATTGGTCCGGGCCAGTTCCACGGCGGTGGCCCCGTCGTAGCAGCAGTCGACTTCATAGCCCTCATTCTCAAGATTGAACTTCATGCCCTTGACCAGAGGGCGCTCGTCGTCAACCACCAGAATCTTCATCTGTGTGCTCCCCTCCCACATAGACATACTCCCGGAGTCCGGCAAGTGTCTTTTCGCCGATGCCGGGAACCTTCTGCAGTTCTTCAACCGAACGGAAAAACCCGTGTTCCTCCCGCCATGAAACGATGGCCGCGCTCAGCGCCGGACCGATTCCGGGAAGCTCCTGCAGGCGCGCTTCGTCCGCCAGATTCAGGTCGACACGCTGATCTTCGGCGGCGGTACGGTGAATCGGATGCACGGTAACACCCGGCAGCGCAAAAAAGAGCGTCTGAAGAAACAGAAAGAGAATAAAAACTGCCGACGCCAGCAGCGCCAGGAACAGAGCGGTTCGTTTTTTCATGGGCAGCGTCTCCAAAAAACCATTGCAATTCCCACGGCTAAACTTTATAATATAAACTTGATACTGCTTTCCGATCGGATGCCTGCGCCGGGGAAAACAGCCGGGCACATGGATTCGGTACCCGGGACAAAACGCGGGACCGTGCGGCCTCAGATCTGCGTCACTCTGCTGATATCATACCACATTCTTGGAACAAACGGGAGTACAAAATGAAAAAAATCAAGCTTCTGCCCATGATCCTGCTTCTCAGCCTTGCGCTGTCGGTTTTCGCGCCCTGTGCCTGGGCGACGCAGGCGCCTGCACTGAACGGCAAGAACATTGTTCTGGTGGATCTCAATACCGGCAGAGTGATCTATTCCAAAGATCAGGACAGCGTTGTGACACCGGCGAGTCTGACAAAAATCATCACGGTCCTGCTGGCGGTGGAGTCGGTGGAGCGTGGAGAACACAGCCTCGACGAGATCGTCACGGCGGGGGAGGACTGCCGTGCGGGATTGGATGAGGAGAGCAGCAGTGCCGAGATTGTCCCGGGAGAGCAGATGACCTTCCGTGACCTGCTTTACTGCTCCATGATCCAGTCTGCCAGTGACGCCTGCAACGTGCTGGCATCGCTGATCGGCGGAAGCATCGACAACTTCGTTGCGATGATGAATGACCGGGTCAAGGAGATCGGCTGCGAGGTGACGCACTTTGACGATCCGAACGGCCTGTCCAACAACAACCAAACCACGGCATACGAGATGGCGCTTATCACCCAGGAAGCCATCAAGCACGACTACTTTCTGGTGGTGTGCAACATCGCCGATGTCAACATTCCGGCAACCAATGTCCATGCCGAGCGTGAGTATCACAACTCCAACGCCCTGATCAGCAGCCAGTCGGTATACGGCGGCAACCGCTACCTTTACACCGGGGCAGCCGGCGTGAAGACGGGCTATACCCGGGCGGCCGGATACTGCCTGATCTCCACGGCGGAGCGCGAAGGGCTTCATTTCCTTGCGGTTGTGATGGGCTGCGACGGATGGCTGAATGCGCACATTGAGGACTACCTGAACTTTGAAGACACGATCAAGCTCTATGACTGGGGCTTTACCGACTTCTCCTACCGCAACGTGGTCGACACGCAGGAGGCGGTCTACGAGCTGGATGTACAGCTGGCACAGGATCACGCCAAGGCGGTTCTCTATCCCCAGCAGCGCCTGAGACTGCTGCTGCCGCGGGATACGTCGGACGACGACATCAGCCTTGACTTCAATATTTTCCGCAATGACCTGGTTGCCCCGGTGAAAGCCGGCGAGATCCTCGGCGAGGCCGTGGTAAGCGTCAACGGTGAAATTTATGGAACCGTGAACCTCATAACCCGTGAAGAAGTGGACCTGGCCCGCTCCGAATACATGAAGCGGCAGCTGAAGGACTTCTTCTCCAACAGCTGGGTCATCGGCGTCACCATGGTGCTGCTGACGATCGCGGCCCTTTATGTGGCGCTGCAGATCCGTTACCGAAAAGCGAGAGAGAAGTACATGGAAGAGCGGCGCCAGGCCGAAATCCGCCGCAGAAAACGCCAAAAAGAATATGAAGAAAAGCGACGCTCCGGCTGGGAACTGTAGAGCCTTGACAGGAGTGATATGATAATTAGTCAGAAAAGAGATGCTCCTCTCGGAGCGTCCAAGTTAATGGAGGCAAGAACAGAATGACAACAATCGACATTTTTTCCGGATTTCTCGGTGCCGGAAAAACCACACTGATTCGCAAACTGATTCAGGAAGCATACAAGGGCGAAAAGCTTGTCCTGATCGAGAATGAATTCGGCGACATCGCCATCGACGGCGGATTCCTGCAGGATGCGGGGATCGAGATCACGGAGATGAACTCCGGCTGCATCTGCTGCACGCTGGTCGGGGACTTCACCAAGGCGCTGAAGAAGGTTATCTCGGACTATGCCCCGGACCGCATCCTGATTGAGCCCTCCGGCGTGGGGAAGCTCTCGGATGTTGCGGCGGCAGTGGAACGCGTCGAGGATGCGAAGATCGGCTCGAAGGTTACGGTTGTGGATGCCGGCAAGGCAAAGATGTATGCGCGCAACTTCGGTGAGTTCTTCAATGACCAGGTGGCCAGCGCCGACCTCATCGTCATGAGCAGAACCGACACCGCAGGCGAGAAGAAGATCCTTGAGGCGACAGAGCTCCTCAAGGGCATGAACGCGGAGGCGGGCCTGATCACGACCCCCTGGGCGGAGCTGGACGGTGCACAGATTCTCGCGGCAATGCAGGAGAACGGACTGCGGGCCGAGATGAAAGAGCTGGAGCACGAGCATGAGCACCATCACCATCATCACCACCATGAGGACGGCGAGGAGTGCGACGATCCGGAGTGCGATTGCCACCATCACCATGACGATGACGACGATGACGAGCATGAGCACCATCACCATCATCACCACCATGAGGACGGCGAGGAGTGCGACGATCCGGAGTGCGAGTGCCACCACCATCACCACGACGATGACGATGACGAGCATGAGCACCATCACCATCATCACCACCATCACGCCGACGAAGTCTTCGGCAGCTGGGGCATGGAGACCCCGAAGAAGTTCAGCGAAGCAGAGCTTCGTGAGAAGCTGAGCCGGCTTCAGGATGAAGAACAATACGGCGCTGTCCTGCGCGCGAAGGGAATCGTCAGCGCCAGCGACGGAGACTGGATCTACTTTGACTATGTCCCGGGCGAGACCGATATCCGCCGCGGCGCTCCGGCCGTGACCGGACGCTTCTGCGTGATCGGCGCAAAAATCAAGGAAGATGCCCTGAAGGAGCTGTTCAGCATTGGCTAAAAAACAGGACATGCCGGTCTACCTGTTTACGGGCTTCCTCGAAGCAGGCAAGACCCGTTTTATCCAGGAGACCCTGGAAGACAAGCGTTTCTGCAACGGAGAAAAGACACTGCTTCTTCTTTGCGAAGAGGGAGAGGAAGAATACGCGCCGGACGAGTTTGCCGCCAAAACGGTTCAGATCCGCACGCTGGAGGACCAGTCGGAGCTCACGCCGGATCGCCTGATGGCGCTGGCGGAGGAGACCGATGCCGAGCGCGTCGTAATCGAATACAACGGAATGTGGCTGCTGGATGCGCTGTACACGGCGCTCCCGGAAGGCTGGATGGTGTATCAGGAGTTTTTCTTTGCCGACGCGAACACGATTCTGCGCTACAACGACAACATGCGCCAGCTGGTCTATGACAAGCTGAAGAGCTGCGAGCTGGCGGTGTTCAACCGCTTCCGCCCGGAGATGGACAAAATGGAGTTCCACAAGCTGGTGCGTACGGCGTCTCGCCGGGCCGACATCGCCTATGAGTATCCGGACGGACAGGTGGAGTACGACGATATTGTCGACCCGCTGCCGTTCGATCTGGAGGCGCCGGTTGTCGAGATCGGCGATGACGACTATGCCACGTGGTACCGCGACCTGTCGGAGGAGCCGAAGAAGTACGAAGGGAAAACCGTGCGCTTCAAGTGCCGCGCGCTGGTGCGTCAGAAGCTGCCCTCCGAGACCTTTGTCGCCGGACGGCATGTTATGACCTGCTGCGTGGAAGACATCCAGTTTGCCGGCCTTGTATGCCAGTGGAAAGACGCCAAGACCATCCGGGACGATACCTGGATGATCCTGACGGCGAAAATCAACTTCAAGTTCAACCGCGCCTACGGAAAGCGCGGCCCGGTGCTGACCTATCTGGCTGCAGAGCCCTGCGAGGCTCCGGAGCAGCCGGTTGCAACCTTCTACTGAGATGAAATACCGCTGCCTCGTTTTCGATCATGACGACACAACGGTAAACAGCACTGCGACGATTCACCACCCCTGCTTTGTTCGGTTTCTGGAGGAATACTATCCGGGACGCCGCTGCAGCCTGGAGGAGTATTTCATCAAAAACTTTTCCCCGGGCTTTCTGCCGATGTGCCGGGAGGAATACGGGATGGACGACAGAATGCTGGAGACCGAGACCCGATACTGGCAGGACTATGTCCGTTCCC
>Ga0326513_10001291_pt1 | contig 20114 bp, 22 predicted proteins | sample 2_2465_0518_D_FD_203654 | JGI IMG/M metagenome (GOLD analysis project Ga0326513, IMG submission 203654) | Bovine rumen microbial communities from UC Davis, California, United States - 2_2465_0518 | ecosystem: Host-associated > Mammals > Digestive system > Stomach > Rumen | place: USA... | reverse complement strand
AAAAATTGCAAAGTTATCATATTTGAAGTGATGAGTACATAATCGCAAGTAATTTCTTCATCCCCAGGCCCATCTGAATATAAGTGAAAATTATTTCTCGTCAAATGATCGCGCATAGCATATATTTCAGCGAATGTGTGCGTTTTTGAGGTTAGTTTATTATCATAATACCATGTACCTTTATAAATTATCGGCGTCGTTGCCTCTACAAATGCGTCGTACTTAGCAGAAGCTTGGTCACTATAATACTTGGAGTTATTAGTATCAGTACCGCTTCCAGTACCGCTAGGACCTACTGCCCAATTCTTTGCAGCAGCTTCAGCATCTAGTGCTGCATCTCTAGCATCTGAGGCTTGGCTAGCAGAAAGTGCTGCATTCTTTTCCGACTCTGCTGCATTCTTTTCTGACTCTGCGGCTTGACCGGCAGAAAATATCGCCTTCTGTGCTGCCTGTACAGCTTGACTAGCAGAAAGTGTTGCTGCCTGTTCTGACTTTGTGGCTTGACTAGCAGAAAGTGCCACGTTCTTCTCTGACTCTGCCGCATTCTTTTCCGACTCTGCTGCATTCTTTTCTGACTCTGCCGCATTCTTTTCCGACTCTGCTGCATTCTTTTCTGACTCTGCCGCATTCTTTTCTGACTCTGCTGCTTTACCAGCAGAAAATACGGCACGCTGTTCAAACGTTAAGGCTTGATTAGCAGACGCTGCTGCATTCTTTTCTGACTCTGCGGCTTTACTAGCTGACTCTGCGGCTTTACTAGCTGACTCTGCGGCTTTAGAGGCTGATTGACGTGAATCCACAACAGCTACGCCTAGCTCATGACGAATTTGGTCAAGTGACTGTAAGGTACTTTCAGAATCAGGACCACCTGTAGGACTTTCTTCTACCTGTAATACGAAATTAGCACTACCTACTTGACGAGGTTCTGCATTTTCTTCTTCTGTACTTTTTGCATATATCACTAATTCACAAAGTACTTCACCTGCTACTGCAGTCATCTGCTTATTGAAATATGCCCATACCTTGCTGCTGTCGTAATCGAACTCACACTCATAGGAAAAAATGTTACCGTCAGGCTTCTTTCCATTTAGCACCATTGACAATTCTTCATGGGAAATTGACGGATGATGTAAATAGTACTCAGTACCGTTAGCATACAAATTTATTGTAAGTAGTCTTAAATCGTCTGTCTGAGAAGCATTTACCACCGGCATTACGGCACCAGGTGTCATATCAAGGTCAATAGATGTCTCTACAATTGAACTTGTTGAACTCATGATTGTTCTCCTCCTTTCTCTTTCTGAAACGTAGTTATATCTTCTTCCAACTGTCTAACGGCTAAATTATTTAGCTGTGAAGTAACATCTATGAGTATGTACTTCAATATCTCAGCTGGAAGTTCGGAGTTATTTATTATGTCTATAAGTGAAGTTTTAAATTCATTTATAGCAATTGTTATTGGTTTTTCCATTATTTTGCCTCCAATTCCTCAATTCTCTTTTCCTGTAGCTGTACCATTTTAGTCAGATATGGAATTATTTGTATATAGTCAAGTGAAGGTAGCTCTTCGTCTTTTTTGACTATTTCAGGTATAACTTCCTGTACTTCTTCAGCAATAAAGCCTCGCATGTTTGTTCCTTGCGCTTTATTTTTAAAGTCATATGTGACTGGTCTAAGCTCTAGTATCTTTTTAGCTTCTTTAGCAGTAAGAGTCTTAATATTCTTCTTAGCCTTTTTAGAAGAAGTCTGTGTAAGTGATACACAACGAATATTACCACCTGCTCCGCTTAAATTGATTGTAGTAGTATGACTAAGATCTTTAAGATATACTACACCAGCTCCACCAGTACCTCCACCAGGAGTTACTGTAAGCATAGAACCAATAAATGCTGCCTCAGTACCATTATTATCATAGCATTTTAGAGCTCCGCCATATCCAGAAGTACTAAGTTCTGCGCTAAGGATATTTGAATCTCCATAAGTTTCTATTTTACCATATCCCAAGCCTTGCTCATATATTTTTACACTAGGATGCCCATCAGCGCCATTTATTTGTAGTGTTGGTACTAGAGTACTTCCACTCACATTTACTCCTAGTGAAATATATTGTTTAGCCCAGTCTGCTGAGTAAAATCGTATAGCGCTATTAGCTCGTAAGTCACTTACTTTAAGTATACCATGGTTTAAGTCCCACGCATTTGTGCTATTTAAGTCCGAGAGTATACCTGTAGAGACTCTATTTGCCACTATCTCACCATCCATAGTCATAGCTAGACCATATGCGCCAGAATAACCTGAGTTACTATAGCCTAACCCACTTAAATTCCATCTCCATACTTTAGTAGCAGTTGCAATGTCTGGAGTATTCATAATGAGCAGTTCATCTGGTTGGCCGTCACTATCACTATCATGCATAACCACATAGCCTCCACTATTACCAGTAATTCTTGAAGTAGCTCTAGTTATAGCACTATTCATTTGAGGTGTGGTTACTGCAGTCTCAGCAGTAGTCTGAATCGATACAATCGTATCAGTAATATTTGTCTTAGGCTCTCCGATTTCAATTGAATCATATCTATCTTTAAGTACGTCCCAAGTAGTAGAAATGCATTGAGCTTTTACGTCTATATCGAAGTCATCATATTTTACAGTAATTTGGTCACATAGGTCAACTCTATCTTTAAGTGTGCTAATTTGCAAAAAGTCAAGTGTAAAGTTTTGTTTAGCAGTAGATACTAGATGTGAGCCAATATATTGCGTAGCATCATTCTGTAGGGCTTGAGCGTCAGGTTTACTTTCGTATTTATCTGAGCAGTCAAGTACATAAACATTTGGTACGTCTAGCTTTACTCCAGTAGAGACAAGAGGACTTACTACTTGTGTGTTATTAGTCGAGTCTTTCCAGTAAGCAATTACTCCAGTAATCACATTTGAATTGTCTATTTCCTGAGTAAGTGAAAGCAAGTTTTTAGCATATTTTACTGCTACTCCTCTATCCACTCCTCGATGAGTCAATTTACATTCGAAATTGTCGTATTTCCATTCACCAGCTCTAAATACGTCTAAAAGAGATCCTTCTTTTCCACCGAACCAGCTTCTAACTGAGGATGGAGCTGTAATTGTAAAGGCACCATTACGACTAAGATCTGTAGTTATAGTCCATCCAGTAGCCCTAGCTTCTAGTAATTCACACGCATCCGCTAAAGTAGAAGCTGTACCAGAAGTGATATAGTATCCTGAAAGATCATACGAAATGTGTCTAGCATATACGGTAAATTTGTCATTTAGTACTTTACCTACTTTATATATCCTAAACAGCTGATTATTGTCTGTAAAATTAGGTTTAACTTTTAAGATTCGTCTCTCTTTAAGTTCATCGGCATGTTGCCCATGTATAGGGTACTGTAAAGTAAGTTCATATATTCCATTACGTTCTTCAGTGACTTTACAGTCTAAGCAATCTATTAGTACGCCTAAGCCATTATGTGAAGGCACTGTACCAACAGCATCGATTTGTTCATATAATATAGGGTACATATAATAACCTCCTCCTTTATAAAGTCCAGAATCTTGGTTGTATCTCTAGAGTAGTACGTGGTGAACGCAATGATATTTCGTTACTCTTAGGTATTAACAAAGGAAAACACTCAGTTGTTATATATGAATTTCTGTTTTCAGTAGGTTGCCTATAGCAATCTTGAGTGAAGCAGTCAATATATATGTAATCACCTTGATCTATACGCACCTTTGTATATTTATCATTTACTACAAACAGTACACCTACTCCGGATCCATTATTAGTGACCTTAATTAGTGGTTTAGCTACAAAGTTAGTAGCATTATACAGGGTATAGAATTCAGGCAGTGACTCGCTAGTGATGGTTATCCATTTAGTACCACTTTTTAGGAATCTCTCCGGTCTACATACAAAATTTATTGTTGCTCTACCATATTTAGTAAGCTCGTTTTCTATGTCTAGACCACCGTTAAAGTATGCTAGTCTAAATACGTCTGGTTCGAAATTATCTTCTAGTGTGCAATAACCATTTGCACTATATAGCCAACCAGAAATCTCTCTAGCTACCATAGCAGCGGTCCGACTGTCAAAATCATTGTTAGCGAACCATATATCATACGAGATAGTTATATTTTCGAAAGCATTATATTGCTCTATAATATCACCATTTCTACCTGGAACTTGATATAGGCTGAATTTTCTAGCCGGTCTACTTAGAGAGGGTAGTTTTTCTATAACTAGATCATAGGTTTCCGAAGAAATATTATTGAACACAAATTTGCCCATTTTTTCTCTATTTATTTTACGCATATACTACCCTCCTATTATCTGTCATAGTCGTTAATTTGTCTATTACTTTTTGAGCTAATTCTTCCTCAGACTGTCCATCAGCACCATAAACATTTATAGTAATATTTTGTTCTGGCACTGAATTTTGTCCTTGGGTTTTAGCGATCATATCTAAAAGATGCTTTTCACCAACTACTACCTCATTACCGCGCTCTCCACCACCAAGTAATTGACCATTCGCACCTACGCCAAAGATAGCACTTGATTTGAGAATCTGTGCCTCATCATAACCTTTTGCATACCACTCAATGTCAAATTTAGGCAGTGATCCTTTACCACCAATACCATAAGGAGGTTTACCGCCGCTAACTGAAATGTGTGGTAAATCTAAGTGTGGCAAGCTCCATTTAAAGTCAAATGCCTTTTTAAGAGTAGATACCGCATTAGTAACTAGGGTTTTAGCCGATTCAATTGGTTTTGTTATAGCATTCTTAATGTTATTCCAAGTAGTGGTTACTGTATTATATAAAGTACTAAAAGTATTAGTGACCGTAGTCTTTATATTACTTACTGCTGTAGAAATAAGTGACCTAGCGCTATTTATCGGAGTAGTAATAGCGGTTTTCACGCTAGTCCATATGCTAGTAGCAGTAGACTTTATACTACTAAATACAGTTGAGACTGTAGTCTTTATAGTAGTAAATACTGTATAGATAGTGGTCTTTATAGCATTTATAACCGTAGTAATAGTATTTTTTACATTAGTCCAAGCAGTGATGACTCCAGTAGTTATATTTGACCAAAGAGTCTTGAACCACTTTACTAGAGAGTCAAATAAAGTCTTTATTGCTGTAACAGCACCTGAAATAACGGTTTTGAATGCATTAATGAGTGGTGTAGCTAAGTTAGCTACTGCTAGCAATAATGTAGCTCCAAATTTAACAAATGCCTCACAAATTCTAACGAACGGACCGCCTTTACCATCATTGAATAACTTACTTATAGCAGTACTAAATTCAGTATATATCGAAGTACATAAAGTGACGATAGCTATTCTTAATGTATTTATAAGGGATGGTATAGCTCCAGCTATAGCTTGGCCAATCGCTGGAAGAGACTCAGTTAAAACTACTGCAATTTGTGCATAGCTCATCGTAAGTGCCACTGCTAATTGAACTAGTCCCTGAATAAGTGCCGGTAGCATCTCAGGTAGCGCATCTACTATAGCTTGTATAATCTCCGGAAGTGCGGCTACTAATTCATTTACAATATCTGGCAAATAGTCAAGCACTTCTAGGAATGCATTAATTATTTCTGGCAAGTCATTCGTCACAAATCCTACTATAGATGTGATCAAGTTCTTTATGATTGTAGGTAATGCTTTTACTATAGTAAGTATCATTTTTGGAAGTGCTTTTACTATACCAGTGATAATTTTTGTTATGCCATTCAACACCTGTGGCAGGTATTCTGTTATCTTAACTACCATCTTCGTAGCGACGGTTGTTATTAGTGTGAGGAATCCCTCAGTATGCTTACCTAGCGCATTAAGCAGTGAAGATGCTACTTTTAAAAGCGAAGTCAATAAAGTCGGTATCGTAGTAGTCAATAAACTCCCAATTGTAGTACCTAATGCAGGAAGTATACTATCTATTATATCTGGTACTTGATTAAGAAGACTGGTTATGGCTGTAGTCAAGGTTGGTAGAAGTGACGAGACTAAAGGTACGACTAGTTGCGTCATGGAACTAGTAATGGCTAAAAATACGTTGTTTATTACAGGTAGCATGTTATTTACTAAACCGTTAGCTTCTCCTTTTACGCCTAAAATACTTGTTTTTAGAGCATTGATTGATTCGGTCAGCATTTTAGAATCACCGCTACCAAGAGCAGTTGCGAAATTGGTCCATGCCGCCTTGGTCATATTCAATGAACCATCGATTGTACCTAAAGCTTCTTTAGTTGTAGTACCAGTAATCTTCATTTCTTTTTGGATTACGTGGATAGCATCAACCATGTCAGCATAATTACCTAATTCATAATGTACACCAGACAACTTCTGTGCATCGGTAAGAAGTCGTTGCATTTCTTCTTTAGTACCTTGATAACCTAACTTTAAGTTATCAAGCATTCCGTAATTTCCTTTTGCAAAGCCATTATACGCATTTTGTATAGACTGCATATCAGTACCAAAGACATTCGCATTGTCTGACATATCTCGAATTGCCTTATCTGCAGCTTTTGCTGCCGCTCTGGTATTACCACCTAGTGAAGCTATAAGCGATGCAGACACATTTGTGACTTGCTCCATATAGCGATTAGCATCAAGTCCTGCAGTAGCATACGCTTTAGCCGCATTTGCCATGACTTTTTTTGCCGAAGAGCCAAAAAGCTTTTCTACACCGCCCGTAAGCTGTTCATAGTCTTTGTAAGATGTTAAAGCTTGCTTTGTAATCCCTACTACAGCAGTCGATACAGCGGTCACTAAGGCAGTAGTCGCGCCAGCTACCACCTTTCCAGTACTTGCAGCAGCTGTTTTAAGACTATTTACTAGAGAAGAACCGAGTTTTTTACCTTCCGAAGTTCCAACAGAATCTACACCTAAGCCCTTCGCTATTTTTGCTTGAGCACCTTCCATAGAAGGAATTATTTCGACATAGGCTTTACATATCGTACTTCCTGAACTCATTCTGTTTCTCCTCCTTTCAATTTATTAATGCTTTCTATCTTTTAGCCAAGCACGTATATCTTTAACAGGTCCTTTACCATAATGTCTAGTATTTTTGTCTTTTTGGCCTGGCCTTGGATATGGCTTTGGCTTTTTAGGTTTACCACCACCTATACCTGATAAATTATAATTAATAGCTGATAATAAGTCGAATATGTCAGCTAAAATTACATTTGTCTTAAGTGTGGTACCCCAAGTATAAACTTCTTGGTTTAAGTCTCGCGATAAAGCTGACCTTTCGTCGAGGTTAGTGACGAAACTGTAGAAAGCATCCCAGTCAATTTTGTCACCAATATCCTCGACGGTACAGCCAGTTCTTGTGAATAAGTCATAATTTATCGCTGTTCTATGTTTTTCACATAAATCTACGAGACCAATTATTTTCCCAAATTATCATCTGTATCATCTTTTGAGGCTTCGCTCCATGCTTCAAGAATTTGCTTGATGCTATCCATTGTAAGTTCATCTAAAACTTCCATTGGAATATATTTTGAAAGAATTTCCATTATAGCATCAAGATCGTTCTCGTCGCGAAGCTTCTTTATGGCTTTATAAGGAAGATACTTTGCTAGAGGAATCTGGTAAGTACCATCCTTAATGCCAATTTCTATAACCTCAATATCTTTTGAATCATTAATCTTTATCATTTATGTGCCTCCTATCTTCTAAACGGTTTGTCCGTTGTCCTTCATGACCGTCCAACTCTTTGCAGAAATTGTAGCTTCCCATGTGATTGCATCACTAGGTGCAAAATCAATATCTGCTACTTCTGTAACAAATCCTCTTGTTGTACCAATCATAATCATATCATCTCCGTCCTTCATAAGGAACAAAAATGCTTCAGCATTAGTCTGAGTATCAGGACCTATTTCTACTGAAATAAGCTTACCATGATCAGCGGTAGCAGCAGTAACAGTTACATTATCTTCACCAAACAAAGTTTTAAGTGTTGACTCTGTAGTATCAATAAATGGAGCTGTTACAGTAGCATCACCATCTGCGGACATAAGTCGTTCAATCTGTTTAGCCCAGTTTCTAAGTGGTTCTAAAGAATGGTTCATTCCGTAAGAGATACCGTCTTCAGAAACTGCACCAATTTCCTGCCAAGCTGCATCTAAAGTAGCTCCAGGGTATTCAGGAAGTGCGGTACCTACAGGTGCATGATAAGCCATGCCAGTTTCGCACCCGATACCCATATTTACGTCGTATGTACTCATAATATTATTCTCCTTTTTACATATTATTTTTTGTTAATAGTTTCTTTTTGAAGATGCGCATATAATTCGATTGTCGCAGAACACATCGCTAAATCAGGTCTAACTGGGTCATTACCCCAGCTCATAGAAGAATTAACTTCTATATGACGCATTTCTGTAGTCTGTTCTTGAACAACTTTTTTAAGCACACCAATTGCTTTTCTTAAATATTCATTAGCTTCACCTTCAGTTTCAGCTCTTGAATCAATTACAATGCTATAGAAATCTATAGTATCTTCATCATTACCGCCAGTTTGCGTTACTAGCAAACATGGTAAATCATAATTTTTTGGTAGAGGTCTACAATATATAGTAAAATAATCTTTTAGTGCTTGTTGAACAATATATTCAATGTCAATACTAACTAATATCTCCATTTTTGACCTCCTTAATATATAGCACTACTAAGTACCTTATTTTCTGCTTCTTCTTTTACGCCTTCCAGGTTATTTGGATTTACGAAGCCTAAGTATCTGTGTGCTGGAGCATGATATTTGACATATGCTGAGAAATTAGGCCCAGCTCTAGCAGCAATATTATCTGCAACTTTTTCTACTTCTGCTTTTACACCATCACTACTTAAGACATCTATGAATCCCTGATCTACAAATTCTAACTTTCCTTTAGTCATAGACATCACCCCTCATATCGTATCATTGTAAATTGTGAATGCGTTATTGCTCCAGTAGGACTATGCCAAGTTCTAATATCTTCATCTACTGTAAATACGTTAGATTCAAAAAGAATTCTGTCTCCTACTTTTACGTCAGCATCTGCATTGCAGTAGACTATATAGGAATCTGTTACTCCCAGTATTCTACCATTAATGTCTATTGACGAGGCTGAAGGCTGAACCGATACTGGAGAAATGATCAATTTTGTGGCATTTGTCCAGTCATTTATTGTCGTACCTCTAACGTTTTTTGTAGATGGTCTGATTCTAGTGATTGATTGATTACAAAATGAAGGTATCATACTAAGCACCTCCTTAAAGTAATTCAACTATTTTGTAAGAATTGAGTAATTCTTTATCGTCAGTCATTAAGGCATTTGGTTTAGCTCCATTAACAAAACTTGTACTATATGATATAGATAGTCCACCAGCGGACTCAGACTGAACTCCAAATGTTCCACTAAGCATATGACCAACTTTATTAGCTATCAATCCCTTAATTGCATCAGTATCATCTAAACCGACTGTAGCAATGATAACGACTTTTGACTTTCTAGAACAAACTTCTGCGTCATATACAGTGAGTTGTCCATTATATGTAAAGTCAAACTCATATTCATCACCTACCCATTCATCGTCTTCTTTGGTAGCATTGAATATAACTTTTTCTACATCTGAGACGAATCTATAAGGCAGTTGTATAATCATATCACTATACTTTCTAGTAATATGCAAATTTTGTACATTAAGTACTAACTCACATCTTTGAGATCCAGCAATGTGCCAACCACAATAATTTCTTACCGCAGCTGTAACAGACTTAATGGCGCTAAGTACTCTTGAATCTAAAGCATACTTATTGGCCGTCATGCTGTCAAACTCTGCTTGAGTCAGTATTTCAGGCATATTATCTGCATCTAGGAGAGTATAGCCCCAAGAAGTTTGTATCATTTTGCCTTCACTCCTTTACTTTTGTTTTTTGGTACTCGAATCTTAACATCAGTTTCTACTTCAGTTTCCTTTTCAACTTCAGTTTCTTTTTCAACCTCAGTTTCTACTTCAGTCTCAACTTCAGTTTCTTTTTTAGATTCAACTTTCTTTTCTGCTAAAACAGCATTTGAAGGTTGATCTCCTTCATTATACCAAAAATAGCTATCGCCGACTTTATATCTCTTCATCATAATCGATACCTCCTATAATAAATAGTGGGAGCCATATCTCAGACTCCCACGTTATTTAGTTTCAATTATGCTTAGGCAGTAGCCTTAGAAATCTTAGCAACACCCTTAGGCTCTTTTACAGCAACAAGAAGTCTTTCCTCACCAAGAACCGTCACAATGTTATAAAGAGCATCATCCTCATTCTGGTCGAAGATCTTGATAGTTGTATCACCCTTACGATAAACCTTAATAGCAAGCTTACCAGCAGCTACAATAGGCTCACCAGCAGTTACAGCAGAACTCTCAAATACAGGAAGTCCCCAGATAGTAGCAGGAGCTACATACTCACCATTACCATAAGCACCAGTGAAGTAACCACCACCAATATACTGAAGGTTAGAATCCTTAGCTGTTCTAAGAGTATACATGTCCTGTGGATTGATTATTACACAATCAGCTTCATAATCAGTAGCATCAGCAATCTTAGACTTAGCTAAAAGAATAGCATCTGCAAGATTACCAGCATCACCAGTATGCTGACCATCAGTATAAGTTACAGACTGAATACCAGAAGTACCAGCTATATCAGTAACGACTTCTGCATTTTCTTTAGATACAATCTTGTAGTCGATGATATCTTCTACAGTAGATGCTAAGAAAGGAGCATCCTCGAGTACTTCAGAAGTCTCCTTCGCATAAGCAGTAACTTTCTTAAGTGCTTTAGTCACAGGTGTAAAGCTTGTAGAAATCTGAGATTTCTTAGCTCCCTGTGCAGTAACACCAGCGTCACCTTCAACGGCGCCGTTTACATAATATGTAACAGCATTTCCAGAGATTGTAGCAGAACCAAGTAAATCAGCTACTCTACGACCTCTTTTTACAGGAGCAGCAGTTCTATCTACATCAGCGATCTGAGGAGCAGTAATAGTCGTATTAGCTGCCTTCTTACCAAATGTAGTATTTACGCTCCAACCCTTCACATTTCTGTCTACAGACTTAGCTTTAGCGATAAGTCCCTTCATACCATCCTCTTCAGCTACAGGTTCAGCTACAGGATCCTCGTTACCAATCATCTTAAGAAGGTCATTAGCCTTTTCTGCCTCTGCAATAGCTGCTTCAAGACTCTTAATAGCCTCTGCAAGCTCTTCGCCTGACTTAATTGCATCCGCATCACCTGCTGCAATCTTCTCTTTAAGTGCTGCGAGTGCCGCCTTCTTCTGTCTTAATTGTTCTTTTAAATTCATGTCTTTTTTCTCCTTTTCTTACATATTTTCTATAAATGTTAATAAATCATTTGCTTTTTCGTTAACAATAACTTGGTCCTTTTCCTCAGGTTTACCTTTAGAATTGCCTTCATTACCATTCTCCGAATCGGCATTATCTTCAACTTCTCCTAGTATTCTTTGGAGAAGTGAAATAGCATCTCTTAATAGCTGCTCATCTGAAGCTGAATTTCTCTTACCAGCTTTTTCGTCTACATGAGCATCTTTTACATCTAGTACTTCAGCAAAACTATTTGCAGGCACTAATACTGCTGAAATTTCAAATATATCGAGCTCTCTGAGTTCATTTGCTTTTGTACCATCTTCAAGTTCAATTGTACCTGAATTAAGTGTATCATAAGCAAAACTGAATTTGCTTAATCTACCATCTTTATATAATTGACGTATTCTCTGAGCTTCTGGAGTATCGTCAAATTTAGCAGTAAATTTTAAACCTTTATCATCTTCTTCTAGCTCAGTGACAATACCAATAAATGACTTTAAATCGTCCATCTTGTGAGCCCATAGAAATGGTAATTTTGTGCCAGATTCTTTAAGTCTATCTAAAGAATTTTTAAATGCACCAGGCGCAACGATATCACCATATGCATCTGGTACTCTGTCAAACGTTGAACCATATCCGGTAATATATCCTATGTCGTTATTTTCAGCATATTTAACTGAAACTTCGACTCTTTTCAATTTAGACATAGTTTCTCCTTTCCTATGTATATAGTTTATTATAGTTAAATAGAACTTCTGTTTAGCTGTAGTTTATTATAGTTAAATAGAACTTCTCTCAAGGCCTAATTTTTAACAAATCTTAGCTCTATACGGCAATTACAACCACACGTACCATTCGGCCCGAGTATGTCATCATGTACCCAGTCGGCTCCGTTAGAGAATTTATCATTTAAAAGTACTTTCTCACCATTCATTCTAGCATGACCATCTCGAGGATTAGGTCCAGTTATCCATACTTTATATACCTTGGTGCTTTCCATCTTTCCCTGATACTGAGCTTGATCTACAGCTTCTTTAGTAGCAAATTTATATACGCCATAAGCTAATACTCCTGCTATAAGTGGAGCTTCAAATGAACTTCTCTTCTCATATACTTCCTTTGGAGTCTTAGGCTCTTCAGATTCATTCTCTTCAGACAGTAAGTACTCTGCATGGTCTACTACATACTTAAGCTTATCTAAAGTAGCATCATTTATGAACTCGGCCTGTCTCTCAACATACGTTCTAAGCCATTTTTTAGTAATCTCTTCTCTATACTCACTACCAAGTACTTCAGCAACCGTTTTGCCTTGTTTTGTAGCTATTTTAAGAATATAGTCATATAAATCATCTGCAAGCTCTTTGTCCCAACGCTCCTTATCCCACCAAGGAGTAGCAGCGTCTTTTACTCCAAGCTTAGCAATAACGGACTTTTCTTGTCTAGAGAAGAACTTCTTAAGTATAGCGTCAAGCTCATCAATATCCTCTTCAGAAGGATCAGTATCTAAGGTTTTAGTAGTTTCTTCGGTGTGAACAACTTCCTTCACATGACTATGTCCACAAGAACATGGTGCAGACTTGTAAGTATCGGCTACTGAATCCTGAGGACTAGCCTGACCACCAATAAGTACATTAAGAGGTACAATAACACCCTTGCCTTCATCATCAGGAAGAGGTGCCATATTGTTCATAGCACGAGCTTCGTCTCTAGTCATCCATGGACCACCTACTGCACTTTGTATAATAGAAGCTCTTTCTTCAAATGAACCTTTAAGTTTCTCTTCGAGGTCAAATTCTACATATGTAGTAGAACTAGCTCCTATTTTTGGTAGTAAGAATGAATTAATTCTTTGCTGAAACTTTTGAAGCATTGGACCTAAACATTCAGCATATAAAGCTCTAGCATTGTCTTTAGATGACGCATATGTTTGAGTAGTAGTATGCCAAATTAATGAAGGATTCACATGATATGCGGCAGCAACATCTTCTCTAGATAATTGCTTTCCTTCTGAAAATTGTGCTTCTCTACTATTGAATTGATATGTCTTAATTTCCATACCGTCTTCAAGAATAGGCATAGCACCAGCTTTACTTCCTCCTCGTGACCAGCCTTTTCTAAAAGCATCTGTCCAAGCATCACGAGTCTCTTTAGTCCAAGGAGTAACATTTACTGGTCTAGAAATATACGCATTCAATCTACCAGAACTTCTCCATAAAGAGGTTCTAAATTTGTCTGCCTGAATTTGTTCCATTAATGTTTGCTTTAACGCTGCTACTGGTGAAAGATGACTTGCTGGAGTACCTGGAGCATAAGCTCTAAAGTCAATTATATTGTTAGCATCAATCTCTATAATGCTGCCAGACTGCGTCTTTACTTTATATATAGCAGTAGAATAATTTGTAACGCATTTTCTCTCAACTACCCACTCACATGGAATAAGTCGTAATTGATACCCTGAAGGAGAATTATCTGGTAATAGCCATACTAATGCTTCGCCAAATAATAAGTACTCTGTACATAACGCTTCTACAAATTCACTTTGAGTCTGGTCGCTATTTGGTTTATATAATAGCTTCGCGGCTACTGAACTTCTATCTCTAACTCTAACGTCTTCTGCTTTTCGATCATATACCTTTAAAGGTAGCTGAGATACTGAAGCTGATAGAAATGATACTACTGAATACAAATTTGCTTGCGTAGCATATAGTTCTCTAGGACCCATAGACTCAACATTTGGAACCTCATTTTCAGACTGTCCAAAGTATATCTTTACGTCTCTACCAAATAAGCGTCTTAATGAATCTATAATACTCATCTTGTCTTTTTCCTTTCTTTATATTTTTTAAATGAAGGCTATAGTATAGTCTTCATTATATGCTGATTGATAAATTTTCTTTTCTTTAGCAACTTCAATTTTTGTTGCCGCTGAAAATGCCATTGCTGCAGCAAAAAGTGGACTTATATCATCAGGACTTTTGCCTCTATCAGGTAAAGAAAGTCCATTACCCATATTTTTAAGCTGCATTGTCTTAGCTGGAACATTAAGGACAGGTTGGTCTAAATGATATGTCTTAACACCACCACGCTCTTGCTCACCTTCTACTACAGGCTCACCAGCTGCTATGCTATCCCAGAATCGTGTCCATCCATTAGTCAAGTCTGGTCCTTCAATAGGAATACGAATTACACCAGTTAATGTACATATCTGTTCTGCTAAACCAGTCACTGGAGCTCCTCTTCCTTGATAAGATAGCTTCATAGGAGCTTTAAGAGCTCTGACTCTAAACCATTCAATTGCCCAATCTAAACCGTTACGTTTAGCAATACACTCGATGTGATAATTGCCATCGTCTCTAAGTCCACATACAGATATAGATACAGAATGTCTATCTGCGCTCATGTCTATACCATAGAACAAATCACTTTGAGGAGCAATCTTAGAGGTAGGGTCAAGTAAATTTTGCCAACTTCCTTTAGGGAATGGCTCAGGTAATAACGATTCAACAGTTTGGCATAAACATTCTGAACGGTATGCATTGTCTGGCATAGTTTCAGCATTAGCTAAAATAGCTCTAAAAGTAAGTAATCCATATCCTAAAGCTGGGTTAGCTTTTGCTATTTGCGCTTCGTCCTTAATATTACAACCGTCTTCAGCACTCCACTCAAATAATCCTAAACCTGAAATGTCTGCTCCACCGAAGTTTCTTTTCTCTTCATCGTTTTTAGTAATTTCTGCTATAGCTTGAGACCTTAATTGTCGTAATACTATGCTATCTGGATCACCTGCATTACTAAAAGCAATTACTAACGAGTTTGGCTTAGCATTAGTAGAGTTAACTGCGGCTGACCAAGTCTCCCAGTTTCTATGCTCACGAAGCTCGTCTATAAGTACTAAATCATTTGAGTCACCACGACCAGCTCTTCTGTTAGGAGCACCTGTTTTGTATACTCGGCCACCGGTAAGAACTATCTTTTTACCACCATTCTTGTTTACTATACGGTCAATCTCTCGCTTTAGCTCTGGAACAGCTTCCTGATCTGCAATAACAGCATCCCAAGTCTCTTCAGCTTTTTCTACTGAAAGCGAAGTTCCAAATACATTTTTTACTTGAAGTATGTTCAAAAAGAATGATGCAATTATTTTTGACAAGACAGTCTTGCCATTTTGCCTTGATACTAATATACAAACAGTTCTAAACCTAAATGACCACTCATTTTCTAAATCCCCGTCTATTTCTAAAAGATGAATAAGTGCCCACTCTTGCCATGGGTATAGTTCGAGTTTCAATATGTTTTTAGCATACTCTATAGCCATAAAGCCGAGACTTGTCTCTGAAGTAAGCTCTCTCCTCTCTTTTGTATATATACGAGGCTCAGTATTCCCTAACATTACTTAACTACCCTAATTTTTGCTCGCATGGTATCAAGGCAATTTATAGCGTCATGCGAAGCACTTTCTCCAAGTATATCTTGAAGCTTATTTAAAGTATTAGCATAGTCTTTTACAGTATTTCTAAATTCTTCTAAAGCCGGATTCGACCTAAGCATTTTTTCACCAGTACCAACTCTTACTGTCTGCGCTAATGGTAACTGATTATATACTACAATCTGTGAGTCAATTTTCTTTTGCATAGCAAAAAGAGCATTGGCTAATGTGATGGCTAAATCTCTAAGACTAGGATCTACATTAGCACAAAGCAATTCTGCTCGATTATCTATTCTCTTTCCCATATTTTTAGCCTCCTATAGTTGGATATTAGTTAGAGTCGATGTCATCATCCAATTCAGTAATATCTACTTCTTCTTTATAGTTAGTCTTTATATTATTAATATCACCTTTATAGAATACTAATACATTTTGGTGAACTTTAACTACTTTACGCGTACTTCTAAAGAAATGTCCTGCACGAAGACACGCACATCCAAGAGACTCTAACAATATAAGTTCATTATAAAGGCTTAAACCATTATCTATAAATATTTTTTTAGTAGAACTTAATAAATCACGATAAGCACCAGTCTTACCTCTAACGTCTCCAATAACTATAACAAAAAATCTGTCTTGTTTAAGTTTTTTACATGCAATAGATAATATTTTAGAATAAGTCTCTAAAAAATCATTATAATCCATATTTGAAATATCATTAGGTAAGTCACTATATACTTCTAGATCTGCATACGGTGGACAAGTAAAGCACATATCAACACTTTCGTCTTCTAAATATTTATCAGCATTAAGACTATCGTCACAATACCATGTTGGATTAACTTTCAACTTTTTAGCATTAGATTTATTTGCTTTAACTTGTTCAGATCTTAATTCTATACCAGTATATTTATAACCAAGCATTTCAGCGACAATACCTCTTACACTACCACCAGCAAAACAATCATATATAGAACCGTTTTCTATATTGAACCATTTATACATTATTTCACATAATGCTGGGTCAAACATACTAACACCAGTAGCTCCAGCTCTACCATATTTACCTAAATTCTGTGGTAAACAATATGCTTTTCTACCTACTTCACTTTCTATACCAAGATCTACCCAAAAACGCTTTCTACATTGCCAATAGCCTTGTTTAGTATCTAACACAGAAACTGGAGGTGCGCCAAACATGTCAGATAATTTTTTAGCATTTTCTGGGTCATAATTGAGAGAGTCGTCATGATAATCTTCTTCGTTATCATCTTTTTCTTCAAATTCATCCCAGTCAATACTACCAAAACCAAAAAGTGACATGTCTATATCTTCAATTCCGCTTATCTCTTCTGCGAATAACTTCTCGTCCCACTTAGCAAGTTCGTTAGTCTTGTTGTCTGCAAGCCTATATGCTCTAGCCTGCTCTTCAGATAAGTCTTTAGCAACTACGACTGGGACTTTTGTAAGTCCTAATTCTTTAGCTGCAGCATAACGAGTATGACCAACAATTATGACCATATCCTTGTCTACTACTATTGGTTGCTGAAATCCAAACTCTTCAATTGAAGCAGCAACAGCATCAATTGCATCTTCGTTCTTTCGTGGATTATTGTGGTAAGGAATAATCTTACCAATTGCCATTTCTTTTACTTCCATATTATGTTTCCTCCATTATAAACAAAAAAAATATTTTTTACTCGTGGTATATAAATTACTACGTTGGTTGGAGTGCCCTCGTAAGAGTGCGCCAACTTTTAGACGCTATATACTACCAAATACGACTTTGTGGACCAAGTCCAACAATATCATTTGAGCATCTGGCTCGATTGCATCTTCTATGCGATGGTGCTATATTTTGTAAGTCAAGCTCTAAATCAGGTCGCTTTGAGAACGGAATTATGTGATCTGGCTCGTAGGCCTCTTCACATGAACTAGGTGGTAGAGAATAATCTATTGGTTGCATACATATATGACATACAGCTTTAGCTTTACGGTCTCTTTCCCAAGCTAATTGTCGTATGTAACGCCATCTACTAGAACGCTTACTCATAATTATCACCTTCTTTTTTAGTAATAATGAGCTCTATTCCATAATTCGCTTTATCGTAAACTACTTTACTACCATCCATTGAAGCAATTATAGTACAATTATCGTCTTTTACTACATTATATTTGACTAGAACATCGCATAATGCCTCATGTAAATTGCATAAGTCGACTCTACGTCTATCTGGACGATGATAAATTGCTTTTACATTTACTGGATAGTCAATATTTAGTGGTTGCAAATAAGGTGCACATTCCTTTTCGAACTGTAGATATTTCTCAGAAGGCAGTAATATTGGCCTTTTTTTACAATATATGATTCGTGGATTGTTTTTCTTTGTTCTAGGAATAACTGGTATGAATACTTTATAAACTAACATATGTCTTCCTCCTATAGTTATATATAGTTAAATAGAACTTCTCCTGGAGCATATTTTAGCAACAAATAATAGTCAAAATGATGGTCAAAATATGTGCTCTAGTGGTAAGTTACTTGCTGAGTATGTTGCCCGGTCAAGTTTATCCTGCTGGTTAGTTAGTTCCAAAAAAAATATCTGCCTGTGAGCCTGTTGCTTTGTTGTTGCTTGCTTTACTACTATGGTTACTTACTTACTTACCTACTTACTGCCTGATACTGCTTTACTTTATTTATACTATAGCTTTACTTTATGCTGCTACTTTAGTTTAGTTTTAACTTTAACATTTAACATTTAACATTTAACTTTAACTTTAACTTTAGCTTCAGTTTAACTTTAACTTTAACTTTAACCTTTAGTTTTAGTTTTAGTTTTAACTTTAACTTTAACTTTTAGTTTTAGTTTTAACTTTAACTTTAGCTTCTATAGTATATGCATAACTGGTAGTTTATGTACTAACTTTATATCTATATAAGGGTAACTTTTTTTGTTAAACTGATAGTTTATGTACTAACTATTATCTATATAAGTGAAACTTTTTTTGTTAAACTATAAATAAGTGTTTAAGTACTAATTATATCTATATAAGGGTAACTTTTTTTGTTATACTACTAAATTATGCAAAAATAGTACCCGGTGGGACTTGGTGAGATGCTGTGTGACAAATATTTTTTGTTTAAATGCCAAGTACTATTTAAATATAATACAATATAGTGACTTAGTTTGCATAATTACGTCTCTAGTAGAAGTACTATTTAAATATAATAAAGTAGAAGTTCTATTTAAGTATAATACACTACAGAAGATCTATTTAAGTATATATAACTATAGAAGTACTATTTAAATTATAATATAGTAAGTTCTATTTAAATATAATAAACTACTGATTTGCAAGTACTATTTAAGTATATATAAATATAACTTAGTGAGATTGACTAATTGGTCTTCATTGTTAATATTTTTCCTACCTAGTAGTAGCCTTAGTTGATTGGCTAGGGCTACTTAAAAATAGCTAAGTTATATAAATATATAATAGTACAAAGAAAGGAGAATAATTATGGCAGCAACAAAAACAGTGACTGAAGTAAGATGCCCTAAGTGTGATGGGTATGGTAAAGCACTAGGAGGATCACTATGTTATGTGAGACGTAAGCTAATGCAGAAGCAGTATAGACGATGCTCAAATTGTCACTACCGATTTGTCACCTATAAAGACAAGGAGACAAATGACATCTATTTAGATGGCAAAGTAGTAGGTAAAGGTAGACATTATTATAATAAGGAGGATAAGTAATATGATGAAGATTTCAGAAATTATTAATGAAGTTGAAGATGCACTTGACACACTCGAAAGCGGGTATACACCAGAGCAGTGGAAGTACAAAGAGGAGATTGATAGCTTGCGCTATGCAGAGGCTAAATCGCTTAAGGCTAAAATTGATGATGCAATTTATTATGACACTATTGAATATGGCGTAGATGTAGATGATGCCGTAATGGATGACTTGAATGAGCTACTTGATAGACTAGACACTAAAATAATTAATTATGAAGAATGTCAATTGTATTAAGGAGGAAAATATATGGAGAAATTAGTTCAAATTTACTTAGGCTATACCACAGCCTATTTGGATTGGCTTAGTATGCAGCTTTGTACAAATAGTACTATGTATACTAAAGAAGACCGTGAAGCAATAAGTATTGCTAGAAGACTTAAAAGAAAGGAGTAGTAATAATATAAATGTTGTTTATTTTTTTTAAGTACAGTAATATAGTATTATAGAATTATAGTATTATAGTTAATATAATTATAGATATAAATTATAGTATTATA
>Ga0326513_10001290_pt1 | contig 20116 bp, 13 predicted proteins | sample 2_2465_0518_D_FD_203654 | JGI IMG/M metagenome (GOLD analysis project Ga0326513, IMG submission 203654) | Bovine rumen microbial communities from UC Davis, California, United States - 2_2465_0518 | ecosystem: Host-associated > Mammals > Digestive system > Stomach > Rumen | place: USA... | reverse complement strand
AAATCTAAACTGTTTGATTAATAGAAAGGGGTAAGTTGATTGTATTAGCTTACCCCTAATTTTTATAAACCCCTTGACAAAGTGTAAAATTAATGCTATAATATATTAGAGAAGATTAGGGGTATTTTCATACCCTCGCAAAACAAGAAATTAGAAAGGGGTATTTATGGAAGAAAGAAAGAATAATTATAGCGTTTATTATCACTATAATCCAAAGAATGGCAAATATTACATTGGTATCACCATGCAAGAACCTCAGAAGCGTTGGGGTTATAATGGTAGTCATTACAAGCCTAATACACATTTTTGGAATGCCATACAACGTGATGGTTGGGATAACTTTGAACACGTTGTTATTGAGACTGGACTTTCAAGAGAGATGGCTGTTGCTATGGAAAAGAGACTTATTAAAGAATGCGATAGTTTTAATAATGGTTATAATAATTCATATGGTGGAGAGTCTATGAATGGATATGAAATGGCGCAAAGCATAAAGGATAAAATTAGTGATTCTAATAGTGGAGAAAATGGATTTTGGTATGGTAAAAAGTTGCCAGAATATATGGTTAAGAAACTGTCTGATGCACATATAAATCATCCAGACTTATCAAGACCTATCAATCAGTATGATATTAATGGGAAATATTTAAAAACATATCCTTCTGTGGAAGAAGCGCGTAGAACAGTTGGGCATGGCAACTTTCATAGGGCTGCACGAACACAAAATTCACTTTGTTTAGGTTATCAGTGGAGATATGATGACGGAAACAGATTAGATATCGAGCCATACAATTCATATCACGCTTGTCCTAAAAGGCGTAAGGCTGTATTGAAGTATGATTTGCAGGGCAATTTTATAAGACGATACGACAGTATTTCTGTGGCTACTAACGCAGAAAACATAAAACACATAGGTTCTTGTTGTAGTGGCAAACGAAAGACAGCCGGTGGCTACATCTGGAAATACGCAGAATAATTTACAGCACACCTTCGGGTGTGCTTTTTATAGGAGGAAGTATGAAACGAATAATGAGCGTGGATCAGTCAACTTCCGCAACGGGGGCTGGCTTTTTTGTTAATGGCAAACTAAAAGATTATTGCCTAATAAAACCGAAAATGAGTAAACGAGCTGATGAGTTGCGAGTAGAAGAAGAACCGCACCTTATCAGTATTATTATGCCCGAAGCGGATTACGGCACTACTCTACTCCGCATAACGGCAATAACAGACCAACTCGAAAAGCTTATTGAGAAATTCAAGCCAGACGAGATATGGTTTGAGGAAATATTTGAAAACGCAAATCCGAAAGGGTTTAGGTCGCTGGCGAGGCTACAAGGCTTCATAGCGCACATTGCCCACAAACACAACGTCAAGTACACTATTGTAGAGGAATCAAAGTGGATAACGGCGTGGGGCAAATACGGCAGATGTGTGAAGCGACCAGAAAGAAAAGAAGATATAAGACAGAAAGTAAACGATTATTACAATCTTGATATAAAGGTAGATGACGTATCTGATGCCATTGCTATTGGGAGATACGCAGTCGAAACACAAATCTAACTTTTGTGCTTGTTAAGTGCGAAAGTAAACTAATTATAAAGGAGAAAATAACTATGAGTACAATAACAGATGTTATGGGCAAGAACTCTACCCTCAGAAACACAACTAAGAATATTAACGGCGCAAAGGTAGAAATCAAGGGCTACCTTGACGTGAACACAATGGCAAACATAGTACAGACTGTAGCGCAGACCTGTTTTCAGAATGGTGAGTTCCGCGCAGAGAACCGTGAAATTGCACGACGCTTTGCAATATTGAAATATCTTACCGATATAGAAATTGATGAAGATACCGATGTAGCGGAGATATTCAAGACAACGCAGGGTGGCAATTGGTATTCACAGATTGAGTCCGAAGTTGTGAAACTGGCTGTCTGGGGCGAGATAGAAACTGCAATTGACAAGCAGATTGACTATATCATAGCAACAAGACAGACTGCATTTGATAAGCTCTGTGCAGACTTATCGGCAATATTAAGTGTGGACACGAAAGCAGACCTTGCCGATGTTAAAGAGGTTCTAAAGGATTTAACAAAGGTAAACAAAGAAGAATTTGTTGATGCGGTTATAAAGAAGAATACCAAAAAGAAAAGTGCTCAGTAATTGAGCACTTTTGTATATAAATATCGTACCCTTAGTTCCGTCCACTGGATAAAAGAGTTTGAAATCCTGCCCGAATTACTGGTGAACTCCCATTATCTTATAGGATATGAGCGATAGTGTTCACGCACATATTCCAGTGCGCCGTAACGTATACGATAATATGCTCTAACGTGTACGGGTTTATAAACAAAACTCATTTTTCATCACCTCATAATTCAGTCTCAGTGAACGGAATTAGGGGTACGATATTCGATTATATTAATTTTTTTCTAATTGCAAATACGTCGCCAAACAGCAAGTCAATTCCTTGACGTTGCAGGGACAATACCTTTTTGGCTTTATGAATAATGCGCTTGCGTACCTTATCACAAAGTTGGACTGGTATGTTGTGCGGATCAAGATATTCGTTTAATATATAATCTTTGGTTACAGGGCACATATTTTGAATAAGAACGGCTTTCTTTCTGCCGAGTACATGGCAGAAGTCAATGGTATCGCATTTACCATATCGCTTAATTTTATCGTTATAAATACGTTCAAATTTATCAACCTTAGAGGATATGGGGATTAGCCAATAAATGTCATTGCCGTCTGTAAAGGCGCAGAAATATGGACGGTTATGCTCATTATTGTTCATAAACTTAGGGTTTGCAAATTGTTGTGAATATTCTGGTTTGAGAAAATAAAAGTGACCTATAATCATACAACGCTCCTAATAGTAAAGCCCTGCGATTAGGCAAGGCTTTGGATTTGAGTCTGACTATTTGTAGACCGCATATCAGAAAGCGGTAAACATTCATATCCGATTATTTATTAGACGCTAATCGGGAGCGACACGACACGATATGTGGTTTTATCCACGGTATCATTATAACATAAAAATTTAAAAATGTCAAGAGGTGATTTAATGGCTTCTATTAAAGACCAAATAGAGAAAATTGTGGCAAGAAAAGCAAAACTCGCCAACGGCAGAACTATTGAGCAAACCTTAATGGAGGCTGTTGATTATCTCTATATATGTATACAGCGAGAAATAGACGATATGTATGAAGAATACACGCCAAAGGTATATGAGCGCAGACCGTGGCATGAGGGTTTGCGTTCTGCATTATATGCAGAAGATTTTTTAGACGCTCGTATTAAAGGCAATAGTATTGAAGTGTCTCTCAAATTCAGTAATAATGTTTGGGCATGGAATTTTAATCATACTCATTTATCTAATGTTGCAGTTTTAATGAATAATGGCTGGGCTTGGCATAGCAGACCATTGCGGGGTATAGAGCGTTTTACGGATTATGGTGGCTATCACTTTATTGAAAAGGGGTGTCGCCGTTTTAATGAGACAAACCGTTGGGGTGTAACAATCACTCCGATTATAGATAATACAAATTGGTATTAAGAAAGTGTGGTGATAGAATGGACGATAACAGAATAGAAATAGTGGCGCGGTTAGACACGAGTAGGGCGGCTGTTGTAAAGATTGAAGCCGATTTATCAAAAATTACAGACCAACTTAACAAAGACCAAGCACTGAAAATCATAGCAAATGTAGATTTAGGTAAAACCACACAGCGTATAAATTCTCAACTCGCCACTATAAGCAAAAATCTTAATCTTAATATTGGCAATATACAAGTCTCTGCAAATACATCTAATGTTGTGTCGCAGATGAATAATATTAGTGCTGCTGCAAATAATACAAAACAGAGTGTTCAAGCGGTTAATCAGTCTCTTGCCAATATGAACAAATTTCAACCTTTTAGTCCTGAGACTACAAAAAAAGGGTTAATAGATGTTGAGGCTACTATAGCATCACTTGAAAAGAAATTATTGTCTTTACAAGGTGTAAAATCTGTAAGCGCGGTTGGTAAGCTTGACGATAGTGGAAAATCATCGCAACCATTAAAAGAAATTGAAGCAACAATTGTTTCCACCACTGGCGAAGTGCGTAAATTAAATTTTGAATACAGGCAATTTGAGGATATGTTCTTTGCTACTAAAGGCTCTGTATCAGATAGTGGGGTTGTAAAACAGGCAGAACAACTTTCAAAATTCATAGATCAATATACTTCAAAACTAAATTCTCTTAGGTCGCAGGTTAATGAAAGCTTTGCTCCTAACATCACGGCAACCTTAAATCAGGGCGCACAGCAGGTGAATATAACCTTTGATTCTCTGTTGCAGAAGATAAATGCTCTCGCTTCGGGTAGTGGCAGTATAGAAGAAGTACGAGTTGAGTTTACGGCTTTGGAAAGCACTGTTAATTCACTTAATAGTGTCTTAGGTCAAGCGCAAGGTAAGGGATTTAATCGCTTTGACAATGCTGAAATATCGGCAAGAGAATTTGATGGTACGCTTGCTAAAATTAAGGCTGATCTTGATAGTCTTAACTCCGCAAATCCCGAAGTTGCTCGGTTATCAAGTCAATTCAAATATCTCAGTGATGCCACACAGACTCTTTCTAAAGGCACAAGAGATAACGCTTGGATTGAACAATACGCTCAAATTAGCATTAAACTAAGAGAAATCGCAAATGAAATCAAGTTAGTTAAGCAACTTGAATCACAAGATGACTCATCTGCTACTCGCAAACAACTCGATGCATTACATGAGATAGCAAACGCCTATAAAGAAATTCGTACTCTTTCTACTAAGGGCGAAACTGGAACTGAATTAAAAGCAGAAGCAGAGAGACAGATTGCAGTTCAAAACGAGATTATAAACGCTACACTTCAAAGATTGCAAAGCGAAGGACTTGTCTCAAAAGACATCCAAACCCAGATTCAGCTTTATGAAACTGAGTTGGCTAATGTCAACGCTCTTGCTGCGGCAAAACAGAATGATGTCAATGCTCAAAAAGCCGCAAGCGAAGCATTAAAAGAGCAGAAACGACTCTATTCAAGCCTCGTTCAAGATGTTAGAACTTACACAAATGCACTCAATAATTTCAACAATGCGGGTGCGGTCAAGAAAAGTTCTGGCAACACAGGCATTTCAAATCAAGTTGCTCAGAACGTGCAATTGCTTGAACAGTTAAAGTCTATATTTAATGAGTTGAGTGTAGGCTTTGACAAACTCCCTGCTGATAGACTTAATGATTTAAATAATAGATTTAATGCTATAAGAAGTTCTCTCCAAGCCGCAAAGGATAGTAGTGAACAGTTCAAACGTTCATTGACTGACAATAAGATTAGTCAAGATGTGGCTAATAAAATTGCAAATCTCACCAATCAAATAAATATTTTTGCCAATGCAAATAAGAAAGCCATAGAATCCACCAAGACTATGCGTAATGGCATGACCTTTGCCGACGAATGGCAGAGAATTGTAACCATGCTAAAGTCTGGTAATTTGGATAATAATGGTATTCAGCAACTTGCCCAAGATTTTAGAAATTTCAAGGGTGAAGCGGAATCCGCAGGTTTGTCGGTCAATAGGCTTTTTGCAAGTATGCAGAGTCAACTCAGGCTGGTTCTTCAGCGTTGGGTTTCACTTTATGCAGTTGTAAGATATATCCGAGAAATGGTTGACAGTGTTAAATCATTAGACACCGCCATGATTAACCTAAAGAGAGTTACGGACGCAACTGACGAATCGTATGCAAAGTTTATAAACGACGCAGACAAACAAGCAGCGAAACTGAAAACAACAACGAGTTCACTTGTGGAACAGGCTTACCAATGGGCAAAGCTTGGCTACGATATGAATGAAAGCCTTGAACTTGCAAACGCTTCAACAATCTTTATGAGGGTTGCAGACGTTGACCAAACTCAGGCTCTCAGTAATCTTGTTACTACATTAAAGGCTTATAGAATTGAAGCTGAAGATACAATAGATGTTGTTGACAAGTTAGATAAGCTTAATAATGAATTTGCCGTATCTGCGGCTGGACTTGGTGAAGGCTTAGAGCGTTCTGCTTCGTCACTTTACATGACAGGCAATACGTTAGACCAGTCTCTTGCACTGCTTACAGGTGCGGGCGAAATCACGCAAAATTTAGAGAATACAGGTAATGCCCTAAAAGTTGTTGCGCTTCGACTTCAAGGTATGAAAGGTGCGCTTGAAGAACTTAATGAGCCAGTTGATGACCTCATGGAAGTCAGCAAAATTCAAACGCAGATTCTCAACCTTACCCAAAATCAGGTTGATATTTACGATCAAGCAAATGACAAGTTTAGGTCGACCTATGATATTCTTAAAGACGTGTCTGAAATATGGGACACTCTTAGTTCAACCGAGAGAGCGAGCCTTACTGAAATAATGTTCGGAAAACTTCGCGCTAACCAAGGTTTAGCTATTATTCAAGCATTTCAATCAGGACAAATTGAAAAGGCATATGAAGCTTCAATAAACGCTGCTGGCACAGCTACAAAAGAAAACGAAGAAATGATGAGGGGCATACAAGCTCATATTAATGCGCTTAAAGGTGCGTTTGAAGAACTGTCTAATGCCGTCATTGATTCTGGTTTCTTAAAAACTGTAATTGACAGTGGTAAAACAATTCTTAATATTCTCACATGGATAACTAAGAATCTCGGTACTCTTACAACAATTGGTGCAGGTGTCGGCTTATTCGCTGGATTTAAAAACGTTCGTTTATTTAATCTGTCAGCTATAAAAGAAGCGACAGTTGCCTTTACTGCATACAATACACAACTTAAAATAGGCAATCAACATTTAGCTACTCAAACTGCTTTACAAGGTACAGAAAACGCAAGTCTCAGAACATACATTGCAAACCTTAATGGAGCAAAAGCAAGTCTTGGCAGCTATACTGCTTATTTAGTTAAGACAAAGATAGAAACTATAGCGTTACGTGTTGCGACAATTGCACTCAACACCGCGCTAACTATGGGAATATCATTAGCTATTCAAGGTATTGGCAAACTTATTGATAAACTTGTCATTACAAAAGATGAACTAAATGAAATTAGTGATACTGCCGTTAATGACATGAATGAGTTGGCAGAGAGTATTAAGAAATTAAATGCTGACAAAGCAGAAGTTGCTAATCTTGTTCGGCAATATCATAGTCTTGCTTCTTCTACTGGAGATATTAGTTCTAAAAAAGATGAATTAATAAAGATACAAGACAGTTTGGTAGAGAAATATGGTGACGAGGCTAAGAGCATTGACCTTGTTAATGGCAAATATGATGACCAAATTGCCAAAATTAAAGCATTGTCTGACGCCGAATATGATGATTGGAAAATCAAAAACGCTGCCAAGATTGCAAAAGCAAATAAAATGGCTGAGTACAATGTTGGTTGGTATTATAGAGAATCCGCAGATGGACAACTCGTTGCTGACGATAAATATGACCAAAATTTCTTAAAGGGTGGAGTTCAATGGGAAGATGAACTTGCGGCTTCTCTTTATAAAGTTAAGGGTGTCTCTGAAGATATTCAAGACATATGGCAAGATATTGAAGGTATAGAATTTGTTGATGGTATTTTTAGCAATGACCTTTATTTAAGTGGAAGTCTTGAAGATGCTAAAGAACAATTGAGGCAGTTGATCCAAGCCTTGACAGATGCAGGAGCAGACGATAAAGTATTAGAACCTCTCACTAAACAATTTACAAAAATTGGCGAAGCTCTTGAAGAAATTGCAACTTATGGCACAGAGAGTAAAAAAATAGCAGATAATGAAATTTCTAATCTCGGCGCAATTAATGATGTAATAACTCCAAATCTTGATAAGCTTAATGCTCTTGTTTCGGCAATGGGTGACGCTCGTGTTGAGTGGTTCAAGGCTCTTGACGAAATGGAAAATGGTTTTGGCAAGACTGTTGACTCTATGAGTTCATCACTTCAAAAGCTTGTTGACGGCAAGAATCTTTCAAGTTCTGAGTTTTGGGATTTGATGGAGCTTGACACCGACAAAATTATCACTGATATAAAAATGGTGGGCGATGAGTTTACAATCGACCAACAGCAGTTAATACAGCTTAAAGACCAACAGATACAGAAGCAGATTGATAGTTTACAACTTGAAAACTCTACTCTTGAAACGAAACGTCAAACACTTGCCACGACTATTGAACAAGCAAGGGCTGAATTGTCACTTCTTGGCGCACGAGGAATGTCGGTTGACAAATACCGTAGAGAATATCAAGAAGCTGAAAATGCTGTTTTAGAGGCAGAGAAGAACCTACAAGATTATGGCGATCAGATACGTCGTAACAATATTCTTATAGACCAGTGGAGAGCAAAACTTGGCGATACAGCAGATTATACCGCAAAAATCACTCAAGAAATTAAAGAGTTAAATGACTATGCCGATAATCTCCTTAAAGCACAAGAACATAGAATTGACCAAATCATTGACGGTCATCAACGTGAACTTGATTCTCTTAATGCAGAAAAGGAAGTTTTGCAAGATGAGCTTGATGCTTTAAATGACCAAAAAGACGCTATTGAAGATATTATTAAGAACTATGAGTCGGTAAATTCAATAGTGCAAGACACTGTTCAAAAGGAAATTGACTCCCTCAATGAACAGAAAAAGGCAATTGAGGACACGTATAATAAGCGTATCGAAGCCCTTAAAACTGAGAATGAAGAACGCGAGGACGCTCTTGAATATGCTCAGAAACTTGCTAATCTTGAGAACGCTAAAAACAACAAAGTACGTGTTATTGACGCAACTCGTGGATTTCGTTATGAGTCTGTGAAGGAAGATGTTGCTAAAGCACAGAGCGACCTTGATTCCTTTGAGAATGCACAGGCGATTAAAGCTCTTGAAAAGGCAAGAGATGCCGAGACTAAGGTTATAGATGACGTTATTGAGGAAAAGGAAAAGTATTCTAAGTCATGGGCAGATATTCTTGATACCATTAAGACTGATGAAGATGAGCTTTTAGCGGTTGAAATACTTGGCGCAGATTGGCGCGAAAAGATTGCGCAGGGCGATACTGAGTTGATGGCGAAATTCAGAACTGAGTATTTAAAGCATAATACCAATCTTAAAACACTGACTAATACCGAGATTAAACTTAAAGAAGCTGCTATTCAAGCGAAGGACGCTGAAATCAAGTCAAAAAATGAGCAAATCAAGAAATGGAAAGAATACAAAACTGAGGTTCAAAATGCGGCAAAAGATATTAAAGATGCTAACGATGGTTATTTGTCACAATTGAGTACGATTGAACTTGATGAGACAAGTAGTTTAGAACGCAGACAAACCAATCTTAATAATTTTAAGACGGCTTATGCCGACGCTCTACAGACCGCCATTGACAAGCAAAGAGAGCTTGATGGACTGAGTAAGGATTTTGGCTTTAGTGTATACGTTGACGGATTAGACCAACTTCAGCAAGCGGTTGATAAAGTGCGAGATTTGGGTATTGAATATAATGGTGCGGCACTGGGCAAATATCTTTATGAACACGCACAAGATATGAGCAAGGAAGATGCGCAAGATATTTTATATGCTTATGCAGACGCAAGCACTAACAATCAAGGTGCAAGAAGATATGGTGCTCCAAAATCTCTATACAACACACTTACAGCTAATCCTGTAACAGTTGATGTAACGCCCAAACGCTACGGTGCTCCGCCAGTGGCGACACCAACTACAGCCACAACAATTAATAATACAGTAAATGTTGACAAAATCGTTACAGACAATCCTCAAGACTTTGCAAAGCAACTTGACCGTTATTACCAAACCAAGCTCACAGAGAGCTATACAAATAAATAATTTATGCTCCCTCACCGAAGTGAGGGAGCTATCTTTATAGAAAGGGGTGAATTGATGTTACAATACCCTATTAACTTTTATCCAGACGGGCATACAATTGATCCCTCTGGTGCAGAAGCGCAAAGAACAATAAGATTTACTTTTAAAGGCGATGTTTTACAATCGGCGCATTATAAAGTCTATAATTACGACACTGAGGAATTAGTTGCTACCGATTTTGATGAATTTAATGATGGTGCATATAATGGTGTGACTATAAGCAATAATCGCATATTTAACAACACTTCCATATTCCCTATTAATCGTGAATATCGCTATGTAATCCAGTGCTTGCTTACACAAGGACAGTCCAATACTTTAATGTGTGACCGTTTTGTGCTGCGTGGTGAGTTGGTTGAGGATTACGATCACGATAATGATACGGTCAATTTGACGATTGAAGATAAAATAAACCTTATATATGAATGGAATGTAAACGCACAGGGCATACATACTCCTGTTATAGAAAATGTATCAGGCGTGGACATGACATTTGGCATTATTAAGATGCGTATAGGCGACGAAGAACGAACTATAATGAGCTACAACTATAACACGGGTGAGATTGTTTTGGATTTTGCATTTTCTCAGAACTACCCGAAGGGAACTCCATATCAACTTTACTCAAATTATCTTATAACACAGCAATATTTTGTTAAGACTAATGCAACTCCAAGCTTTAGCGGCTTACAAGCAAGATGGGCTGGCGAAAGTGGTGGTACAAATGTTGGCGTTAATTTTTCGGCTGATTATTCTTTGACAGCATATCCTCCTCTCAAATATTACACTGTAATGCTTGAAAAGCAAGTAGGTGATGATGTTGATGGGCAACCGCGCCATTATACTAAGATATATGAAACCGAAAAAATATTCTCACAAGAAATTCAAACAAAATTTGTTGATGATTACGATGTGTATGCAATTGGTTATGATCTTCCTGTTGGCAATTCAAATACAAGAAGATATCTTTTTACTCTTAAAGGTGTTTTGCAAAATGGCATGAAGATTTCTGCGCAATTAGAAAGTGTTGCGCCAGAAAGAACAACATGGACTCCTATCACGCATTTAAATATGGCGTATGGAAGTTGGGATAACGCACAAAATTCTGTTAAGTTGACATGGATTCATAGTGATGAAAATGCGTTTCCTGAAACGGGAGCTGTTAGAATTTATCGTTATGATATGGATGCTAATGATGTTGTTCTTGGCAGAAAGCTTTTGGCAAGTGCCTATGCTACAGATGATATGTTTATTGATTCAACAGTTAGCACTCACGGCAATTATCGTTATGTTTTAATCCCGTTCCAAAGAATTGGTGGTGGCGGATATAGTTCTGGTGTAAGTCATGCCCCCGTCATATCAGATAAAATTAAATTGGATATGTATGGATATACTATCGTTGAATTGCTTAGAGATGTAACTACGACATATAATGGCAAACCATTTTATCATATGGGCGACTCATGGCATCTCCGTGCCGACATTGAGGACACAACAGTAACACAAAACACTGACAAGGTATTGCACGTCGGCTACGGCAAGTACAGCTCGGCAACGCACACAGGCTTGAATTATATGTCGGGTACTTTTACAGGTGCAATTGTGCAGCCTAACTGCGATGGTGAGACTAAGTGGAAAGACGATATCGGTTTGGTCAAGGCTTGGCGTGAATTTATCACTAAGGATTGTATTTATCTCTTGCGCTCCCAGAAGGGTGACGTGTGGGTTGTGAATGTTGTGGATAATCCTACAACCACATATGACGAAAAGTATAAGCCGATTACGACAAGTGTCAGCTTCAATTGGGCTGAGTGTGCAAGCATAGATGACATTATGGTTGTTAGTGGTAATGTATGGTAAGAAAGGAGAGTGAATGTATGCTATATTTTGAAGCTGATTCGTGGACGAAATTAGTCGAGCTTGCTAATCCTTCTTCGCCATATAGTGATAGTATAACTATAAAACTTACAAAAGATATCGAATGTAATAGCGAAATTCCGGAGGGGGTAGCCGCTACTCTTTCTTTTCCTGCAAGTGGTACAGGTTGTACTGTTACTATTGATGGAGGATACGACCCAACAGATATAACGAAACGTCGAGTAATACGTAATCTCCAAACACATATTGTATCTCCTGTTGACATATTTTCAACACCTTACAATTCTTTTATTTTAAGAAATATTGATTTTATTAACCTAAAAACCGAGAAGTTTTTAGCAAAAGGCGGAAGTAGTGGATCTACAATTATATCAAATTGCCGCTTCGTTGGTAGGAGAAAATACAATTTATTTAAGGGTAGTAATGGCGGAATAAAAATGTCATCGTGCTTTTTCAACATTCCGTATCAAAAAGAATCTCCTGTTCTTAGTGAACTACCAATAGCCACTGTTCCTTCATCACTAACCGCTTCAAATCATCAAGCATATTGGTGTCATTTCAGAGAAACTTACGGCGGTTGGACGCCAGACGATTCAAAATTCTGTACGTCTTTTGGCAATCTTAATGTAGACGGCTGTTATGTGGATGGTGAAATTGTAGCTGACTCTGTGATTATACTCACTAATCAATATTCTTATGCAAGTAAAATTCAAAGTGTCATAGATGCAGACCTTAAAACTATAGCAGCCGAAGGAACCACTATCAGTGTACAGGCTCCAAATGGAGTGTGGCGCAATGATATTCATTCTACTGATAGTAGCATTACAGGCACTTACCAATACACTAACGTCAACACTTCGGCTATCCCAGAAACTCCAGCGAACATGAAGGATGCTACCGCCCTTTACAATGATGGTTTCGATATTGTTCATTAAGGACGGTGATAAACATGGTTGAAGAAAACATTAATATTGGCAGTCTCCAACAAGGTAGTATTTCTGAAACAGGTACAAACATATCATCTACCGAATATATTCGTACAAAAGATTACGTTAATGGCGTAGAAGTATTTAGAAGAGGGTATTTAGAGTGTTTCTCTACAAAGCCTCGTTCTATTGAGGGGAGCACTGAAGGAATTACAGATGTTAGGCATTCGGTACCAGCTTTTCCTTCCACATTACGTAATGATATTTCTACAGCAAATAATGGTAACTATGAAATTTATTATTATCACTATTATATACATCACGACGATAGTTATTATGGAGATAATGTTCTTTGGTGGGCTGGTTATATAGCATTACTTATCCCAAAGATAGGTAGCAATGTAGATAGTGAGAAACCATGGGTGAAAACGTATAAGGAAAATGAATACCCAACTTCCAGTGCTAACTATTCCACCAAAGAAAAATATTACGAAAGTATAGATGTTGAGGCTAACACGATAACGTATTACAATTCAGGACAATCTGGAGAGACTACAACAATGAGCTTGTTACAGTTTATTTGCGGCTCTCTTGATGGTACATATCATTACCAAGCAGAATTACGTTGCTGGCGGTTATCGGATATAGTTCCTTGCGACGTGGCATTACTTGGATACACTTCAACTAACCTACTTGTTTATAGTGAACGCTGGAAAAGTGGTGAGGGCTCTATCAGTAACATGGTAGATTTTTTATCACAATCGCCAATAATTAAATGGAAATTTGCCATGCACGTAGATGGCATAACGAATTTGAAAACCGATTATATTTGTAAACATTCTTTTACTTTTGTTGGTAATTCTTGGGAACTTAACGAAGATGACATACTCGTTAATGCTGACATTCCCGACACAATAGACGGTAATATTTTCACTCCGCCATATCCTGCGACTATTTGGTATCTGGACAAGAATCGCAAGCTTGTGAACGCTTTATTGCCAGAACCTTACGAGGAAAGGCATAATATAGTCCATGACAATCCAGACGGAATGGAATATTTTAACTATCACAGTAATGTATATGATAGTGCATTATCAAATCTCAATAACAACTACCGCATACGCCTTGAAATCCTAACAGGAGAGGAAACAGTAATAGGCGAAATTACAAAAGACCTATCGCTGACTGCCGCTGGGCAAATAACGATTAATTATGAGCAGATAACAAGACGCTCATGTAGTTTATCGCTCATCAATGTGGATAATAAATATATTCCCACCAAGAATAGTCCATTCTGGCTCAATCGCAAATTTAAGCTATGGCTCGGACTCGTGGTAGGCAAAGACACCTATTGGTGGTCGCAAGGCATATTCTATACGGTCAGTGCAAATGCTGCGGGGCGCATACTCTCTATCGAGGGTGTTGATAAGGGCGGTGCTCTTGATGGAACGCTCAAGCTCAATATGACAGAAGCACAATATCAATTTAAGCGTGGTAAGGCTCTCACAGAAATGATAAAGCAGACATTGGCTCTTGATGTGGGTAATCCGTATGGTGCAAATAACTCCCCTATCGGTTTTGGTGGCAATAGACCAATTGATAGTCAGCCGCCGCTTATCGGCATTGAATACTACGGCTTTAATACGGTTGCGGATATCTCAATTGATGCCAATTCGTATATCTCAGAAATGTTTGTAAATATGGCAGATCTTTACGCTGCGGACTGCTATTATAACACTAATGGCAATCTGGTATTTGAACAGCATATTGATTCGTCTGGATATAACTATGTGCCGACTCAGTGGAGTTTCACGGATTTGTCAAGCACGTTTGAGGACGTAAATTATGAGTATTCATATGAGGGCGAAAATGTGGTAACGGTTTACACTAACACAACCGAAGCGGGTGTGCGTAATGTGGCATGGACTGCTTATAATACAAACCCCCTCTCCCCTCTCAATGTGGCAACGGGCATAAGGCGAGCTGCGCACATAGAGATACCATATTATCATAATGAGCAGTTGTCGCAAGATCAACAAGAAGCGCAACAGATTAAGGATTGTCGTTCAACAGCAAATCATTACCTGCTGGCAAATTCAATGTTGGGCATGACACTTAACTTTAACGCTCCGATAATTCCGCACATGGACGTTAATAAGACTATACAAATCTCAGACCAATATGCAGATATTGAGGATGGTATCTATGTAGTACAAAGTATTACAATACCACTATCCTCGGACAAAATGCAAATAAGCGCAACTAACATAAACTGGTTGCCTAATGATATGATTTTTAGTGGTGTATCAGAAATCGTACAAAGCAATAATAATCAGAACGGAGGTGCAGAGACATAATGAGTGCTTTTGAAATATTAGTGAGACAAGAGGCTGAAAAGGTTGTCAAGGACTCGGCTTGTGTGTTCTCTGCGCCAGCCCGTGTTATCAGCGTGGAAGGCAATCAGAAGTATAAAGTGCAACTTGTGACAAGCGATGCGCAATATATTCTGGCAAATTATAGTGGCTCAGATTTGTATGTGGGCGAGTCAGTTCAAATATATTATAGAAATAATTATATATCAGAACAAACAGCTTATATTGGGAGTTCTTTAACAAAGGCTTCTGGTCATGTGGGTGGCTTGCAGTTTATCAAATTGACGCAAACTGAGTATGATGCCATCGTCAACAAAGATAATAATACAATCTATTATGTTGTCAATAATGGCATAGTGATACAATATCTTGGTAGTACGCCAGTGGGTAGTGGTTATTCTGTTAATTTTGGTGTTGATAATGGAGAGCTTAATATTGTTTCAACGGCTTCTTCTCCAAGTTTCTCAGTTGATGATGGAGAATTAATTGTTTCTGATTAAGAAAGGAGGGCGTAAATGGCAGATATAGATAGAATAAAAATACCTAACGATTCAACGGTATATAACATAAAAGACACTACTGCAAGAAGTGGGCTAAGTGGCAAGCAAAATACTATCGACAGTTCACACAAACTCTCGGCAGACCTTGTTGATGACACAAGTTCAACTAACAAATTTGCAACTGCTGCGCAGCTCTCACAAATTGCAACAAATACAAATGACATTTCAACCCTTCAACAACAAATGGGTGCGGTTAATACTGCTTTGGAGGAGGTGTTGTAAATGCCAGCACATACAATTGCTGAAAATATACAACGTTTAAGAGATGCAACAGCCGCTATTAGTACAGCAATTACTACTAAAGGAGGAACTGTCAGTCAAGGTGATGGCTTAGAAGATTTCGCTTCTGATATTGCAACGATACCCAGTGGCAGTTTAACTCTTATTGAAAAGTCAATCACGGAGAATGGCACATATAATGCTTCATCTGATAATGCGGACGGTTATTCAAAAGTGGTAGTTAATGTTGGCGGTGTAACCCCTACTGAGGACTACCCTGATTTGACTGAAATATGTTCTGTTTGTCATAGGGGTTATGATGAATTTAGCTCTGTTCCAGAAAACTCAATAGAGGCTTTTGGATTTGCAAAAAAATATGGCTATAAATGGATTGAAACTGATATACGTCATACAAGCGACCATGTACCAATACTAAGTCATGATGCAACAATAAACGTAAATGAAGTTTCTTCATCATTAACTATAGCAAGCACTTCTTGGTCAACTCTGTCTGATTATAGTATTGCAAACTATACAAACAAAGTATGCTCCCTTGAAGCGGCTTTAACATATTGCAAGAATAATGACATTTATATGTATATTGAGCTTAAAGACGGTACGCAATCAGAGATTGAAGCTGACTATGCTATGGTTGACAGGCTTGGTATGAAGAAAAGAATCGTATGGATTTCTTTTGATGCGACTTTGCTTGGATATGTGAAAACTATTGATTCATATGCCCGATTACAATATCTTGCAGAAAGCAACAGCTCGTCTATTATTACAACTGCTGAAAGTTTAAAAACTGCAAACAATCAAGTAGGTATAGATATTAAGAGTGATTATTTAACACAAAGCTTTGTTAATTCTGCAACTACTGCTGGTTTAACAGTAAGCACATGGACGGTTACTGATAGGTGGAATATAGTAGATTATTACCGCATGGGTGTAAAACAGTTTACTACTGAAACATTAATTGCAGAGAATGTTATTAATTCATTGGAGCATATAGTTATTGATTCTGATTTTGTAAATGGCAAAATAATGACAGGAGTGGCTGGTGGATTAGATACTACAGACACAACAAGAGTTTCGTATTATGAGAATGATATACCAGTTCAGTCAGCATCATCATTTAGAATTATCGGTTATAAAAATAGCTCCGATGCAAATACAGTACAAATGGGTGCGCAAATATTAAGTGGGGCATGGTATAAGTGTAAGATTCGTAATACAAATGTTTCTTCTACTGTTCCCAGAATTGATAGTGGTTGGAAAACAATTAACAGTAGCTTTACAATGAGTTTATCTTCATCAGAAGGCAATAATCCTACTATAATGGTATTTACTTTTCATTATACCGATAATTCAACTATGAGTCCAACGGCTATAGACCGTGTGGAGATTGATAGAATAAGTACAACATAAATTTGTCAGTGAGGTGATAAAATGGCAAATACGATGAGCGCATATGGCTCAAACACAAATAGACCACTGTCAGAGATAGTGGGATTATCTACAGACACAAAACCCACGGATTCAATCGAGGGTATCAAAATACAGAATGGTTCAAGTTTTAGAGAGCTTGACACGGGTAAGAAGTTTTTATTCGATGCTGAAAATACTACATGGAATGAAGTTTCAAGTGGCGGCGGAGGCGGCGGTGGCTCAACTCTTATTGAGAAGTCAATCTCTGCTAACGGTACATACAACGCTTCATCAGATAACGCAGACGGATATTCAAAGGTTACTGTTGATATACCGAGTGGTGGTCATACTGTCATTGTTACAACCATTCCTAATGCGAAAGTAACATTGACAAGTCTTGATAATACTTATACTGATATTGCTGATAACACTGGTGAATTACAACTTACTGGTGTCGTTGCTGGAACGTATACTGTATCCGCAACATATGATGATGCCACATCTGATACAACCACGATTTCTATACAAGACCACACAGTTACAGAAGATTCATTTGCAACATTAACCATTTCGGCATCTGCAAATACAACCATTACAGTTACCGATGGAACTGTAACAAAGACTTTGGAATATACTGGAACACCGATTGTTCAATACGTTTCTCTTGGTACATGGGAATTGTCATGTACAATTGATGATACCGTGATATCTCGTACTGTGTTGGTTGATTTATATACAAACCAAAATATCCTATTAACACCTCCATCTGCAGCTATACAAAGATATGTTGATTTCACAACGAATACAACGACACTTACTGGTGACACTGATGCACATCCAGTTTATATGGGCATCAACAGATGTAATGTTGCCGATGATGGTACTATAAATGCATACTATGGTGATGACGGATATACTGAAGATGGCTCGAATGGTCAAGTAATGGTTAAGATACCAAAATTCTATTACAAAGTGACACCTGATTCAGATGGTGGATTAGATGGAGTACGTATCAGAAAATGTACATGGGAGATAACCGATTCTTCACTTGGAGGATACACACTCCACCCAGCGTTCTATGATGTAAATGGTAATGAGATAGATTACTTCTTATATGGCGCATTCGATGCTGTAGGTCAGAATTTCGCTGGCACATATGGAACATCATACAATACTACTTCTGACAAACTGTCATCTGTTGCTGGTTCTTCTATGTTACCAACAAATTCACTCACACGAGCTACTGCGCGCACAATGGCAACTAATCGTGGAACTGGTTGGTATTCTGCTGGTGTAAAACAGACCATGGCTGTCCAGATGTTGATGGCTGTTGAATATGGTTTCAATTCCCAGATTGGTATCGGTCAGGGTGTTGTATCCGCGCCGTCAGCAACATATGCTGGACAGACAACGGGTAACGTTACATCTGGTACTCAGGATAATAAAACAACACCTGTTAATTGGCGTGGAATTGAAAACTTCTGGGGAAATATCGATGCTTGGATTGACGGATTGAATCTCAATAATAGAGTTCCGTATTTCTGTAATTCGTATACATTCGTTGATGATACTTCATCTGGTTATACACAGATTTCTTTCTCTTTACCATCATCGAATTATATTACTGCTTTAGGATATGATTCTAATAATCCATGGGTTATACTTCCTTCTGAATCTTCATCAACCTCTAATCCAACTGGCTCAATTGGTGACTATGTCGATTCAAATTCGGGGTGGTGTCTTGCTCGGTTGGGTAGCTATTGGGGGAATGGTTCTGGTGCGGGTGCGTTCTGTTGGCGTTGTAGTAGTCAATCCTCGGGTGCGGGTGCAATTATCGGTGCTCGCGTGATGTTTATTCCTTCGGCTACTTAATATTAATAGAATTTTAAAATGAGAGTTTAAACAATCGGGGCGCAAGTCTGCCCCGCATCAAAGGAGGTAATCAATGGTTACTTTATCAAAATATGGAGCTAAGTATAACCGCAGCATCTTATTCCTTGAAGGCTTATCAACTGACACTAAGCCAACGGGTGAATTTGATGGGCTGAGTATACAAAACGGCTCAGAATATACAGAAGTAGACACGGGCAAGAAGTTCCTGTTTGATTACGATAATGCAACATGGTATGAAGTACAGACAGGAGGAGGCGGCGGAGGCGGAGGCGGCACAAGTAATTACAACGACCTCTCCAATCGCCCAAGTGTAAACAACACGGTGCTGACTGGAAATAAAACATCGGCACAGTTGGGACTTGCTTCAAGTGAGCAAGGTGGCAAGGCTGACACTGCTATACAGGGTATAAAGGTTAATAGCTCAACTGTAAATCCCGATGCCAACAAGGTTGTAAATATTACCGTTCCTACAACAGCAGCGGACGTATCAGCTCTCCCCAACACGACTAAATATGCGGCGGCTCTTAGCCTTACAATCAATAGTTCGACTTATGTTGTGACAGGTCAGCTCAAAGACCAGAACGGTGATAACTTAGGCACAGCTCAGACAATTGACTTGCCTCTGGAAAGTGTTGTTGTCAACGGTTCATACGATAGTCAAACCAAAAAGGTTGTTCTCACATTGCAGAACGGTAATACCATTGAGTTCAGTGTTGCCGACCTTGTTTCTGGTTTACAGACAGAGCTTTCGGCAAGCAACAAGCTGAATCCAGCATATATCGACTATGACAGCACACATAGAGCTGTTAGCGATACCGAGAAGTCAACATGGAATGGCAAGCAATCAGCACTCACATCAGCACAGCTTGCGGCTGTAAACAGTGGTATCAACAGCACAAAGGTTGCACAAATCTCAACGAATAAAAACAATATTT
>Ga0326513_10001288_pt1 | contig 20123 bp, 18 predicted proteins | sample 2_2465_0518_D_FD_203654 | JGI IMG/M metagenome (GOLD analysis project Ga0326513, IMG submission 203654) | Bovine rumen microbial communities from UC Davis, California, United States - 2_2465_0518 | ecosystem: Host-associated > Mammals > Digestive system > Stomach > Rumen | place: USA... | reverse complement strand
AGCAGCAGCACCATCGGTATCATCGTCATCCAGAACCACTTGTTGCGAAGCCTCGCCTTCCAGTTGATGCTCATGTCTACGCACCTCCTTTCTCGTAATCAGCACGGGTCTTGAGGACCGCGTGCTCCTTTATCCGCTCGTACATCATCGTCCCGACCCCGTTGCAGCCGTCCCCGTGGTAGGCCGCGTAGGTCGCTTCGAGATGGGATAGCTCCTCGTGCGTGACGGGCTTGCCGTCCTCGACAGCCCGTTGGAACATGCGGGTTATCTCCGCAAGCTCCTGCGAGTGCCGGAACTCCGCGTTGCGCTTGTTCTCCTCGCGCTGCTCGCGCACGAACTTACGCATCATGCGCCAGAGCGCGACGATCGCGGCGACGGCGATGCTGCTGCACACCGAGCCGAATATGCCTATCAAAGGTACCATGGCGCTCCTTAGATCCCGAATCCGTCTTTGATGAACAGCGCCGTAACAGTTATCGTGAATTTCTTCTGGCTCGATGACGGGTTGTACGACGAAATACCCATCTGAGTCTCGCTGCGTTTCCAGAAGTTGCTTATCGCCACGTTCTTGCTCGATGCCTGCACGCTCACCACAGCAGCCAGCTTGTATCCGGTCGTGCCCGTGAAGCTGCATGTCGTTCCCGTGTTCTCTGCCCCAGCGTTGAGCGTTATCTCTGCGCTTGCAGCAGACGTGACTATCTTGAACAGGGTATTGAGGCCGAGGGCGGAAAGCCACGCCGCCTGGTTCAACAGGACGCGCCTGCTACCGTCAGATTTGACGCCGAGCACCAGGGCGTTGTCTATCTGCGTACCAGACGAGTTCTCCGCGTACGGGTAGATTCCGACCTCGTTCCATCCGCCGTTGGCCGAACTGCGCTTCACAGCTGCGACCTGTGCAAAGTTTTCCTTGTCTTTGTCTCGGATGACAAGGCCGCCTTTCCATGCATCCGCTGAAGGCGCAGCCCCGTCACGGTCGAATGCAGCGACGGTCGAATCTGCGTAGAACGTGTTGTTGGTGGACACTATGGCGCCGTTGTTGTTAAGCGTCCCGGCAGTGTCGAGCATCATCTGCTTACGATTGGCGATAGTGTTGCAGTTTGACCAGAAGTAAATGGAGCCGTCGCTCGCAATATGCGTGGCTTCCGCGCCTGGGCTCAAAGACAGCGCGTCGTAGAGCGCCTCTGGCGATTCGCCGGACCCGACGACTACCGCGCCCCCAGCGCCCATCACGATGCCGTCGCCGTTGGCGTCCGGGCCGCCATAGAGCTTTATGAAATCGCCCGTACGGTTCTGCGAGGCGAACTTCAGGGCTGCGAAATTATCGTCGTCTGCGCTCAGGGTCACGTCGTCCGTGAACGTCGCGGGCATGGCAACCTTGAATATATCGCTCACGGCAGGTGCTCCGAAGGCGATGCCGTGCCCTCCTGCCATGACATCCATCGTGAAATACGCGGGAGCGAGTACGACCTTGCGTGTGACTGTCATCGCTGTCTGCGTCGCGGAGGTGTTCTCTGCCGTCACGGTGACGTTGAAGATGTATCGGATATTAGCATCGCATCCCGATGCCCTGGCGATGAACGTTCCCGAGAGCGTGTTGTCCGCGCTCTTGGTTGCCGTGTACGTCACGAGCGTCACGGTCGGCGCATCGCCGCTGTCTGCGATTGCCGTCACGCCCATGGTGACATTCGCCGCTGCCGAGCCGGTCACGGAGTACGGCACCTGGATGTAGGCGAATTCCCCCTCGTCGGTCTCGACGGTTGACTCGGCGTCGTCCACGCGGATGGCCGAGGCGTTGCCGATCGAGACACTGGAGATCGCCCTCGCCCACTGGGCATAGAGCGTCACGGTCGGGTTGTTCGCCGCGTACGTACCGCCCGAAGAGTAGGAGGTGCCGCTGCCGTTCGCCGCCGTGTTCCAGTTCACGAAGGTCCACCCGCTGCGCGTCGGCTTGGTCGTGGAGAGCGTTATCGCGCTCGTTGAGACGGCGGTCTGGGCTGCGGGGGCGCCCGTGCCGTTGTTGGCGTTATACGAGACGGTGCGGTTCCAGATCGCGTAGAGCGAGAGAGCCGCGTTGCTGCTATACGTAGCGCCCGCATTGTAGGCCGTCCCCGTATCGCTCGTATTTGTGTTCCACCGCTTGAACGTGTAGCCGGTGCGCGTGAACCCGTTGCCCCTGAGCGTGAGGCTCTGCCCGTAGTACTTGGTCTGCGAAGCAGTTGAGCCGCTCGTCGAGCTGTTGCCGTTGTAGGTAACTGCGTAGGAAGCAAGGGCGGGAACGGTGAAAGTAGCAGAATTGTCTCCAGACCCGCCAAGCTGCACAACTATTCTAATCCGGTGCTGCGCTGCAGAAGTGGTTTTTGTATAAGTTTTTGTAAAGGAAAATACCTTTTTTAGCGTTTCAACATAGTAAGAGTTAATCGGGGACGTTTCAACAACCGTGCCATCTATTTCCAAATATGCAGTACCGTATATACTGGAAACGCTTTTGTTTGCTGTAACACTTGGAAATGAAATCGTTGTAGAAGTATTTGTAGATGTTACATCATACGTAAACGTAAATTTATAAGAATCGACAGAAACAACTATGGTCGCCACTACTCATCGCCTCCCATCCACTTGAGGGACAGGTTCCCGTTGTCCCTAGACCGCCATTGCCAGTTCGAGAACCGCAGGTCTGTCACGATGACCGCCTTCGTCATATAGAACAGCGAGCCGTCGCTGTCCGTTGCGATGTAGCCGACGCGGTTCACCTGCTCGCCGCCGGCCTCGGCTTCGGGGCCCGCGTAGAAGTCGATGCCGGATTGCGTGACCTTCACGTGCGGTCCGTCGGCTTCGCCGATCACGGTCTCGTCGCCGTAGCTCGCAACCGTCGAGCCGTTGCGCACTATCGTCACGTCTTCCGAAATGCGCACGCCCACCGTGTCGTCGTCTGCGGGGTGGACGAATGCGCCACCTCCCGTGATATCGGTCACATACCGCTTGACGGCGTTGCCAGCTGCGGTGATGTCGCTGGCGATGGCGTTCGGGTTGTATATGTTCACCTCGTCTGTGTATGTAACAGGCATGCTCGCCTCCTATTCCTGCGATCCATCTTGCTCGTCGGGTGTGAAGTCGCACTTCACGCTGCCGCCGTAGCCCATCTCGGATATAGCTACGGTTATCTGGTAGCCAGTTCCAGCCGCAACCCAATCGTCTATGCCGATGCGGTAGCTCCACACGAAGCATCCGGCGTCGTGGCTCTCCGTTACCTCCTCGCCCGCGCTGTAGACGTGGGCCGCAGCCGTGACGCTGCCGTTGGAGATCGAGTACGTGACCTTCAGCACGAGGGCGCCCGTCGCCGCGCTGAGTGCGCGCCCCGCCTCATCGAATGCGTCCGTAGCCTTGGTGTAGGCGGCCTTCACCGCTTTGGGCGTAGCCGCCAGGGTCTCGCTGTCGCTGTTCGTGGCGGAGCTGAGCTGCACCGCGCCCTTGACGGACGTGGATGCGTCGGGCAGCCTCGCCTTGTCGAGCGTGCCGCTCGTCACCTTGGAGGCGTCGAGGTTGGGGATGTCGGATGCGGCGAGGGAGTTCTTCTTGCCTATGGCCCCGCCGCCGAGCGCCGTCCATGCCTCCGCAGCGGTTGTCTTACCCGTGCCGCCGTTGGCGATTGCAACGGTTCCCGTGACGTTGGCGGCTGTCCCAGAGCAGTTGCCCGTGACGTTTCCCTCCAGCGCGCCGACGAACTTCGGAGCTGTGAGGTTGTAGTACAGCGTTTCAGCTGCGTACTTGCTCAAAAACGGGTTTCGACCCGAATACGGGCGGTCGAGGTGCATTTCTATCTGGGTGCAGCTTGTCAACCCACTTGCCCTCGCCGTGATGGTGATTTCCAGTTTCGAGATTGCGTAGTACGGGTTCCTAGCCCTGAATACGTTAGACGTGCTTCCGCTGTCGGTTACAAGCGAGAAGGTTATATCATGCCATCCGACTCCTTGCGACGTGTAGTTACAGTACACACGGCCTGTAACGCTTTCAGGGATTTCGCTATAGTAGAAGCTCGCCATTATGTACCCATACGGGTATCCAGGAAAGCATTCAACCCCTCCATACGTCGAACCGCTGCCCGTGAAGTCAATCGTTATCGTTGCCGTTGCTCCATTACTGCATTGGTATGAATCCTCGTAGTTCCCGTTGAAAAGATTCGCAACGACAGAGCTACCGCCATCGGCGCTCTTGACAGCCGTAACCGTCCAGCGTTTGTTGGCGGCATAGAAAGCGTTGTCGATTTTCGATATATACGGCCCTCTCAATGAGCCTGGGGCGAACGGGTTCGTTGTTTGCATCTCAACGCCAGAGAGCATCCCGCTCCTTGTCAAAACATCAACAGGTACACCAGTTGACCCGAGCGGCCTGTTCGGAGTGAAGAACAAGGCACCCTGACGGGCATGCAGGGTATCAACATGCGTAGTGTCCCGATAGAAGTGGATGCCTTCTTTTGCGTTGTCAGCGAGGTCCGCAGTGTAGATACTGTTGACCCCGACAATATCCGAATTTTTCGCATCGAGGGCCGCAGTCGTGTAGTCATCTCCATATTGCCCGCTGGCAAGAGTAATCTTCCCCGTCATCGTGCCGCCCGACAGCTTAAGGAACGCGCCGTTGGCCCAATTCTTTATCTTCGACATGAGGTGCGACAAGCCACCGCTATCCATGTACTTAGCCATACGCTACCGCCTTACGCCGCGGCCCAGAGCGCGTCGATCTCGTCGTTGCTGAGCGTGTCGATGTTGGTCTGCACCACGTCGATGTTCGCGGCCATGCCGCTCGCCGCGCTGACGGTCCCCTTGTAGACCAATGCCCCAGCGACCTCGCCGACGTACTTGACGACGGCTGCCGTGGTGGGCAGGTTCACGGACGTGCTGCCGGACGTGATCGAGGTGTCCACGCCCTTGGCGGCAGCGGCCCCGAGCGTCGGCTTGTTCTTGATGTAGTCGTCGGCGGTGGTGGTGGACTGGTTCCAGTCGGATTGGACATTGACCTCCGCGCCGGCGGCGATGCCCGCGAGCTTCGTCTTCTCCGTCGGGGTGTAGTCGGCGCTGCTCAGCAGCACCTTGCCCTCTTCCTCGGCGTACGTCTCAAGAGCGTCCACGGCCTCTGCATCGGTGTAGCGGCTGGGGGCGGCCCACGTGCCGTCGTTGCGCAGGAACGTGGTCGTGGACGTGCCGAACGCGGGGCCGTTGGTTATCTTCGACGCGCTCTCGTCGTTGATGATGAGCTTGTCGCCGCTGGCGATTGTCGGGGCGGCTGCGGTGATGTCGCCCCCGTTGGTGATGTTGCCGTGCGCATGGCTCGATGCGGCCCTGGACGTGTCCGTCGGATGCACATGGTCCCCGCGTGCGAAGGACGTGGTCTCGCTGCCCACGGCAGCCGTGCCGTTCATCTTCGGCGAGGTCGAGCTTGCCCAGGAGGACACGGCCACCACGTCGCTCGTCGTGGCCCCCTTGGTCGCGGTTATCTTCTTGTTCGTCGAGTCGTAGCTCACATCGCGGACGAAGTAGCCCTTCAGCACGCCCATGAAATGCGAGAGACCGCCTGCGTCTATGTACTTGCCCATGTATTAGCCTCCTTAGCCTACGGGCTGGGCGTTCGCCCAGAGCTGGTTGATGTCCATCGTGGTCAGCGTGTAGTCGTCCGGCACCGAGTACCCCTGTTCGTCGGTCTTGAATATCCCAAGCTCGGGGAACGTCTTGTTTCCTATAAGCTCCACGTCCTCGATGCTCGGGCGGTTCGACAGGCGCTCGTAGTCGCCGTCGCCGAAGACCTCCTTGAGCGTCCCCACCGTGACCAGGTGCTCGTCCTCGGAGCCGACCACGAGCAGCCTGTCGCTGTCGAAGACGGTCGTCTCCACGGTAAGGTCTGCGACGCGCACGTAGTCGCCCGATGGCGTTCGGGCGGAAATGGGGTTGTCCTGGGAGTCCGTGAGGGTGTCGTCGGAGCCGTCCAGGAGCACCGAGTCGTTCGGCGGCGTGAAGCGGCAGACTATCGCCGCGCCGTAGCCGACGCTCGACCGCAGCACGTTGATGGTGCGCCCGTTTCCCAGCGGGACCATCGGGGCCGCGCCGCCCTCGTCCTTGCGGTACCACGCGAAAGCCGAGTCGGGGTACTGCGATGCTATGTCCGCGCCGCCCTGGTACACGTGCGCCGTGAGGTCCACGTCCGAATCGTCGTCGCCGTAGTCCTCGGTGACCTTGAAGACGATGGTGCCGTCCACCTCGGCCAGAAGCTCCGAGAGCGTCCTGCCGTCGCCGATGGTGACGTTGGAGCCGCCTATGGTGATGCCTCCCTCGGATGTCGCGGTGGGCGGCGCGTAGAGGATGTAGCCGTCCTCGCCGCCGACGTACCACCGCTTGCCCTCCGCGAACACGGTGCCCTCTGCGGTGTCCGACCTTACGAGGTCGCCCTGCGCGTCGTAGATATAGGCCCCGTCGCTGGACAGGAGCATCTTGTAGCCTGCGGCATGCTGCTCGTCTGCCGCATTCCCGATGCCTGCGGGCAGCACCCAGAGGCCGCGCTGCGTGACCGCCAGATGGGCCAGGATGAACTCCTGCATGCGCTCGGCGTCGGGGCCTTCCATGGACAGCTCGTAGTAGTTTGCGAGGCCCGACTGCTGCGGGTCGACCACGGGCGTGTAGTCGCTGCCGTCCTTGACGAAGTAGACCTTCGAACCGTCTACTTCGGTGTCGGTCGTCTTCACGAAAACGCCGTGCTTGGATGCCCAGTCCAGCACGCCGATCACGTCCTGTACGATGCCTAGTTGGCCCAGGGCGGAGTTGGCGGATTTCGTCGCGCTCTCAGCGCCCGCCTTCGCCTGCACGGCGTCTGCGTAGACGCCTTCCAATGTGGTGTGCGCCGCCTGCGCCGCTTCCTTCATGCCGTCGAGTACATCGTTCGCGGTGTCCGCGTCCTCCTGCGCCTGCTTGGCGGCCTGCGCCGCCAGGCCCGCGCTCTCAGCCGCGCTGGTCGCGGACGATTGCGCCGACGCCGCAGCCGAGGATGCAGCGGCAGAGTCCGAGATGGCCTTGATGGCGTTCTCGTTTATCGCCTTGCCGCCCGACGAGGACAGCGGTATATCGGTCGCGTTGCCGTCGATGGATGAACGGCCCTTGCGCGTGGTCACGGGAACGGTGTCTCCGGGCTTCACGGCGTACATGCATGCATGCACCGGCGTCTCCACGACTCCCCCGTCGTAATGCACCCAGACGGTACCCTCCTCGTCCGTGCGCACGACGGTGGCGACCGCCGTATGCGACCGCTCGGCACCCCCCATGCCGATAACGTCAGCAAGCTCTACGAAGCCGTCTACCTGGTCCATGCCGCCACCTCCTTCGCGGAGGTCTCGGTGACGCTGATGCCGTGGGAGCATTCGAGCGTCTGGGACACCACACGCATGTCCCCGTCGAGCATGCTAGACGGCATAGAGCCGCGAACCACGTCGAACGGCAGCACGTCGGGCATCCAGCGGCGCGTGTACGTCCTTGTATCCTCTAGCACGGACGCCTCTTCCAGCATCCGCTCCGCATACGCTTGCAGCGACTCTCCTTGGAGCATCGCTGGGGAGTCGTCGTATGCATCGACCCAGTAGCCGCGCACCGCGTGCGAGGTGGGCGATGCGGGGTCGTCGTTCTCGACGGTCGCCGTCACTCCGTTGTCCTCTACCGTGTAGCGGTTCGGAACCCCCGTGTAGTCGAGCGAATGCGCCACCTGGGGGAAGATGGCCCTGGCGTTGGCGCGATCGAGGACGAGGGCGGGTTCGGCCGGGAGCGGCCTTATAGCCACCCTGCCGCGACCGTCCACCTGCATGCAGTAGCCGCCTGCGCGCAGAAGCATCCACACGGCCTCCAACACGGGCTGGCCCACCTCGAAGTTGTAGTGGTCGGAAAGCGCGAAGGACCCCTCGACGCTCACGGGTGCCTTGATGCACTCGGAGAGCATTCCAGCGGCCTTCTGAGCGCCGTCCTGCCCCGCAGCCGCGAAATCCCCCGCCTTCACGTGGGTGGTAGCCGCAGGGTGAAGCACGGAGTACCCGATGACGCTCCTCTGGTCGCGGCCCCTGTCGAGCGTGCCGCTGTCGGATTCGCAGAGCATCGTCGCAACGTCCACCCGCTCGGTGGCACCGCCCTGTATGGCCCTCATAGCCACACGGTAGTACCCAGGCTCCCAGACCTCGTTCGGCAAGCCGTCGATCGTCATCGAACCCGACTCCATCTCAGGCGAGTCGCCCTCGGAGTCATGCGTGAACGACGCGGATACGAGCCTGCCGACTTCGGGGCCATCGGCCCACGTGTCGGGGTTGACCCGGTACAGGTGCCATTCGGCGGTGTATGCCAACGAGAAGTCGGTCATCAGTCACCATCCTCGACGGGGACCGTCGCCCAGAACGACTCGTCCTGGTCTATCTCGGTAGCCGTGAAGCCGACCGCGATGGCCTTCGACCTATGCTCGATATCGAGCGAATCGACTGTCACGTTGGCTGCGAACGCCAATCCTGCCGACGTGCGCACGAACGCAGCCGAAGCGGCCCGTGCGAGGTCGCGTATCGCATCGACCTTGGCCTGCTCGGAGACTCTGATAACGTCGGTCTGATAGGTGCCGGTCCTGCTGACGGCGCTGTTCCATGCCCCCGCGCGGGTGCCGTCCATTGCGCTAGAAAGCTCGAAGTCCTTGGCGTAGGCGTCCTGCTCCTGCACGTTCCACGGCAGCTCGACGTATTTGTGCGAATCGCCCTCGAAATCGAAGCGCAGCCCTACTCCTTCGAGGTAGTAGTCGAAGTCGGCCCATGCGGTGTCGCCGTCGAACGTCCTCGTGCAGATGCGGTAGAAGTGCGTGGCCTCGCCGAACGGAGCGTAGGTGTCTGTCAGATACCCGTCGAGCGCAAGCCCCTCGGCGATGATCTGCGCACCGTCGCCCGTGACGCGGTACACGTCGTAAACGTCGCCGTCTGCGGCGTCTTGCGGTGCCGAGAGCTGGATGGAGACGATGCGCGACACGTTGCCGTCCTCGTCGGTCGAGACGGACGGGGAAACGGTCACGCCCTTGTCCTCGTAGTACGAACCCATGTCGGCTGCAACAGGCTCGTCAACCTCGGTGTAGGCTTGCTCTTCTGAGTCGTACATGTAGTAGGTCTTGGAGGCGTCGGGTTCCGCGTCCTCCGTAAGCACCATGATATCCGTTGGCGGCAGGGGTGCCTGGTGCGCCCATGCCACCCCGAACTCGGCCTGCTGCATCTCGGACGAAAGCCCGGTGGACGAATCCTCCGCGACGGCCTCGACCGTGTACATCGCGCCGTCCCAGAAGTCGCGCCCGCTCGGAAGCTCGATATCTGCCGTGTAAAGCCCAGTGGAGCCGTCGAGCGCCCATGCCGGCAGCACCGACGATGACCACACCGTATCGCCCGCAGGCTGGGATGCGGTGCCGTATGCCTTCTGGTCGGTCGCGCCCTGCGCGGATACCGTCACCGCCACCGTGCATGTGCTGGACGTGCAGGACAGCGGTATCGAGAGCGGCTGGGCGGTCAGGTCGGCAAGCTCCCCTATCGAAAGCTCGGGCGGGTCGGCTATCACGACGGCTACATCGGGGGAATCGACGCTGCGCGACCCCGTGGACACGCTCACGTGCATCTCAAGCCTGCCGTTGGTTGCGAAGGATGCAACGCGGTCTGCGGGTATCACCGCCGACTGCACGGGGCCGTCCCCCGACGCCATGGGCGACTTGCCGCCCTTCGGGTACACCGCCCAGCTCTCCTGGGCGTCGCTGCCCGAGAACGACCACGATACGGGGATGCCGCTGCCCGTCGCCACAGACGGCGGCGCAGACAGCACGGCTGCGCTCGGCGCGCTCGAAGGTATGCCTACTCGGGGCGTGCACCACACTCCGTGCTCAGTTGACTCGGCGGTCTCGACCACGCAGCGCGCCCTGAAATAGTACGTCTCGCCTTCTTCGAGGCCGGTAACCTTTATCGTTGCAGACTTATTCCATGACGATGCCGCGCTCGGATGAACGGTGCTGTCATGCCAATCGAAGGGCTTCGCATCGGGAAGGTCGATGCACTGCCATGCGTCTTTGTCGGTGGAGTATGACAGTTCCATGGATGTCGTGTCATCGTCCTCAGAGGTGGACTTGGAATCCCACGCCACGACGACCCAGACGCTCGTGCTGTCCGCAGCCTTTACATCGCCGACTATCTCGCATTTGTTGTCCAAGGCGCTTGGAGCTGCCTCGTAGAGCTGCACGAGTTCCTTTGCGTCGCTGAAGGTCGCGAACACCTCCTCGATGCCTCGCCAAGACTTGACGCGAACCCAGGTGTGCTTGCCCCGTACGGGCTTGGCTGCGCCGATGTTGAACGACAGCGCCTCGCATTTCGCGTCGTCCTCGGCGTCTGTGTCCGTACCGTCCCAGTCCTCGGCAGCGGCCTCGGCGGGCGTCGTCGCATCAACGTCCTTCAGCAGTTGGAGCACGACGCGATCGACGGGCCAATCGGTCGAGCTGTTGGTGTCCTTGATGATCAAGTCGCCGTATGAGTCGGGGTCTGTTGCGTCCTTGATGACCACATCGCCCAGCGTGGCCTCCTTGGGCCACCCGACGCCGTAGTATTTCCAATCGGTCCATCCCGACGCGCCGCCGATGCCCTCGGAGCGCGCACGGAACCTCACTACCCAGTGATGGGTAACGTTCATCCAGTTCACGAGCTGCCCGCTCGATATCGAGAACGCGCTGTTCGACGTGCTCGACGAATCGGTGACGAGCACCCACTTCCCATCGCCTACGCTGCCGACGTTCTTCTTCTCGACCTGGTAGCGAGTGCGCAGGCGTGGCTTGTAGCCCTTGTCGGACGCAGGGGTTATGGAGCACGTCACCACGCCCGTCTGCGTGTTCAGCGACGGGGCGGCGAGCTTCGGCTTGCCCGGTGCCGCTATCTTGCGGGTCTCGGACTCAGCCGCCTTCGGGTCGAGTAAGTACAGCTTCATATCGCCTGGGACGAGCACTCCTGGCGGCGTGGCTGCGGAGATGTTGAGCTGGTTTATCGCGGCGACGGAGATGGTCACGCTCTTCACGACGTTGCCCGTGTACGGGAAGAACGCCGCAGTGCCGCTCTTCTTGCCGACCTTGACCCAGCTCGAAGATATGTCCACCGTGGCGTCTACCTTGGACGTGCCGTAATCCTGCATCGTCGTGACGCTGTGCTGCTTGCCCTTGTCGTTCTCGTAATCGACCCTGCGCGTGACCACGAGCCTCGTGGCCCTCCTGCCGTTCTTCGACGATGTGAGGTCGGACGGCACCTTCCATGTGGACTTGTACGCCGTGGAGTTCTCGCCCTGCCGTTCTGGCGAAGCGAGCGACTTGACCTTGCCGTTCGCCATGCCGACGATATCGGTGTGGTCGTACTTCCAGGTAGCTGGCTCGTAATACTTGTACGTCTCGGATTTCTTGTCCCAGTACTTCGTCTTGGTCGGGTATCCCTCGTGCATGCAGTAGTACACATGGCCCGTGTTGGTGTTGCGGTAGTAGTCGCCCTTCCTAACCCAGTCGAGGCCGCTCTTCTTGAAGACCTTGGCAGAGGTCGATGTGCCGGTTATCTTCGTGCCGCTGTAGTCAGCCATATCTAGCGCCCCCTAGCCATGAAGACCTGCTTGACCTTGCGGGCCGTGATGCTCGCTATCTCGTTCGGGTCCGCATCCGTCCTCGCGTTCACGGTCACGTTCACCACGGGCGCGCTGCCCTGCGTGTCCATGCTCGCCGCGATGGCGTCCGCGATCGGCTCCATGTAGCGTTTGTTCGTGAGCGGGATGACCGCGCCGCCAGTACCCCAGTTAAGGACGGCCTCGGCACCCGCCTCGCCGACCCAGCCGTTGTTGGTGAGCGTCGGACCCGTGGCGATGTAGCCTGCTGCATGGCGCGGGATGTAGGGCGAGGATGCGACGCTGCCCGTCGCGGAGCGCGTCTCGGTCGTGTTGACCCGCACGTTCCATGGGGACAGCACCAAGCTCTGCAGGGATGCGAGCAGCGTGTTGACCGCGTTGGCCCCGTACACCCTCGCGTTAACGTCAGCGTTTGTTGTTCCTGGCACCTCGCCGATGGCGCGTGTCAGCTCCTCGACCCTGCCCTTGCTGTCGTACACCGTGCCGTCGTCATCGACCCAGTAGGTCTTGGTGCCGATCCTGATGGCGTCGAAGCCCGCCAGCTTGCCGTTCTGCTGAAGGATGGTTCCCTTGTCATCGACGAAGTATGTCTTGTTGTTTATGCTCACCGAGTTCAACCCGTTCACAGATGCCGTGTTCAGGTCTATCTCGTACCCCATCTCGGCAAGGCCGGCGACCATCGTGCCGATGGAGCCGTCCCACGTCTCGGCAAGGTCGGTTATCCCCCCGGCCTGCTCCTGCATATCCGCGTAGCTTATGCCGAGGTTGTCGAGGGTATGTGCGAAATCGGTAGCAGAATTGCCGTTCTGCCACAACATCGCCTGGATTGCGTCGTTGTCGGCAACCCATCGAGTTCCTGCGCCGGAGCCCTCCAATTGGGCCTCCGTCAGCAGGTCCACGCCCTCCTTGTACTGGTTGACTGCTTCGGTTGTGCCGTCGTACAGCTCTTGGGCTCTCGCAAGCTCGTCATTGGCCTTCTCGTATTCCAATCGCAGCGATTCGGTCAAACGCGAATCTGTGTTATTGAGGTACGCGTCCTGCGCCTCGCGGGCCTTGTCCTGGGCGACCGTTAGCTCGTCGAGCGCCTTGCGCTGGTCCGCGTACTTCTGCGTATAGGCGTCCTTGAAGAACTGCGCCTTCGATGCGGCGACGATCGACTGCGTGAGCTTATCGAGCTCTCCTGCCGTCAGGACGGCATCGTCGCGCATGAGCTGCAACGCGCCGCCCTCCCCCTCGGTGAGCGTGATGGACTCTCCTGCGGCTTCGTTGTACAGCTCCAAGGCCGTCTTCAGACTCGCAAGGGAGTCATTGCCACGGTCTCCATCGTTGTAGGCCGAGAGGGCCTGTTGGAGGGCAGAGCCGTAATCCTTTATGATCGCAGCGTTCCCGAACGTCTCTTCGGCGCTCTTCCTGATGGACTCGTTATGCTGCGCGAACTCCTTGACCATATCGTCGAAGGATTGCGTCGCGCTGCCGAATGCCGCAGCCGCGCTGCCCGGGATGCCGGCGAGCACGCCGGATAGGACATCCCCAGCGCCCTGGGTGGCCTGCTCGAACTCCTTCGTCTTCTGGATGTAGTCGGACACAGCCTTGATGAGCAGTGCGATGCCTGCGACGACGGCAGCCACGGCGAGGTTCTTCAGAAGCGCCTTGCCCACTGTCTTAGCGGCCTCCCCGACGCTCATGACCTTCAATCGGAAGTCGGACACTCCGCTGCTCGTGGTCGTGAAGCCCTCGCGCAGCGTGCGCATGGCCCTGCCCATGACGGTAGATTCCGTGAGGAACTTCGACATGTTCTGCTTTGCCGTGACGAACGTCGCGCTCATGGTGAGCAGCGGGCCGATGGCGGCACCCACTCCGAGCAGGCCGACCACTGCGGTCTTGCTGCCCTCGTCCATGCCGTCGAAGGCATCGAGCGCCGACTTCGCGATATCGGTGAACATGGAGATGATGGGCGTTGCCCCGTCTGCGAGCGACGCCATCGCGTCGTTTGCGATGTTCGAGAGTATCTGCAACTGGCCTGAGAAGCCCTCGGCCTTCTTCTCTGCCTCGCGTGCCGCATCGCCCGACGCTCCCCACTTGTCGGACACGCCAGACCATGCGTCGCCGCTCATCTCCAAGTTGTCGTCGAGCAGGCCGATGGTCTGCATCAGGCCCTCGATGGCCTGCTTCTGCCTGGATGCGGTGATCCCGATCGAGCCGAGAACGCTGTCTGCGGAGCCGCCCGACTCCTCGATGCCGTTCAGGCCCTCGATGAAGTTCTTCAGGGCGGTGGTCGGGTCTTCCTTCCATGTCTTGGCGAAGTCGTCTGCGGACATGTGCGCCACGTCGGCTATCACCTGCAGGCTGTCCTTGGCGTTCATGATGCCGCTCTGCAGCCCCTCGAACACCGATTCTGGGTCGGTCGCCCAATCGTCGGCGAACTGCTCTGCCGTGGAGCCGGACATGTTCGCGAAGATCGTCAGCTTGTCGCCGCCCTCCGCGACCGCCTCAGAAATGGCCTCGAATGAGGTGTCCATGGTGCCGCCAGCCGACGCGACGGCGGTTTCCATGAGCGATATGGTCTTGGAGAACGCCGTGCCGGACGCCTCGGCCTGCATGCCCGTGGACGCGAGCGTGCTCGACCAAGCCAGGATATCGGGAACCGTCATGCCGACGATGTTCGCCATCGAACCGATGCGGGTCGAGATATCGCCTATCTGAGTCTCGGTGGACGCGCCGTTGTTGCCGAGCCTGACGAGCGCATCGGAGAATCCTTCGTACTCGTCGGCTGTCATATGGGTGATGTTCGCCAACTGGCCCAGCGCGGTCGCTGCGCCCTCCGTGTCGTAGTTCGTGGCGACTTCGATGTTCGATACCGTCTCTGCGAATTTCTGCAGGTTCTCGGTAGCCACGCCCAGCTCGCCGCCGATGGACTCGATCTCCAAGAGCTGCGCGGCGCTGGTCACATGGGTCTTCGAGAAGTCTATAGCGCCCTGCTTCAGCTCCTCGAACTGCTGCTCGGTCCCCTCGACGGTCTTGCGCATGTCGCGGTACGAGGAGTCGATATCCTGTGCAGCCGAGACGGCGCGCCAGCCCAGCATCGTGATCGCGGGCGTGAGCGTGGAGTAGAGCGTCATGCCGGCGGACTTGATGGTGGACGCGTTGAGCATCGACCTGCCGCCCAGGTTGGTGAGGTCCATGCGCTCCTTGAGCGACTTGGCCCGTGCGGTGGTGTCCGCAAGCTCGGATTGGAGCTTCTGCAGCTCGGCGCATTCCTTCGCCGTCTCGAACTTCTCATCCCATTGGGCCGCTGCCGCGCTCAGCTCGCGCACGTCGCCTTCGGCGGCGCTTATCTGGCTGCGCAGCTCCTTCAGCTCCTCATCGGGCGTCTGCATGTCCTCCAAACGCTTGAGGGACTGGTTGAGGGCATCGACCCTGCCCTTGGCGGCGCTCAGGTCGTCCTGGGCCTTCTGCCACGCGTCGCCCGTCTTCTGGATGTAGAGCGGCAGGTTCTTCTCGGTTGAGAGCACTCCCGACAAGCGGCCCTCGTAGGCGCTTACCTGTCGGGAAAGCTCGGATGCCTTGCTGCTGGCGAGGTCGTACTCGTTGGAGAGCGCACGCAGACGCCCGACCGCAGCAGCCATGTTCGATGGGTTGTCGCGCAGGGCGGACTCGTACGCCCTGGCCTGCTTGGCGCACTCGGAGAGCGCGGTGTCCATCGTGCGCACACGCGCCGCCGACTCCTGCCAGTTCTCCTTGGAGTACGCGGATACCTTGTTCAGCTCGCGCACGGTCGCCGTGGAGTTCCTCGCCTCGGACTCGAACCGCTGCATGTCCACGGACATGCTCTCCAACTGGGCAGCGGCCTTGTACGCCTCGGAGCTGTCGAACGCCTCGTTCCACACGGCACGCATCTCGCGGAGCTTGTCTATCTCCTCGTCGGTGACGACACCCAGCTCCCTGAGCTTCGCCATCTGCGTCTCGAACGTCTCATCGCTGCCCTGGCGGGAGAGCGCGTTGAGGTTCATGGCCTGCCCGGCCTCCTTGGCGCGCGCCTCAAGCTCGCGGTAGTTCGCCGCGAGGTTCCTGGTCATATCGTTGTAGCGTTCCTTGGCGGTGCTCGCCGCGAGCGCGATGTTCTCGGTTGACTCGGCGAGCTTCTTGACGGAGGTCGCCTCGCCGCCGACGTTCACGACGGACTTGCCCAGCTCTTTGTAGGCGTTGCGCAGGAGGGTTATCTTCGAGTGCAGCGCCTCGGCCCTGTTGGTCGTGAGCCGCATGCGGGTGTCCACGTTGGCGAGGTCGGTCGGGTCGAAGCGCATGGCGCGCGTGACCTGCCGAATCTGCGCCTGAAGCGTGGATGCCGCCTTGGTGGACGACTTCAATGCGGAGTTCAGCGAGGAGGTGTCGCCGCCTATGCGGATGGTCAAGCCCTTGTACTCTGCCATTTTTCAACACCTCCTAGAATGCGTCTATGTCGGCCTGCGTGGCATCGCGCACGCCTTCGCCGTCCTCGGCCTTCTCCGTAGTAACCGCCTCCACGTACCACGCAGCGCGGCTGTAGGGCATCACGAGCACGTCACTCCTCGTGAACCCCAGCTTGAGCATCGTCAGCTCCGTCTTCGTGTACGCGAGTCCGCTTCTTCCGCGTCCGCTTGGGCTTTTCGACCCGTTCGAGCTGCCTTGCGAGTTCCTGGGTGGCTTTGGCGAGTGCAGGAAAGCAGGCATCGATCTCCTTGACGACGAGCGTGTGCAGCCGGTACATGTCGATGTCGTCGGCTGCATGGGCCTTGCTCCACAGCGGGAAGTCGCCCACCATCTTGTCGCCGTTCAGCCCCGCCTCGCAGCCGCACTTGAGCATCGCCCAGAGGGCGCGTGCGTCGGCCTCCCAGTTGGCGGCGAGCAGCTTGCCCAGCGCCGAGTTGTCCTCGGAGTCCCCGTAGTCGGTCACATCGTCCACGAGGGACTTGTGGCGGCTTGAGGGGTCGTCCTGGAACGCCTGCTCGTAGATGGTCAGCGTGTGCAGGCTGCACAGCGCCGTCCATTCGTCCGTGGAATCGCCGAAGGCGAGCGGCCCCTTGTCGGGAGCCTGCTCGCCGCCAGCGTTCTCATCCACGTGCTTGAAATGGATGATCATGTCGCTCCTTACGCGCCGACGATGTATACAGACTCGAACCAGTCGGCGAACTGGGTTGCGGTTGCGGTCGCGTTGGTCACGCTCGCCTGCACGACGTTGACCACGTTGCCGCCGATGGTCAGGTCGCGGCCGATCGCCACGCCCGTCAGCTCGTCGGTGTCGGGGTCAACCGTGTCCGTCTTGGTGTTGCCCGAGACGGTCGGGCGGGAGAACTTGACGTTGTACAGCAGGCCGCGCTTCTTGACCTTGGAGCCGTCGAACTCCCACAGGAACGCGCAGCTCTTGGACTCGCCGTCGGCCTTCTCGTACACGACGCCGTTGCTATCGGTGGCGTAGTCGAGCAGATCGACCTTGGCCTGGTCGCCAAGCACGGCGATGGTGAGCGTAAGCTCGTAGCCCGTGTTGCTCGAACCCGTCTCGTACGCGATGTTGTCGGCGTAGAACGTCCACGTGTTGCCCTGCGGCGTCAGCACGAGCTGCGTCGCACCGGGCATCGGCACGGGCGTCGCGTAGGTGCCGGCAGTGCTGCCGGTGCCCTCGGTGTAAAGCGCGTAGTGCGCCTTGGAGATTCCGAAGCGTACTCCCTTGGAATCGCTCATTATTCTTCCTCCTTCGTATAGGTGAAGTCGTATTGCTCTATGTGGCACATCTCGCTCTGGCTCCACGAGCCGACCCTCTCGACGGGGCCGAACGCCCCTTCGAGGGAAGCCTTGACGCTTGCCTCCAAGTCGGGGTCGGATACCGTCTCGAACAGCTCGACGTGGATGTGCGGAAGCTCCGCGTATGTGCCGTCATCCGAGTAGAACTCGCCGCGATCGTCCACCTGGTAGACGAAGAACGGCGTTGCAGGGGCCTTGCCCACGGGGTACGCCTCGTAGCGCCCCTCGATGCCGAGGGCCGTGAGGGCGGCGTACACGTCTTCGAGCACGCTCATAGCCTTGCCCCCAACGTCGCGAGGATTACCTGCTCGGCAAGCTCGAAGCCGTCATCGGCTGCAGGCGCGATGTGCTCGATGGCACGCGTCTTGCCGCCGCCGACCTTCGCATGGCCCTTCTCGACGAGGTGCGGGATGCCGGGCATCTTCGAGTAGACGTGGCCCTGCACCTCCCGGCCGCTGCCCTCCACGCGGAAGCGGATGGACTTGGCGTAGTCGCCCTTGTCCCTGGGCGCACCGGCCGACCACTCGTCCTTGGCAAGCTCGCAGCCCGCCTGGACGCCTGCCTTCAGGGCGTCGTCGGAGACCTCCTGGATGTTGTCCATGATCTCTGCGAAGCTTGCCATGAAGCGGTCCATCTACTCGTTCCTCGCGTGCTCTGAGAGCGTCAGGATGGTCGATTCCAACCCCTGCCTGCTCGATTGGTCTATGTCCAGCTCCGTCCCGTGGTAGACGGCCTGCGTGTAGGGTCGCTCCTCGAACTCGATGGTCTTGACCTCCACGCGGGCCGCGATCTTAGGCCCCAGTTGGGCGGCGGTGGCCCAGGTGTCCAGCCCCGTGTACCACGGGTTGCAGAACACCTCGGTGTCCACCGGTTCGCCCTCGCGCTCGATGCCGTACTCGTCGACCGTGACGGCGCTCGTCACGTCGCGCAGGACGATGGTGTCGCTCCACCCAGCCACTACTCTCCCTCCCCATCGAGAACGTAGTGGACGTTCTGCTTGCCGTTGAGAAAGCCCGCGACGATGGAATTGAACGCCGACATGCAGGCGTTGCGCTCGCTCGCCTCGATGTCGCGCCCGTACCTCGCCTTGCAATAGCAGAAGATGGCGTCTACCACGTCATCGTAGTAATCGCCGTCGTTTGCGTCCTCGGTAAGATACTCGGGGTTCACGCCCCTCCTCTTCATCTGGGAAAGAGCGGAGTTGATGTAAACCCGTATCTCCGGGTCGGTGCTCTCCGTCACGGTGCGCAATGCGATTCTCACGTCATCGAGCATGGCCATTTAAGCCTCCTGTGCCTTCTTGGACGTGCGCTTGCGTGCCGCGACCCTCGACGCCCTCTTCTCGGGCGTCTCGGGCTGCTCTGCGGCGCGCTCGACCAGCACTGCGTCGGCGGGCTGCTTGCCCTCCTCGTACTGGTACGTGCGCCCGTTTGGCATCTTGTAGACGCGCATCATGGTTATGCACCGACCGTGATGTTGATGAAGCCGGACGGCTGGCGGACGCACACGACCTCGCGGCACTCGGCGCGCAGGGTCATGAGGTTCTTCTGGAAGTCGTCGGTGTCGGTGTTGGTGGACTCGACGGTGACGCCCTCGGCCTTGCCGACCAGGGACGCGCAGCCCTTGAAGGAGCCGACGACGATGTGGTTGGCGGTCATCGCGGGGTTGACGGCCACAGGGATGCCCCAGAGGGAGCGGGCCATCGGCGCACGGAAGTAGCCGTCGCCGTAGTAGTCTTTGTCCGTGGTCTTGCCCACGTTGAGGGTGTGCCACAGGGCGGGGGTCATGATGATGCCGTCTGCCTCGAAGCCCGTGTCGTCCATGACGTTCATCATGGCGAGGTCGATTGCGTCGGCGATGGCGGCTGCGTCGTCTGCGGATGTTGCGGCGCCCAGTCCGCTGGTGCCCAGCATGTCGGCGATGACGGTTGCCTGACGGACGCGGTTCAGCTCGTTGAGCAGTCGGCCGTTGATGACGGAGGCCAGCCAGCGGGCGTCGTCGATGAGCTCGTCGGATTCCTTGACGATGCCGGCGATCTTCTTCAGCGAGACCGTCTTCGGGTCGTTCGGGAAGTGGACCTGAGGCTTGGCAGCGCCCTCGACGGTGACGGCGGGAGCACCCTCCATCTCGCCCTGGACGAAGTAGGTGATTGCGTTGCCTTCGATGGTCTCGCGGGCGAACAGGTCGAGCACATTGGTGCTCAGGGGCGGCACGATGGCGCTGCGGTCGTACTCGACGACCTGCGGTGCGGTGTGCACGTCGGTGGCTGCTCGCATCTCGTACGCGGGCGCTACCAGATGGAAGCTCTTCTCGTGGCCGCGCTCCTTCACGTATGCCGCGAAGTGCTCGCCCAGGTTGGCTGCACGTTCCATTGCGGATTCCTCCTTGACTTCGACGGCCTCGACGGGCGTTGCCGACCCGGCGATGACCTTGCTTACGTTGCGCTGCTCGATTTCGGCGAGCTTGGCGCGGCGCTCGTCCTCAGCCTCGATGAAGCCGAGCTCGGCGTCGATGGCCTCGGCCTGCTCGGCCGTCGCGTCCTCGGGCAGCTCGCGTGCGTACCCGATGACCTCGGCGCGGCGCTGCGCGTACTCGTCCGCTCCGAGGGAGCGGTACGCGAGCGCGTCCATTGCGGTGAACTCCATGTGGGTTCCCCTTCCTAGTCGAATTTCATTG